>MDSY01032160.1_pt1 | contig 27878 bp, 24 predicted proteins | sample 811131 | NCBI WGS metagenome assembly MDSY01 (sample SAMN05326643, study PRJNA326480) | marine metagenome | isolation source: seawater | place: Atlantic Ocean: South West | collected 2010
CACCTGTAACTTTAAAAAAACCTTTAAATTTCATTATATGTTTAAAAACCTTTTTACTTCTTAGAGAATGTAGCGTGTTAATTGTTAGTTTTGCATTTTTTAAATTTACGCTCTTATTTGTTTTAATTTTTTTTAAATTTTTATTTTCAAAAACAAAACTTTTATTATTGTAAGCTATGTAATATTTTTTTAGTTTAGGAAAATTAGCCCAGCTTAAAATGCATTTATTATTTTTATATAATCCAATTAAATTACTCCACGTAGGCAATCCCATAATCATACTTTTTGTACCATCAATAGGGTCCATTACCCAAGTATATTGTGAATTTGTGACTTTATTTTTACATTCTTCGCCTATTACGTTGTGATTAGGAAAATATTTATAAATTTTTCTTCTAATTATTTTTTCTGATTTAATGTCAAGTTTTGTAACAGGATCGATTTGAAAATCTTTTTTTGTCTTATATTTCCTGTTTATTTTTTTTTTATAAAGAGCCGTTAGCTCTTTAAAAGACTCATTTATTGGCTTTAAAAATTTTTTATTAAACATTAATTTTTTTAAAGGCCTTTTGCTACAATCCCACCATCAACTATTATTTTTTGACCGGTAATATATTTTGCAGAGTCAGAGGCAAGGAAAAGAATTGTGCCAACAAGTTCCTCCATCTCTCCCCATCTTCCCAGCATAGTTAAATTCTCTCTTTGAATTCGTTTTTTTTTATTATTCAAACTTTTTTTATTCATATCTGTTTTAAAATATCCGGGCAGTACAGCGTTGCAATTTATTTTTACCTTACCATAATCTCTTGCAAAAGATCTTGTTAGTCCAATTAAAGCAGATTTAGATGATATATATGAGGGGTTGTTTGGAAAGCCCAGCTCTCCTCCGATGCTAGCAACATTAATTATAGATCCACCATTTTTATTTTTTTTCATCTTATTCACCGACATCATTGAAAATATATATGCCGCAGTTAAATTAACTTTTAAAGTCTTATTAAGATTATTAATATTTTTATAAATTAATTTTGTATTTTCTTTCGTTATGCCAGCATTATTAATTAGTATATCTAATTTTTTGTGCTTCTTATTTATCAATTTTATTGTATTAAATATTTTTTTTTCATTGTTTAGATCACAAAAAAAATGATGATAATTTTTATTTTTTATTATTCTTTGTTTACCTTTTTGTCTTGAAATTCCAATTACTAAAGAATCATTTTTTAAAAAAGCTTCAGCTATTTTTCTTCCAATTCCTCTGCTTGTGCCAGTTATTAATACAGTTTTATTTTTTAAAGAATTTAACTTGTCCACTATTTAATCTCAAAGCCAGAAGATTTTGCATCTTCATAAAATTGTTTAACTGTTTTTAATGAATATTCTTTTGGATCTAGACCAATCATTTTTAATTTTTCAATATGAGAAGTTTGCATAGTTATTATATCTGTTTTTACTTCTGCCGCAGTTATGTAATCATATGCCATCCTAGTACTAGCCCAAAGACTCTTACATTTACTATTCTCATTTATAAATTCATTCATACTTTTTAATTCTTCTTTTGCGTCAATTCCACAATCATAAATACGTCCAGCAAATATTGAAAGTATAGACTCTGAATCTTCTACTATTTTTATTATATCTTTTATTTGCTCTATTGTAAAAATTGCAGTTATATTAAGCTTAATATTTTCATCTAATAATGTACGAACTACATTTGATGTTGATTTACCACCCGTGTTAGTAATAGGAATTTTTACATAAACATTTTTTGATAGTTTGCTTAAAATTTTCCCTTGCTCTATCATGCCGTTTTCATCGTCTGCAAAAACTTCTAGTGACACAGGTTTTTCTGAGCAAATTTCTAATATTTTTTTACTATAATCAATATAGTCAGTTGCTCCATTTTTCTTAAATAAAGATGGATTAAATGTATATCCGTCTATTTCCACATCATATTTTTTTCCAATTTCATTTAAATTTGGTCCATCTGCATATAATTTTATATTATTTTTCATTGTTTTCATTTATTAATAATGTGTATTGTTTTTTATAAATAGTTCAATTGTTTTTACCGGCTGTAGATAAATTTTGATATTATATATAAATTACTATACAAGACGGCATTTATTGAAATATGAGCAAAGAATCTGAAGTATTTGATAAGCATAATAACAAAGAAGTAAAAGTTAAAGAATATACTACTGATGGTAAGGTTAGGCACTTAACCACAGAAGAAGATATTAATGTCAAATTAGGAAAAATTATTGGAAAAAAATTTATCGAATATAGAAAAGTTTGGGATGCAGCTAATAATTTTGAAATAGTAACTGATTTTCCATTGTTTCTGCACTTAGACATGAATCAGGAGTGTAATTACAAATGTCCACACTGTATTATAGGTACAAAATCTGAAGTTGATGAATTTTATGAAGGTGAATATTTAAATTTTAATGATTTTAAATATATAGTTGATCAAGGCGCAGAGTATAATTGTCCATCATTATCCCCTCAAGGAAATAACGAGCCCTTTTTGATAAAAGACCTTCACAAATATATTGAGTATGCACATAAAAAAGGTTTTATTGACATAATGTTAAACAATAACGGTTCAGCACTAACACCTAAAAGATCACAACAAATTCTTGATAGCGGATTAACTAGACTAAGATTTAGTTTAGATGCAATTTCTCCAGAAACCTATGCAAAAGTTAGAGTAGGAAGTTTACATATGGATAGAATAAAGAGAAATATTCAAAATTTTTTAGACTTAAAGGAAAAGGGTGGATACAAACTTCCGATTGTAGGAGTAAGTTTTTGTAGACTTAAGCAGAATGAATTTGAGGAACAAGAATTTATAGATTACTGGAGAAATAAAGTAGATATTATTTCAATACAACAATTTGTGCCACCAACTCCAAATAAAGAAAAATATAAAAAATATTACTCTTCTGATCAATACCATGAAAAAGTTTTAGATAAATTTCACTGTGTTCAGCCTTATCAGAGAATTGTTATAAAAAACCAAAATATTTATCCATGTTGTGTAAGTTTTAATAAGGACCTTGTATTGGGATCTTTAAAAACAACAAGAATTTATGATGCGTGGCATTCAAAAAAAATGCAAGAATTAAGAGAAATACATAAAACAGGTGAATACAAAAAAGATAAGACATGCGAAACATGTGTCGAATTGATATATCCTCCAAAACAGAATTAGAGTTTTTGGCAATATGTCTAACTTAAAAGTTATATTTAATTTTTTTAACCCAAAAGACAAAAAAAAATTAATTTTAATTATTTTTTTATTTTTGATTGGAGCATTTTTTGAATCATTGAGTGTAGGCTTAATTTTACCAGTGTTTTCATTACTTATAGGGGGCAAGGAGTCATTAATTTCTTCCGAGCTTTTTAATAAGTTTGTTAGTGATGATTTTATAAATTTTCTTCAACAGACTAATGAGCAAACAATTATGTTGTTAAGCCTTATACTCATTACATCAGTTTATTTTTTTAAAAATGTTTATTTATCACTAAGTTATTATTTTGCTTATAAATTTATTTATCAATTTCAAATTGATATTTCAAATAATCTTTATTGTAAGTACTTGGAGTCTAACTACAAATTTTTTTTAAATTCCAATAAAGCAACTTTAGTTAGAAATGTACAAGACGAAGTTGGAACATTTATAAGAAGATTATTGGTACCTGGAGCCTTATTAATTTCTGAAATTTTAACCTTAATTTGTATAGCTGCGCTTCTAATTTCAGCAAATCCAATAGCGTCTATAACAGCAACAATTTTAGGAGTAATATTTGGTTTGTTAATTATATTTTTAACCAAAAATAGAGTAAAAAAATGGGGGATACAGAGAGCAAACTACTTAGACAAAAAATATAAAAATCTATTTGAGTCATTTAATTCTATAGTAGAAATAAAATTAAGAAATGCTGAACAAACTTTTTTAAATATATTTAAAAAGAATAATATATTACATATAACTTCTGATAGAAATGTAGATTTATTAAATATATTTCCAAGATTTATATTAGAATTTTTTGGGGTTCTGTTATTTTCAAGTATAATTATAACTCTATACAATTTTGGCTACGACGCAAAATCAATACTTCCAATTATGGCACTATTTGCTGCTGCAGCTTTTAGAATGCTTCCTTCTATAAATAGGATTTTAGTTTATTATAATAGTTTTTTGTATGGAACGAAAGCTTTTGAAAAAATAAACTCAGAGTTTTCATCAGAACATGCAAAATTTCGGATAAATAAAAATAATTTTAAGCAACATAATTTAGAAAATATTAATTTTGAAAGTTTACAATTTAATGATGTAAGTTTTTCTTATGATGATGGCAAAACTTATATTTTTAAAAATTTGAATTTAAATATTAACAAAGGTGATTTTATTGGGATTAGCGGCCAGTCAGGATCTGGCAAAAGCACTTTAGTTCTATTAATGTCGGGTTTATTGCATCCAATGAGTGGTAAAATTAATATAAATAGAAACTTAGATATTCTAGATCATAATTTAAATTTTAATGACGTCATTGGCTATGTCTCACAAAAAACAACATTATTTGATGATACAATCAAAAACAATATTGCTTTAGGCGTAGATGAAGAAAAAATTGATTTTAAAAAGTTGGAAGAAGTAATTGAAATCACTCAATTAAAAGAATTTATAGAAAATCTTCCTAACGGGCTTAACTCCATAGTAGGTGATGATGGTTTAAGAATTTCTGGAGGACAAAGACAGAGAATAGCAATTGCCAGAGCTCTTTATTTTGATCCTCAATTATTGATACTTGATGAAGCTACTAGTGCTCTAGATAGCAAAATAGAGGATAGAATTATAAAAATAATTGAGAGTTTAAAGGGAAAAATTACACTAGTATTCATATCTCACAAAATTAAAAGTTTAGAGATATGTAATGAAAAATATGAAGTTATAGAAAACTCTTTAAAAAAAATATGAGAAAAAAACATTATTTAGTTACCGGTGGCGCAGGTTTTATAGGTTCAAATATAGTAAAAAGGCTTATTAAAAGAGGAAACAAAGTTTCAGTTTTTGACAATTTTCAAAGAGGTAAGTCTTCGAGACTTGACAATATAAAAAATAAAATTCAAATTTTTAAAGGGGATATTAGAAATAAATCATCTATTAATAAATCCTTCAAAAATATAGATAGTGTCATTCATCTAGCTTATGTAAATGGAACAAAATATTTTTATGATAGACCAGAAGAAATAATTGATATTGCAATAAGGGGAATGTTAAATGTGATAGATTCATGCATTAATAATAAAGTTAAAGAATTAATTCTTTTCTCTAGTTCTGAAGTTTATTCAAATCCGGAAAAAATACCCACACCAGAGACAATTAACATTAAAATTCCAGACATACATAATCCTAGATCATCCTATGGCGGTGGAAAAGTTTGTTGTGAATTAATGCTTAGGTTTTTATGCGATAAAGGATTTAAAAAATCTATAATAATTAGACCCCATAATGTTTATGGTTCCGACATGGGAAATGAGCATATAATCCCAGAAATTACGAAAAAAGTTTTAAAATTAAATAAAAATAAAAAAATCATAATTCAAGGGAATGGTCAAGAAACTAGATCTTTTATATATATTGAGGATTTTTTAGATGCTTTTGAAAAAGTATTAAAAAAAGCTAAACATTTACAAATTTACAATATAGGAACAAATGAAGAGATAAAAATAATTAATGTTATAAAAAAAATACTAAAGTATTTAAATAAAAATAATATAATTAAATTTGGAAAAATTAGAAAAGGTAGCCCCACAAGAAGACAGCCAGAAATCAAAAAAATTAAATCTATGGGATTTAAGCAGAAAGTTAAATTCAATACTGGTTTGATAAAAGTTGTTGATTGGTATAGAAAACATCAATAATAAAAATAATGCATATCGCTTTTTTTACTCACACTTATCCAGCTCTTAATTCAAATGGTGGAGCTGAAATTTGTTACACAATGTTGAAAGAATTACAAGATAGACAAATAAAGGTTTCATTATTCATTTATGCCGTTGATGAATATTATAAAGATTGTATGGATAACTACGATAAAATTAAAAAATTAGCTGAAAATGTTAATATTTTCAATGCATCAGCTTTTGGAACAAAAAAAGCAGTAATTAAATCATTTATCAATAATCCATTAAATTTTTTCTCTCCCGAAAATAATTTAATATTACCATCTTTTAATTTTGAAAAAGAAACACATGAATTATTAGATTCTTATAAACCTGACAAAATATTTATTTATGATTGGTTTGCTTGCCCACCAGCATATAAATATAATTTAGAAAAAATGTTAGTTGTAGGAGATTTATTATTTTTTCCTCATGTTATTGGTCTTAAACACAGAAAATTACTTGGATTTGAAGAAACATTTATTGATAAGTTTAAATTAAAAAATTTAAGGACATTATTTGGATCATTATGGGGTATTTATCATCGAAAAAAAATGCAAAAAAAACTTTTTTCAAATTGCGATTATGGTGGATCTTTTGGCAAATATGATGCTGAATGGTTATACAATAGTGGTATTAATATAAGTAAATATTATCCAACACCATATTATGATACTTCAAAAAAAGAATTTTTAGATTATGAAAATAGAGTCTCACAAAAAAATAAAAAATATAAAATTGCTACCTCATTAGGTAGATTACATGCTACAGCTACTAGTTCTGGTTTATACTTATTGTATAATGATATTTTGCCAATATTAAATGAAAAATTAGGTAAGGATAATTTTGAAATTCATGTTTTTGGAGATGGATATCTAAGAGGAAGTCTAAAAAAACTTGAAAATTTAGATAATGTAAAAATAAGAGGATATGTGGATGATATAGATTCAGAATTATTATCGTCAGATGTATTTTTATTGGCTACAAATGTTCACTTAGGTTATAGATGCAGATTGTTAAATTGCTTGGCAAGGGCTCTACCAATTGTTCTTCATAAAAATGATACATTAAATCAACCCGAATTTATAAATGAAGAAAATTGCATGATAGGTAATAATTCTAATGAGTTAGTTGATTCAATTATTAAAGTTCTAAAAGATCAAAATTTAAAAAAAAAATTAATGGAAGGAGCTAGACAAACATATCTTGATAATTTTTATCCTAGTAAAGCTGTAGAAAAAATATTAAATGAATTTAAAATTAAATAAAATAATGGAAAAAACTATATCTGTAATAGGAGGCGCAGGACATATTGGATTGCCTTTATGCTATTTACTCTCCAAACATGGATTTAAAGTAATCGGTATTGATAAAGACAAGCAGAAAATTAAAATGATAAATAATAAACAAGTTCCATTTATTGAAAAAGGTTTAAAAAATTTAATAAATAAAAATTTGAATGTAAGGTTTTCAAGCAAATTAGAAGAAATTAGAAATAGTAAATATATAATTGTTACTCTAGGGACACCAATTGATGAGTATTTAAACCCCAGTTATACTAATTTTTTTAAAGTTATTAACGAAATAATAACGCACTTAAATGATAAACAAGTACTAATTTTAAGAAGCACTTTAGCACCCGGCACTACAAGAAAAATTTTAGATAAAATTAGAAAAAGAAATTTAAAGGCAGGAGTTGCATTTTGCCCAGAAAGAATTTCACAAGGAAATGCTATTAATGAAATATATGATTTACCTCAAATAATTTCCTATTCAGATAATAAAACTAAAATTGCCTGTAAAAAGGTTTTTTCTAAATTTAATAAAGAGCTAATAGATTGTTCATTTGAAGAAGCAGAAGTGACAAAATTATTTTGTAATTCTTGGCGTTACATTAAATTTGCTGTAGCTAATGAATTTTTTAAAATCACTAAACTTCACAATTTAAATTTTGAAAAGATAAGAAATACTATGATGTATAAATATGAAAGAGCAAAAGATTTTCCAAAATCTGGTTTTGCAGCAGGACCATGTCTTTTAAAAGATACAATGCAATTATCATCATATAGCAGAGAGCACTTTACTTTTGGAACTTCGGCAATGTTAGTTAACGAATCCTTGCCAGAATTTATAATAGATGATGCAAAAAAAAAATTTAAAATAAAAGGAAAAAAAATTTTGATTTTAGGTATGGCTTTTAAATCTAACAATGATGACGCCAGAGACTCTCTCGCATTTAGGTTAAAAAAAAAACTAACTGAGGAAAGTCCATATATTTATTGTCATGACCCATATATAGAGCCATATAAAAATAATAAAGTTAATGATTTAATAAAAAAATGTAGCATTATATTTATTGGTTGCCCTCATTCACAATATAAAAATCTAAAAATTCCCAAAAGCAAAACAATTATAGATTGTTGGGGTTTCGTATAGATTTAATGAATAAAGTTTTAATTACTGGAGCAAGTGGATTTGTTGGTTCTAGTATAGTTAAAGATTTAAAAAAATTTTATAGTCTTATTTGTATAAAAAAATCAAACTTAAAATATTCAGAAAAATATAGCAAAAAAATTAAGTGGTTAAAAATTGATTTGAGCAAAAAGGGAAGTTTTAAAAATTTGCCAAAAAATATTGAATTTATAATTCATTTAGCAGCCGATCCTAGAACTTTTCTAAACGATAAGGATAAATCTCTTCAAATTAAAAATAATATTGAAATAACCAATAATTTATTAGCATATTCAAAAATAGTAAACTGTAAATTATTTATATATTTTTCAAGCGCATATGTTTACTCTGGAAATAAGCAAAAGAAATTTAAAGAAGATTTAGCACTGAAACCAATTGAAACATTGGGTATTAGCAAATTAAAATGTGAAAGAAAAATTATTAATTTTTCTAAATTTACAAATACTAAATATATAATTTTAAGATTATTTACTACATATGGAAAAAATGCCAGAGTCACACAGTTTTTACCTCAATTATTAAAAAAATTTAGAAATAAAAAAGAAAACAAAATAATACTAGATAATAAATTTAGAAAGAGGGATTACATATTTATAGATGACATAGTGGTCTTAGTAAAAAAAATACTAAAATATGACATTAATAATTATAATAAAAATATAAATATATTTAATTTATCTTCGGGAAAGTCAATTTCAGTTGAAAAATTGGCAAATTTAATAAAAAAAATATTAAAATCTAATAAATTGTTGAAATATAATAATTTTTATCATAAAGGAAACACCGATCATATATCAGATAATACTAAAATAAAAAAATTTTATAAATGGAAACCCACTGTAACTATTGAAAAAGGTTTAAGAAAAATTTTATGAAAAATAAAAAACTAAATAATTTTTTTAATAAATTGGTAATCAAAAAAAATAAAACCATTAGCTCAAATAGAATAACTTTAAGTGAACCTAACTTTGATAACAAAGAATTATTTGAAGTCTTAAAAGTTTTTAAATCAACTAATTTTAGTTCTGGAAAAAATGTTTTGAAATTTGAAAATCAATTTGCAAAGAAAATGGGAATGAAATATGGTTTAGCAACAAACTCAGGATCATCAGCCAATTTACTTTCGCTTCTCTCTTTAAAAAAAATTTATAAAATAAAAAATGGATCCGAAGTAATTATACCTGCGAGTACTTTTGCAACAGTTGCTATGCCGATATTACAAGCTGGTTTAATTCCAGTATATGTAGATGTCGATTTAGACACATTAAATATAAATGTTAATGAAATTAAAAAAGCTATTACAAAAAAAACAAAAATTATAATGCCAGTTCATACTCTTGGACTACCATGTGAAATGATTAAAATCAGCAAATTAGCAAAAGAAAAAAATTTGATTGTTTTTGAAGATTGTTGTGAGGCCCATGGAGCGAAAATTGGAAATAAATTTGTAGGTTCCTTTGGAAAAATTTCAGCATTTAGTTTTTATATTGCACACAATATGACAACTATAGAAGGTGGTATGATTTTAACTAACAATAAAGATTTATATTTAAATGCAAGATCTATGAGAGAATTTGGAAGAATAAAAAATTATAAAAAAAGATATTATTCAGATAAATATATTAAAGACTATGATGTTAATTATATATTTAATAGTTTAGGTTACAATTTAAGAATGTCCGAAATACAGGCTGCACTTGGTTTAGTTCAGTTAAAAAAGTTAAACAAATTTAATTATAAAAGGATTAAACTTGCAAATTATTTAGAAAAGAAAATATTAAAATTTTCAAAATATTTATTTACAACAAAAAAATTAAATAAAAATGTGATTAATACATATTATACCTTCCCCTTTTTGATTACAAACAAGGCTAAAATTACTAGAAGAAAAATTTGTGAATACCTTGAGGAAAAACATATACAAACTAGACCAATGATGGCAGGTTGTTTGCCAGATCAGCCGGCATTTAGAAATGAACCAGGCAGAATTGTCGGAAAATTAAAAAATTCAAGATATATAAGGGATAAATGTTTTTTTGTCGGCATTCATCCAAAATTAAATTACTCAAATTTAGATTATCTATTAAATGTTTTGAGTAAAATAAAATATGAAAGATAAAATTTTTATTGGTTCAGGATTTATAGATAGTCAATTGTTGTGGTTATTGCCTCTAGTTTACGGTTATTCAAAGAAAAAAAGGATTAGAACAATTATTTTTCATAGAAAATTATCAAACAGGCTGAAAAAAAATAAAATTTTTATGAAATTTTTAAAAAAATTTAATGTTTTATATTTAGATGATTTAACTATTTTTAAAAAAAATTTTGTTTTTAAGTGGATATTAATTATTTTTTTTATATTTCCAAAAGCAATAATTTTATCTATTAAAACATCAAAAAAAAAACTTTTAAATAAAGAAATAAATTGGAAAGATAATCAAATATTTCACTCCATATGGGATACTGCAATAAAAGAAAGCCCTGATGGTGTTATTAATCCTAGTTATTTAAAAATATTAATGGCCAGTTTAATAGCTGCCTATAATAAATATGAAGCTAAAATTGTTTTGAAACAAAAAGTAAAACATTTTTTTTTAGGACATAGTGTATATGGATATAGAGCTTTCTTATCAGAAGTAAGAAAAAAAGGTCATGATATTTTTTGTCATAGTGGTTTTACAATTTATAAACAATATTCTAATCGTGACAGTTCCTGGTGCTTTATTCAAAAAAAGTTTTTTAATAAACTGGTAAAAAAAACTACAAATAAACAAGTTATAAATTATTGGAAGTTAAGAAAAGAAGGTAAAGGAAACTATGAAGACTCAAGAATTGCTGCAAGAATAAAAAATAAGAATAAATCAAATTATAGCAATATAATATTTCTTCATATTTTTAGAGACTCGCCCTTTGCAGATATTGATAGAAACAGAATATTTGAAGATTATATTTCCTGGATAGATTTTACTCTTGATGTTTTAAAAAATTCTAATGAAAAATGGTTACTAAGGCTTCATCCAAGTTATAAAAGATGGGGTGAAGATCAACATTTAACTTTAAACAAAATTTTTAACAGAAAGTTTAGTGGTATTTTGCCGGATAATATTAAAATTGAGGATAATGTAAATTCAAATTATGAAATTTTTAAACATGCTAAACGTATTGTAACATTTAATGGTACCAGTCATTTAGAAGCAGCATGTTTTGGAATTAGACCAATTATTATTTCAAATACAATGTTAAATATTTTGGATGATAAATTAGTTATAAAGCCCAAAAAACTTTTAGAATATAAAAATGTATTACTAGAAAATTCAAATACAAAAAAATTTAAACTGAGTAATAAAGAAGTTTTTTTAGCAAAAAAAATAATGTTTGTAAGAGAAAAAGCTTTAAAATTTGAAAAAGAAGTTGGAGGTTTTCATGTATTTCAAGGAGATCCATCTAGTAAACTAAATGAAGATATGAGGCAAACAGAAAAAAAATTATTTAACAATTTAGAATTTCTCACAAAAAATGGAGAAAAAATATATAAAAACAATAAATTTACTTTATCGCCCTCGTTTCTTAAATGAAAATAGTAAATCTCTCTTATTCCGATCAATTTGGTGGCGCGTCTAGATCTGCCTATAACATACATAAATCTTTATTATCAGCAAAATTAAACTCAAAAATGATAGTTATTAAAAAATTTACAAATGATAATAAAATAATTAAATATGAAAATAATATTTCCAAATATATACAAAAAATAAAAAATTACTTTTCAATAATAATTTCAAGAATTTTTTTTGGTGGAAATGCCTCATTTAATTTTTTTTCAAATAAAAATTTGGTAAAATTGGTAAATAAAGAAAAACCAGCAATAGTACTAATTCATTGGATACATGCAGAAATGCTATCAATAGAAGATATTAATAAAATTAAATCTAAAAAAATATTTGTTTTACATGATATGTGGTGGCTTAAAGATTGCGAACATTATTTTGATGAAAAATATAATAATAAAAACTTTATGAATCCTTCATTTAAAAATTTTATAAACTTATCATACTTAACAGCTTTAAGAAAAAAAAAAAATTAAAATAAGTAATTTAGTAACCCCAAGTAATTGGTTATATATTTGCTCCAAAAAATTTATAAAAACTAAAAATTTAAATATAAAAAAAATTAAATATGCATTAGATGTAAAAAAATTTAGACCACTAAAAATAAAAAAGAAAGAAAAAAAAATTAAACTATTATTTGTCGGTTTTGGAAAAGTAGATGAAAAAAGAAAAGGTATCGATTTATTAGTTAAAGTTTTGAATAATTTAAATAATTTTAATATAGAATTATTGATAATTGGTGAGATAGATAAGGAAAAATTTAAAGATTTAAATATTGATATAAAATTTTTAAAAAGAGTTAATTCTGACTATAAATTGAATAAATTATATAATTATTCTGACATATTACTTTTTACATCTAGACAGGATAATTTACCGAATGTTGTTTTGGAAGCACAATCAGCAGGACTTCCAGTTGTATCATTTAATACTGGAGGTTTAAAAGATATAATAAGAAATAATTATAATGGCTACTTATGTAAAAGCTTTGATCAGAATGATTTTGCAAAAAAAGTTATTAAGTTAATAAATAATAAATCTTTAAGATTAAAGTTTTCAATAAATTCTAGAAAGTACGCATTAAAAAATTTAAATTATAAAAAAATAGGAAAAGAATATTTATATTATTTTAAAAAAGGCTTGAATTAATGTTAATTAATTTAACAGAAATGACCTCTGGTTTTTGTGACAGATTAAGATTGATCACATTTGTAGTTGCCGTAACAAAATATAAATTTAAAAAAGTCAAAACTATAAAGATAGTTGAATTTAAGTCTAAAGAGTGTCCATATTTATTTAGCACATGTTGCGAAGTTGAGAAATTTAAAATCAAAAGAGTTAAAAAATTAAATAAAGATGAAATATCATTTAAAATGAATCCTTATAATTCTGATCTAACAGAAAAAAATATAGAGAAAATTCTATTAACTAAAAATTTAAATATAAAAAATTTTCTCTCGAAATGGAAACGAGCATATAAACTTTTAAAACCAAAAAGAAAAATTAAAATAAAAATCGACAATTTAAAACTTCCTAAAAATTATTTGGGGCTTCATGTTAGAGCGACGGATAAGTTGGTTAGTTTATACACAAAACTAACTGAGATTCCTTCCAAATCAACGATTATTAAGTCTCAACTTAATTATTTTTTGAGAAATATTGATCAAATAATTAAAAAGCAAACAGATTGTAAGAATATTTATTTAGCATGTGATGACCAAAATCTTAAATTAAATATACTTAAAATTTTAAAAAGTAATGGGTTTAGAATTTATTTAAATAATAGTAAATTTTATGGCAGAAGATTTAGACAAACAAATGCTGAAGATTTTGTAATTGATTTATTTTGTTTGGCAAATTCAACAAAAATAATATCTAGCACAGGCGGAGGAGTTCCAATTACCTCTTCTTTTATGTCTAAGAAAAAGTTAAAAATTTATAATCACTTAGATAGTTTTAATATATTTTATATTTTAAATTTATTATCTAGATTTATTTATTTTTTTAGAAAAATATTTAAATAAATTCAGGATGTTTAATTTTTTTCTTTAAGTACTGAGTTTTATCTTTCAAAGTATTTAGATAATTTTTTTTATCTAAATTATTTTTTATTTCCCATAGTATTTTATTGCTCTCGTGAGGTTTGCACAAATGAGTACATTTCGAAAATTTTTCTACATTATCTATTCTATTCATTATTTCTCTTCTTTTGTTTATATCTGACCATATATCTCTAAAAGATTTGTCATTAAGGTTGCCATATGAATATTGTTTGTGCCCTCTATGATTTGTACAAACATAAACATTTCCATCAGCACCTATACATGGTTGAAATTGAGAACCGATACACATTTTATAGTTTCTTCCGTAATTTTTTACGTCTACAATTAAATCTTCAATTTTATAAGAGTTACATTCAAATTTATTTCCTAAAATCGATTTTGCATTGTCCAAAAGAGTCATAACTTTTTTTAGCCAAAAATCACAAGAAATTTGCTCTTTATCTTTATCTCTTTCGCCCGTTCTCTCAATTTGTATTATTTCTGGCTTAAATTGACAATAATCAACATCCACATTAACAAAAATTTTCGAAAAATCTTTAATTTCATTATAATTTTCTTCAGTAACAACAAAACCAACTCCAATTGTTATATTGGATTTTGTTTTTTTTTTAATTTTTACTAATTCTTTAATATTTTTTATAACAGTATCAAAATTATTAGTTTTATTTGTTTTTCTGAAATCATCATATGTATCCTTTTTTCCTGCGTCTATAGAAATTCTAATCCATTCAAGATTTTTAGTTATCGTCTCAAATAAATTAAATCTTTCTAACATAGATCCATTAGAAAACATGCCCTGTTTAATTTTTGAATTATTTCCTATAAAATTAATTGCCTCTCCCAAAAAAGGGTTCATAGTAGGTTCGCCCCCACCTGTCCAGCTAACTGCTTCAATATTCATTTTAACTAAATCTTCTATTAAATTAGTAAATATTTTTTTATCTAGCATTGTTCTATTAAACAGTTCTGTATTTTTATATTTTTTTAAATGTAAATGCCCAGAAATACAAAAAGGACATGAATGATTGCATGCATTTGAAGGGTCAATTTCTAGAGTTATTGGATCAGGATTTTTATTATCAAAGTAACTTTTAACTTTATCCAAATGAAACATTATTTTAGTTTGAGGATCAAATATATTACTCATAAAGTTTTTATTAGCCTAAGTTTTCTAATTCTAATATCTGTTTTTGATACTAAAAACAAAAAAAATGTATAAAAAAGCCTTTTAATTCTCCTAAAAAAATCACTTTTTAATCTCCAAAGAAACTCTAGACCTAAATTATCTAATATTTTTGGACATTCTTTTTCTACTCCGGCCGCCATAGCCAAACCTCCTCCAATACAAATAATTTTATAATTACGAAATTTTTTTGAAATAAATTGAGCTAACTGTTCTTGTTTAGGAGTTGGTAGAGTGATTATGTATAGATAATTTTTTAATATTTTTGGTATAGATGATTTAATTTTATTAATTTCACCATACCTAAGATTATAATGATCTACTTTTAATTTATACTTTAAATTTAAAAAATTTAGCTCTTTATTCGTACAATTACCCAATACAACAATTTTTTTTATATCATTAATTTTATCGAGAGTTTTAATTATTTTTCTTCCAGGAATTTTTTGTTTACATCCGTATTTTAATGCAAATATTCCATCTGGCCACACTATTAAATTTTTATTAGATTTAATTTTTTTTTTATAAAAGTATCCAATAAAAGCTAAATTAAAAGCTGATAAAATAAAATTATCAAATTTGTTTAAACTTTTAGTTTTATTAATATATTTTAATTTTGTCATTTTTATTTTAACAATGATGAAAATTGATTTTTAAAACTTTTTAAATTTAAATAATAATTAGATGTTTTAGTTGAAGAAAGTAAATTATTTTTTTTTGATATTATATAGTAATAATTCAGATTTAGTGCATTTGCTGCTGAAAAAAAGCAATTAGCAAAGTGATCATTGTTTGGTTTAATTTCTATAATATTACTATTTCGTGATTGCCAAAAACTATTTATTAAACCTGCTCCATAAGGTCCAACTAATACTTTTGCATTCATTGCATAAAATAATTGTTTTTTAAATGATATTTTTTCCATATAGAGAATTTTAAATTTTTTTGTTTTTAAGTAATTTTCTAAATCTTTTTCATTTACTAAATTTCTTCTACTAAATCTTCTACTTATATAAATTTTAAGATTATTTTTTTTTTTTATTTTGGTTAAATTTCTAAATTTTTCTCTAAGTTGTCGTAAAAGTTTTGGTCTTGGATTTCCTGACTCTGAAATATCACCAATATAATAACAGTTTTTAGAAATAATTGTCTCATTTTTTTGTATAAATTTAAATTTTATTTTAAAATATTTTATACTTTCAACTATAAAAGGTATTTTTAAATACTCTGGCAATAACACATAATATTTTGATAGTTTTTTATTTTTTTCAATTATTAATAATTTTGGTAAAATATCGTTTATCCAATGAAAATATCCATTAGAATTTCTATCATGAACTATTATTGAGTCTTTAATTAAATTAATTTTTATTGGGAAAAAATAAAATTTAAATTTGTTTTTAATTAAAACTAAAAAAAAAATTAAAGATAGAATTATTTTTTTTATAAATTTTAAAGAACTTATACTTTTAAAACCAAGATGATTTTTCAAAATATTATGATTCAATTTATCTAAATTTCCATTATCATATATTTTAACATCTTTTATTTTATATAAATATGATTCACTTAAATGTCTTTTAAGCTCTTCCTTAAACAGCCTCATATCTTTTTTTTCAAAATTTTTAGGCAATTTTCTTAAAACTGTTTCTTTGCTAATTAGTAATTTTTGAATTATCATATGAAATAGACTTCAGGATTAAAATAATTGAAAAATAATAAAACTACAATAACTGTTATAACAGTATGCAAGAATGCAGAAAAATACATAGCTGAAACTATTGAATCTGTAATAAATCAAAAAAGTTTAAATGAAAGCTTTAAATTACAATACCTTATTTTTGATGGCAATTCTTCAGATAAAACAAACGAAATAATAAAAAGATATTCATCTCAATTTTCAGAAATTGAACATTTTATAGAAAATGATGAAGGATTATATGATGGACTAGTTAAGGGTTTTAAAAAAGCTAAAGGTGATATTGTAGCATATATTAATGCTGGAGACTTTTACAATAAAAATGCATTCGAGATAGTTGATGGTGTATTTGATAAATTTAAAAATGTTAAATGGATTACAGGTTCAAAAGTAATTTATAATGAGCAGTCTGAAATTATTAGTTACTTATTACCTTTTAAGTATAGAAGAAGATTAATTAGAGTAGGAGCATATGGAAAAAACCTTCCTTTCATTCAACAAGAATCAACTTTTTGGAAAAAAGAATTACTCGAATTAGTCGATTTTGAATATTTAAAAACACTTAAAAAAAGTGGAGATATGTATTTATGGTATTCTTTTTCAAAAAAATTTGATTTGTTTTCTGTAGAAACCTATCTTTCGGGATTTAAATTTCATGAAAATCAACTTACTTTTAGAGAAACTGGAAATACCGATCCATATTTAAGAGAGGCTTCAAATTTCTTAGAAAAAAAAATATTTTACATTTATTGCTTATATTAATTGATGGTTTTTTCTGGTTTTTAAGTAAATATTTAAGCCAGATTTTTAGTTTATTTAATTCAAGAAACATAGTTTTTAATAGAGAAACAAAAGAGTGGTATTTAGAAGAAATTGAAAATCAATATAAGTATGTTGCTTGGTGTTGTGATGTTAACAAAAATCAAGGAGAAGGTAAGTTAGGAATGAATTTTTTACAATATTTGAGTAAATCAAAAAATATTAAAATTAAAGTAAAATCGCTCTATAACACTATATATATTAAAGAAGGTAAAATTTTCAAATCTGAAAAACCTCTTGTTGCAAAAAAAACAAATTTAAATTTCTTTGAGAAATATATAAATCCTTTTTATGGATTAATAGTACTTTGGTTTTATTTTTTTAAGAAAAAATCAATTATTTACGTAAATTTTTTACCTTTATGGAATTTCCTTTTATTTGCTCTTTTACCACCCAAAACAATATATGGTCCAATAACAGGAACATTGAAGGTAAGCACTAACTTTTTTGTAGATCGCTTTTTTAGAAAATACTTAATGCCATATTTTTTTAATTTTGCGATCAAAATAATGAATTTAAGAAAAAAACCGTATTTATTTGCGACAGAAAATTTAAAAGATGTGACTGAAAAAAAACTCAAAACAAATAAATTTTATAATTTTTCCTTTTCTGAAGTATCAATGAATAATAAAAATGAATTAAAAAATTTTAAAGAAAGAGAAATAGATTTTTGTATTTACTATAGAAAATATCCCACAAAAAATAATGATTTTTTCGTTAATATGATAAATTATTTAAGCAACAACAATATGAAAGTCGTTGTAGTTGGTGATAAAATAGACAATAAAGATATAGAATTTAAAGGAATACTAAGTTCAGAAGAACTTAATAATTATTTATCAAATACAAAATATACTATTGTTAGTGATGAAAATTTATTTTCTTTATTTACACTTGATTGTATTAAACATAATTTGAATATTTTTTATAATAACAAAAATTATAAGGTTAATGAAAGTTTTGAGTCATTACGAAATAAAATGTTTGCATTAGATTATAGTAATTATGATATTTCAAAAAAAGAAATCACTAAAAAATTTAATGAAATTAATTCTTTACCTGATTATAAAATTGATAACTTTAATAAATTTTACGACTCGTACTTTCAACTTTTAGAAACAAATTAAAAATAACACCAAAACAGCTTAAAAATAATAAATAATCCAAACCATAAACTGTAAAACTATTTTCTACTATAAGTCTTAAGCCAAAAAAAATAATACATACCATTGCAAACACATGATAAAATTTTAAATGATTATTTTGTATTAAAATATTATAATTAAATATTATTTTTAAAAATATTATTAGTAGTTTAATTAAAAGAGTCAGAAAAATAAACAATCCTATGATTCCTGAACAAATTAGGACATACATAAAACCATTAGACGCATTTTGAAAAACTAAATATCTATCAGCCTGAGGCCCATAACCAAATATGAAATTAGAATTTTGCAAACCAATACTATAATATATTATATCTTTCCATATTTCGTTTCTTCCAGTTGTTATTTGAAACATTCCTTTTTTAGCTTCTAAAATTCTATCATCTTTTATGTTAGATTTTCTTTTTTGATAATAAAATTTAGCTAATTTCTCTAAAACTTCTTTATCTTTTAATTCTCTATAATCCAATCTTCCTAATGACTCTATATATTTTAAGTCATCTTCGCTTAATTCTAATTTATCGTTCGCTAACTCTTGGTTTATTTCATCTTTTAGAAAAAGAAAAACTTGATCTTTTTTTAGGGTTTGTAAATAAGTATAATCTCTTATTTTTAAAATTAGAGCCGAATTTAAAGGAATCAAAACCGTAAGCAATGAAAACATTACAAATGAATTTAGTAATTTTTTTGGTCTAAAAAATACTACAAAGTTTGAAAGAAATAAAAAGTAAATAGATGATCTAGATTGAAATAAATAGACCATAGATCCTGCAAGAATTAAAAGGATAAAATATAGAAATTTTTTTTTTTCATTTTTATAAAAAAAGATAAGTGACAGTAAAAATATATATAATATTAAATACCATCTTCCAGCACCAGTTGCTCTTGGCGCCGGCATATCGAAAAAATATCCCCAAGTAAGGAATGACAAATAGTACAAATTTAGTTTGTCAGAATTAATAAATTCATGAAAAATTTTTACTGAATAAAGAAAAGTTATAGAAGCTAAAATTAATATTGAAAAAAATAGTATTTTTTTTGAAGAATCTTCATCTTTTATAATTATTGCCATCAAAGGTAAGGGCAGTAACAGCGCAAAAGATGTATAAAATGAGTAAGAAAATCTTAAATTATAACCATTTACAATTAAATCCTCCATGGCCTCAGTTTGCATAAATAAAGTTGGATTTAAAAATTTAAAATTAGCAAAACCGATCATTTGAGAGAGAAAATATCCAAAGATGCAAATTAAAATTAAATTGAAATTAAATTTGTGTGTTTTTTTTAAAAAAAAATAAAAATAAAAAAATATTGGTATTAAATATAAACAAAAAAATCTAGCTGTATTTATTTGTGCAATAGGGTTTGTTAACAATCTATCCCAGTCATCTGGAAATTTAGTATTTAGGCCAGCCCATAAAAAGAACCATATTACAAATAAACTTAAATATTTTTTATTTTCTTCATACAGCATTACTAATTTATTCATATAAATATTTTTTAGCAAAATTAATTATTATATTTTCAAAATAGTGTTTTTTTAAATTTTTTAAATTATTATTTTTAATTTTTTTATAATTTTTTATTATATATGAAATTTTTTCTATTACTTCATTCTTATTTTTGTAAATTACTATTGATTTATCTCTATTAATTTTAATACCTTTAAAAGCAAATTTAGTACCAAGAATTATTTTTTTCATAACTAAAGACTCAAGAGTTTTAATCTTTGTTCCTGGAGCGTTTTTTAAAGGCATAAAAACAAATTTACTATTTTTTAAAACATAATAATAATCTTTTTTATTCATTATACCGAAGTATTTTACATTTTTAATTTTTTGATAATTTTCTGGCAAACCCTCACCACTGAAAATAAAATAATAATTTGGAAATTTTTTATTCAAATTTTTTAAATGAAAATTAATAATTTCATCAATAGCTAATTTATTTGGATAATAAGTATAACTTCCTGGAAAAAAAATATAGTTTTTTGGAAGTTTTAATTTTGAATTATAATTATTTAGATTTATCTTATCTATACCATTTTCTAGTATTAAAGTTTTTATGTTATAAATTTTTCTGAATAGTAGTTGATCAGTTTTAGAAACAGCTGTACTGAAGTCAGAAATTTCCAAAATTTTTTTTTCAAAATATTTTGTAAAGTATAAAATAAAATTTGAGTTTTTTAATTTTCTTACCTCATAATCAACATTGTGAGAATGGTATATAATTTTAATATCTTTAAAATATTTTTTTAAATATTTTATAACAATGTATGAAAAAAAAGTCCAACTTGCCCCTTCTATTACAACAATTCTTTTTTTCTTATTTAAAAGATATTTTTTTAATTTATATATTAAGAATATAATAAAAAATATTTTAGCTATTGGAAAATTAATAAAAATATTTATATTTGTTACTTTCTTAAATTTTGATGTGTTATTTTTGAAGTCTGTAAATTGAAACAATCTTTTGGACTTAGCAGGAAAGTATTTAAACATTAAGCTCGTCAAATCCGCTGCTCCGTGCCACGACGGTAATGCGGTAAAAAAACTTACTATAGCTACATTTGAGTCGTATAATTTTTTTTTTATTTTATATTTATTCATTTACGAGTATTAAATGCCAAAAAAAATATTTTAAATGTTATCTTTTTTTAATAAATTAAAAATAACATTATTCAAATGAAAATAGCATATATAACTATCAGAGACCCTTTTAATTACAGTTCTTGGTCGGGATTGAATTATAATATTTATAAATGCTTAAAGCTACAAGGTCATAAAATCACATGCATTGGACCCTTAAAACAAGACCTTAAAATATTTTATGTTGCTAAGAGAATATTTTTAAATCTTTTTGGAATAAAATTTGATGCAGATAGACCTATAAATTTATCAAAAAATTATTCAAAACAGGTAGAAAAAAAAATTAAAGGTAAAAATTTTGATTTAATTATAACTTCAGATACAAATTCGGTATCTTTTTTGGATACAAAAATACCCATTATAGTTTGGTTAGATACAACCTTTAAGTCATGGTATAATCATTATTTTTCTGGAAAAAAAATTTTTAAAAATAGTATTTTTGAGGGTGACTATTGTGAACAAAGAACAATAAAAAAATCTTCAAAAATAATCTTAACAAGTAAATGGGCGATGAATGATTTATTGAAATATTATAAGTGCAGCAAGAGAAAGATAAATATTTTACCTTTTGGATCTAATTTAGAAGTAGTTCCCAGTTTTTCCAAAATTAAAAAAAAAAATTATAAAAAAAATAAATGTAGACTAATTTCAATAGGAGTAGATTGGAATAGAAAAGGTTTTGATAGAACAATTAATATTTGTAAAAATATAATAAGCAAGGGATTAGATGTTGAACTACATATAGTAGGGCCATATAAAGCAAAAAAATATAATTTACCAAGCTGGATAAAAGTTTCTAATTTTCTTAACAAAAATAATAAAAATAATCATAAGTTAATTTCTAAGTATTTAATGAATTCTGATTTTCATATTTTAATGACTAAAGCCGAGGCTTGCGGTGTTGTGTTTGCGGAAGCTAGTTCACACGGGTTATATAGCATTGCTCCAAAGATAGGCGGGATTGAAGGAATGATAAAAAATAATTTAAATGGGAAGTTATTTAGTAATAATTTTTCTGATAAAGATATAGCAAACTATATTTTTAAAGTTTATAAAAATAAAAATAAGTTTAAAAAACTTGTTTCAAGTTCAAGAAAATATTATGAAACGCATTTAAATTGGAAAAGTATAGGTTTCAATTTAAACAAATTATTAAAAGGAGTTATTAATTTAGAAAAAAATAAAAAAAGTTCGCTTTCTAAGAATTAAAATTAAAATTTATGTTAATTAATAGTTTTTTTTCGATTAGTATTATAATTTTAACATTAGTAAATATTTTTATTTTTATAAATGTTGATAAATTAAATAATTTAATAAATATTTATGATAATCCAAATCAAAAAAGAAAAATTCACCAAAAAAAAATATCAAAAACTGGAGGTTGGATTATTTTTTTTAATTTATCAGTAATTTATTTAATTTATTTTTTAATACCTCAAAATGACATTAGTTTAATTTATTCAAATACAAATTATATTTCTTTTTATTTAGGTTGTTTCTTGTTTTTCTTATTAGGTTTAATAGATGATATTTATGATTTAAAACCAAATATAAAATTATTATCAGCCTTACTTATAGTTATTTTAATATTAAATTTTGACAACAACTTAGTTATAAAAGATTTAAAATTTTCATTTGTAGATAATAAAATTTCAACCAGCTCGTTTGGCGTTGTATTTACAACATTTTGCATCCTATTATTTATTAACGCTTTTAATATGTTTGATGGAATTAATCTGCAATCAATATTGTATAGTGTTATTTTAATTTTAGGCAATTTAGTTTTTAGCAATTCATTAAATTTTATTATTTTTTTATTTCCATTAATTTTTGTTCTAATTATTTTAAATTACAAAAATAAAATATTTTTAGGTGATAATGGTTCCTTATTATTAGGATTTATTTTTTCTTACTTATTTATTTTTAATTATAACAAATCTTTTATATTTGATGCTGACATAATTTTTATTTTTATGATGTTACCTGGTTTAGAACTATTAAGATTAGCCATTACAAGGATTAGTAAAAAAAGAAACCCTTTTTCTGCAGACAATCTTCATATTCATCATTTATTATTAAGAAAATATTCTTATAGAACTACCCTTTTTAGTAACTTAACACTAATAATTATACCTATATTGATTGTTTCATATACAGATTTGAATAGTTTATATATAATTTCATTATTCATTATTTTTTATATAGCTTTAATTTTAAAGCTAACAAGATATTGAATAATTATTTAAAAAAATATAATAACACCACTAATTTTATACATAAATTTAAATGAGCAAATATCTCGTAGTAACTGGTGGAGCAGGTTTTATTGCCTCAAATTTAATTAAATTACTTTTACAGAAAACTAAATTTAAAATAATTTCTTTAGACAATTATTCTACTGGTTCAAAAAAAAATCATATTTTAAATAAAAGAATAAAATATATAAGAGGAAATACTGTTGATTTTGAAAAAATTTTTAAAAATAATAAAAAAAAAATACATTCAATATTTCATTTCGCTGAGTTTTCAAGAATTTATCAAAGTTTTAAAAAAAAAGACGAGTGCTTTAGATCAAATATTAAAGGAACTCATGAAGTTATAAAGTTCTGCCTTAATAATAAAATAAAAATTATATACTCAGCTACTTCTGCGAGCTTAGGTAAAGAAGGAAATGATCAAAATTTATCACCTTATGCTTTTACAAAATCTACAAATATGAACCTCATGATGAATTTGAACGAATGGTTTGGATTAAAATATGAGATCGTTTATTTTTATAATGTTTATGGACCAAATCAAATAAAAGGAACTAATATGGCTGCAGTGATTGGAATTTTTGAAAATTGTTTTAAAAATAATAAACCTTTGCCTATAGTATTACCTGGTACGCAAACAAGAAGATTTACTCACGTTAAAGATACAGTAAATACCTGTTATAAGGCTTGGAAATTAAATAGAAATTCTCATTATTCCATATCGAGTAGACAATCGTATTCAATAAATCAAGTAGCTACCTTTTTCTCAAAAAATAAAAAATATATACCAGAGAGAATGGGTGAAAGATTTAAATCTACTATAATAAAAAAAATACGTAACAAAAAAATTACTAATTTTGTAGGAAACATGGAGTTAAAAGTATATATAAAGAAATTTAAAGAAAATTATATAGGATGATATAGTGAAAAAAACTATTTTAGTATGTGGGGCAGGTGGATTTATAGGAGGTCACTTAGTTAAAGATTTACTTACACAAGGATTTAAAGTGGTATGTGCCGATATTAAGCCTTTTGAATATTGGTTTCAGCTATTTGAAGATACTAAAAATTATAATTTAGATTTAAAAGAATATGAAAACTGTTTGAAAGTATCTACAGGAGTCGATTTAGTATATAATATGGCTTGTAATATGGGAGGAATGGGCTTTATAGAAAATAATAAAGCAGAATGTATGCTCTCAGTTTTAATAAATACAAATATGTTAAGGGCATGTCTTAAAAACAATGTAGAAAAATATTTTTTTTCATCTAGTGCTTGTGTTTATAATGCTGAAAAGCAAAAAGACGTATTTATAGCAGGACTTAAAGAGTCTGATGCATATCCCGCAGAACCAGAAGATGGTTATGGATGGGAAAAGTTATTCAGCGAAAGAATGTGCAGACATTTTACAGAAGATTTTGGCTTAGAAACTAGAGTAGTTAGATATCATAATATTTATGGACCCATGGGTACTTTTGATGGAGGAAGAGAAAAAGCTCCAGCTGCAATATGTAGAAAAATAATAAATGCAAAACTTAATAATAATGACACGATTGATGTGTGGGGGGACGGCAAACAAACTAGAAGTTTTTTATACATTTCTGACTGCTTAGAAGGAACTAAAAAAGTTTTTAATTCAGAATCAAAAAATATTTTCAATGTAGGAAGTGAAGAGCAAGTGTCAATTAACCAAATGATAAATATGATTGAGGAAATTTCTGGTCATAAGGTAAAAAAAAATTATCAGTTAGACAAACCAAAAGGAGTAAGAGGTAGATCTAGTGATAATACAAAAATAAAAAATGAGATAAATTGGGAACCTTCAATTGATTTAAAAACTGGACTAGAGAAGACATATAAATGGATTTACCAACAAATAATAAGTGGAGATAATATAAAAAAATTTGGGAAGTTTTAATGTTTAATTTAATATTTTTTATTTTATTTTTTTTTCTATTTTTAACCAGTAAAAGTTTTGCATACCTAGACCCAGGAACAGGTTCAATAATTTTACACGCAATTTTAGCTTTTTTTGCTGGATGTATTACTTGGATTGTTGCTAAATATAGACAGATTAAATCATTTATTTCGAAATTAAAAAAAAATAAAAAACAAATTTGATATTATTAGAACTAAAAAATTTATATAATGTGGGAAAAGTAGGCAAACATATTACTGAAAATTTTTTTCAATAATTTAACTTTTTAATATATCCATATTCTTTTTCAGATCCATGATATCCAATAAAAGATTTATTTTTATAAAGTACAGGATCTTCCATAGCTGAACAGTAAAGTGCAACACGAGTAGTATTTATATTATTCATTCTATTTTTAATGTGTTTTTTGCACCTATTGGGTAATTTAACTGCATTAAATATTTTAAATCTATCTACATCGGAGTGTATCTGTTTATTTGAATGGTCGCCCTGAAAAATTATAATAGCATTTTTGTCAAACTTATTTATTTGATTTACTAAATCGATAACTTGTTTAGTTACACAAACATAAGCGTTTTTATAGTTTTCAGGATCAAACTTTTTTGGATTAGATACTTTATTATAATCTAATCTTTTTTTACAATTTTCATCATATAAATATGGAGCATGCGGAGCAAAATGGTGAACAAAGTATAAACCTTTTTTATTTTTTTCGTTTAAATTACTAATATGTTTTTTTAGCACTTCCATTCCATTATTTTTATAGAAAACAGAAAGATGTTTTTTACCTAAATAATTTTCAGTAAATTTTCTAAGTATTTCATCAATATAGGTAGGCTCAATAAATTTATAAAATATATTTGGTAAAATAATTGTTTTTTTATTTTCCAGTTCTATATCTTTGTTTGAAAAATTAAAATTAAAATCCATTTCTGAATTTCCTATAACTTTCATAAAATGATTATTTTTATTTAAATAATCAAGAAGTTGTAAAGAATTTTTCGTACGATAAAATATTGAATTTGGAAAAAAGGCATTTCTAGAAAAATATCTCGGACTTTTCTCATCAACAAAATAATTTAAATTCATAAGAGCAGTAATGTTCAAGTATGTTATATTATAAGCAGAAAACGAATTTCTTATTATTGAAAAATTATTTGAAATAAGTTTATTTTGAAAATTTTCTAAGTTTTTATATTCTGAAGGAAATTGTTTTAAAAAGTATTCTATATCGCTCATTTCATCCAAAATTATTAAATAGATATTTTCATTTAATTTTCCTCTAGGTAATTCACTTTTATTAAAAGTAAATTTTTGTTTATCACTTAAATTCTTTGAATAATTTAAATTATATACCTCGTTTAAATAAGTTGAGCTAATTAATAGCATCATGAAAATAACTATGAATAGCTTAATTTTTTTATAAAATTTATAAAGTATAAGAAAAGAAAAAATATTAATGACAGCTATAAGTATAAAAGATACATAAAAACTATTTATTCTTCCACTAAATAAATGTGTATTTATTATATCTCTCAATCCTTCATGATAAAATAATTGAAAAAATAGAACTGAAAAAATAAAAATTAAATCTTGATTGTTAAATTCTTTAAATTTTGAATGAAAAATTTTTTTTATAGAGAGTGAGAAGATATAAAAAATTACATATAAAATTAAAAATAATACTAACAAATATAAAAGTTCTAAATTTAATATTTCAACATAATTTTGAGGTTTTAAAAAAAGCAATAGTGGAGAAAGCAATATAAATATTGATTGTATTGGATTAATTATTGATTTCATTGCTAATATATCAGTATGTTTCTATTATCTGCTATTTTTTACTCTAAAAATAGAGAAAAATCATTCCGATACAATACTTATAACTTTACTTTTTGGTTTATTTTTTGTAGATAAGCTTGCCTGGTGATTAAAGCGAAGGTGTAATACCCGATACCATTCCGAACTCGGAAGTCAAGCCCTTCAGCGCCGATGGTACTTTGTCTTAAGACACGGAAGAGTAGGACGTTGCCAGGCTAAAATAAAAAATTATGAAAATAGCAAGTTCA
>MDSY01108226.1_pt1 | contig 27870 bp, 22 predicted proteins | sample 811131 | NCBI WGS metagenome assembly MDSY01 (sample SAMN05326643, study PRJNA326480) | marine metagenome | isolation source: seawater | place: Atlantic Ocean: South West | collected 2010
GGGGGGGGCGGGGGGGGGGGGGGGAGGCGGGTGCGGCCATTGGGCGTGTCCAAACGCCGACGCACCGAGATGGAGGTGCGCACCGAGATTTGTGGGCGTGCCGACTTTGAGTTTACACAAAAGACGAGGTTTTCGTTTTTTTAGGGTTGAGGCACTGATCATCTGCGCGCCGGCACTGACGCGCCCCAGAAGCTTGTGGCAAAGATGGGCAAGAAGGACGAGACCCCCGAAGAGCGGGCCGCGCGTAAGGAGAAGGAAAAGAAAGGTACACTTTTTGGCGATGCGAAGTGACCGCGCCGTTCGAAGCGAACAGTTGAGCGTGGCCACTTCAAACTTGGCATCAGTTATTATCTCCGACCGATCGATCTTACACCGACCTCAAGTACACCCCACTTGAGCTCCACTGCGACCCACTGACCACCCTCCGGTCCCCACCTCCATCCCACACCATTGCAGAGAAAAAAGACGACAAGAAAGACAAGAAGAAGGAGAAGCCCGATGAGACTGCTGAGGAGCGCGCGGCGAGGAAAGCGAAAAAAGAAGCCAAGAAGGCGGCTGAAGATGCGAAATCCGCGCGACCGGCGCCGCGCGGGCCGCCCGTCGCGAGGGCGCCCCCAAGCCTGAAAGCTGGCAAGGATGCCAAGGGCAAAAAACAAGCCAGCGGCGGGTACATGGATGACATGGACCTTCCTTCGTCTGAATCCGAGGGCGAGGCGGAGCACGCGGAGCGCGAGACGAAAACAATCGTGCTCGGTGGGAAAACTGACAAAGAGGAGAAAAAAGCGCGCGCGAAAGAGCTGGAAGCCGCTAGGAAAGAAGCCATGGCCAAGGAACAAGCCATGCAGGAGGATGACGATGCGTTTAACGTGCGGTGTGCTAACCTTACTGATGAGCACCGGGAACAGATGGCGAATTCGAAGGATATCAAGATTGACGGTTTCAGCGTAAGCGCGCGAGGAAAGGAACTCCTGACAAACGCTGATTTGACCATCGTGCATGGCCGTCGGTACGGCCTTGTCGGCCCCAACGGTATGGGGAAGACGACGATTATGAAACTGTTAGCGCGACGGAAACTTCCCGTGCCTGACTTCATTGACATTCTTCTCGTGGAGCAGGAGGTTGTGGGTGATGACCGATCCGCGTTGGAGTCTGTCGTCGCGGCGGATGTTGAGCTGCAACAACTTCGCAAACGAAAGATGGAACTCGAAGCGGCGATTGAAAAGGTCGCCGCGGCGGAGGAGAGGGGGGGGGAAGAGGGGCATGCAGAGCGAGAGGATGCTTTGGCAGAAGCCTTGAAAGCTTGTCAGCTCTCTGAAGAGGACGATTCAGGGATGCAAGGAAAGCTCGCGATGGAGATGAAGCGCAAAGAAGCCGGTGAGTTGACGATCGATGCGTTTGATTTGCCCACCGAGCTGAACAAGACGTATGAAAGATTGGAAGAGAAGAATGATGCAACGGCTGAGGCGAGAGCCGCGAAGATTCTGCACGGCCTGGGGTTCACGGTTCCTGAGAGTAAAACTAATGTCGGGCCGGAGCGGTTCTCCATGCACAACACCACGAAGAGTTTCTCTGGAGGTTGGCGTATGCGTATCTCGTTAGCCAGAGCGCTATTCATCGAGCCTACTTGTTTACTATTAGATGAACCCACCAACCACCTCGATCTTCGCGCGGTGATTTGGCTCGAGGAGTACTTGATGCGGTGGAAGAAAACGCTGCTCGTGGTGTCACACGACCGCGACTTTTTAAACTCAGTGTCCACCGACATCGTTCACTTACACGACCACAAGCTGTCCCAGTACAGAGGGTCCTTCGAGTCCTTCGAGGAGATGTACGAGCAGCGCCGACGGGAAGCCAACAAGGCGTATGAGAAATATGAAAAGCAGATAAAGCAAGCGAAGGCGGCGAAGAAGGGGCAGGCGAAGAACGCGCAGGCTGAGGTCAAAGCAGCGGCGGCGAAGAAAGCGGAGCAGAAGAAGGGGGGGAAGAACAAGGGCATGATGGTGGACGACGATGACGATGGACGTGGTGCGTCCGCGGCGCCGACGCGCTGGAACGACTACAGCGTCGAGTTCCACTTCCCCACGCCTTCGGAATTGCCGCCTCCGCTTATTTCGTTGACGGACTGCCACTTCCGGTACCCTAAATTAGAGGGGTTCGCGCTTGAGAACTTGAACCTTGGGATCGATATGGGGACACGAGTTGGGATCATCGGGCCGAACGGGGCTGGTAAGAGTACGTTGATGAACTTACTGGCGGGTGACCTCGAACCTACTCAAGGTGATTCACGTAGATCACACAAGTTACGCATCGGAAGATATTCTCAGCACTTCGTCGACGTGTTATCGATGGACGAAAACCCGGTGCAGTACTTGTTGCGTTTGTATTTGAAACCGGAGGGGGGGAGTTATAAGCCGGAGGAGATCCGGGCGAAGCTTGGGAAGTTCGGGTTGCCGGGGCACAACCACTTGACGCCCATTGTGAAACTCTCGGGCGGTCAGAAAGCCCGCGTGGTGTTCACGTCTATTCAACTTTCGAACCCGCACATTTTATTAATGGACGAACCGACGAACCATTTAGACATGGAATCCATCGACGCGCTAGCCACAGCTCTGGAGGAGTTCAAGGGAGGCGTCGTTTTGATCACGCACGACGCGCACATCTGCGGAAAGGTGCTGGACGCGGAAACTTCGGAGATTTGGGTCGTCGACGAAGGCGAGGTTACGAAATTCGACGGCGACTTTGACGAGTACCGACGACAATTGGTGTCAGAGATTGGGGCGGAGCTGGATGACGAATGAAAGTAGAGTTTTTGAAAGACCGCTTGCCCATATAATATCTACATATCTACTCGACTATAACGTTTTCAATAGGTACTCCAGCGCCTCTTCCTGTGTGCTTCCGTTTGCGACGAGGTAGTCAACCATGCGTCTCATATTTTGATCCGGATCCAATCCGAGCAAATTTGGCCGTCGCGTTAAGTTTTGCACCACCGCCTGCATGTCCAGCCCTAGCTCTCCTAAATAATCAAACAGCGGCTCCAACCGCGTTTCCACGTCGTACGCCAGCACCGGGGGGTGTTTCGCGACTAACTTACCCACGTCCTCAGGCCCGACTCCTCGGTCGGTTAGAAAATCAACCACTAACATCATCTCGTTCGTCCCGAATGGCGCATCCACCGCGCCTCCCCTTTTCGCGTTTTCGTACTCGAACCACTCCCCTGCTTTGCTTTGTACCTGAAGCGCGTTCACCCTCGGTACCCCGATAGACTCGAGGTACTCGTACACACCAACCTGCGCCTTCTCTGAGGTTAGCCGGTAAATGCGCTGCACGCCCTGGCGGCCGGGGCGAAGACGCGCCACGGGGGTTGGGGCGTTTCGGCCGCCGACAACACGTCGAGGCGGCGCAGACGCTTTGAGCGAGGAAACCCTGGAGCCGTGGTGCGAAGAAGCGCCAAGGGCGCAAGCGCGCGTCGCGTTCATGGTGAACGACTTTAAGAAAAAACGCGCGCGGTGTGCGTGCGGCGTGGAGTGTGTGGATTGCGCGTCGACGGCGGATAGGAATTAAAGTGCACTTTCGAGTTTCGACGTGGCCAAATAAATGCATCTCTTCTCGAATCTGTCCCTTCGCTTGGCAGAGTCGGCGCCGCGGTCGTGTTACAATGGCTCGCGCGTACACCTCCGCATCCGCGTCTTACGATGATGAGCGGTACGATTTGCGTTTACAAAAGCGGAACCGAAAGCGGTTAAGTTTCGTCGCCGGGTCGTGCGCGTTCGTGTCCTTGGTGTTTATTTCGTGGATCTTCCACAATTCGTGGAACATCGCGTTCAGCGACGACGGGCCATCCAACGCGGAGGAAGCGGCGTTGGCGAAGGCCTCGGTGATAGCCATGGCGAAGGAACACTCGTTGATGGCTGGGAGAACAGTAAACGACCCTGCGCCGAAACTAGAAACGCACTCCGAGATACAAGCCGTGCTTGGAGGTGGTGATGGTGATGGGATTGGTAAAACTACCAGTGACGAAGCGGTTAATAAATACGTCGACGCCCAGAACGGAAATTATTTATCATCGTCTGACAGCTTCGGCCTTAAGCGAGAGGTACACGTCCGCGTGCACGTTGTGGTGGAGTCCAGTGAGTTCAAAACCACCGAGTTGCTGTTGGTGCGCGATTTCGAAACAAAGCAGTGGGGCCCCGTTTTGAGCTCCGCGAAAGTTTCGTTACCCAGGGATGCGGGGTACAAACAAGTAACCTCCGACACGGGCGTGGTGGACGCGGCGGCTGCGGTACTATTCAACCGGCTAGGCCTCGGCCAGCCGCCCGACATAGAGTTTATGCAGGGTATCCCCGCCTCGGGGGACGACGGGGACGGGAACGGGGATGACGGGGACGCCGGGAACGACGCTTCCTTTGTGGTGGTGGTGCGGGACGAAAACGTCATCGACGACGAGCACGGCGTTTTGACGATTCACGGCAAGACGGGGATGAGCGAGATGAAGGACAAAAAATCGAAAAGTAAAGCCAAAATGGCGGACCAGCAACGTACTGAGACGAGTGATGAATTCGCAGTTCGTACGGCGGATGAACGTGATTTTTCTCTTCGAGAGACGCGGCGGGTACCGTTGCGAGCTGCGCTGTCGGGAAGCGCGAACGTAGATAACAAGCATGCGTTACAGTACGACGTGCACTCGTTGCGCGTGTTTCTGGAACCCTGGGTGTTGACGGACGGGAAGGACCCGAAGGCGGCTTGCCGGGATCCAAAGGTGTTGGCTGCTAGGGCGGCAGGCGACGAAGAGGAAGCAAACATGTTGTACGACCAACTTCCAAAACACTCGCGAGACCGACCACTGACGATGCTCGAGCAAATTCACGGTAGGTAGATGAGAGATGAGGTGTTAGAGGTTGTACACAGTGTGGAGACTATAAAAAATCAATCCATATTCCTCAACATCTACTCCTCCACCTTGCAGTACACGAACACCTCGCCGTCCCTATCTGTCATGATCCGGAAGTCGTTGTCTAAATACAACACAAACGTCGTCGCCCGCGGATCGCGGCCTTTGTTCCACGGCAACAGCTTCCACACCGTCTTCACCGGGTAGTCTCGGTCGAGGAACCACGGTAACACTAATGGAGGCTTGGGGATCCCGTCAGTTAACTCGACTCTCGTCCGATCTAAACATAAATCTAACTGCCCAGTGCTCTCATTCAACTTGACTTCATCTGCGTACGTTTTGATCCGTCCGCCGAACGTGGGTAGCAACTTGAACCACCCGATTATCGGAATCACGGTCAGCGCGAACAAAATCGTGTCAAAGTAACTCTCCATCGTCCCTGTTTGTAAATCGATTCGCTGAGCTACTCGGCCCACGGTGGATGCGCCCCACGACTTTACCTGCAGCTCGTGAAGTCTGAAGAAAACCTCTGAGCTCTTCCTTTCGCCGAACATAGCGTCGCCAAACGCGTCTTGGATGGCCATGAAAAATGGCGACGATCTGAACAACTGTTTCGTGGCGAGTACGCACTCCCAGTCGCCGTTCATCAGGGAAGGGTCCGGGACAGGACGGCCTGGTGTTGTGTTATCATTATCAGATGAAGGCATCTGCGTGGCTACCAGCGCATCCACCGCCTCACTAATTTCCTCACGATGCTTCCTGCCGTAATCATCCAGAGGCGCGTAAGCTTGCTGTTGGAAAAGAAGCTGCCCTCGGTCCGTCAGCGCGGAGAGCCGCAGGAGCTTGCGCTTGATTTTCTCCGCGGACACGGTGGTGGATTCTGCGGCGCATCGGAACGAAGAGCGGAGACCGGCGCGGCGCGGATCTGGGCCCCGGGGACGAACCACGGGGACGCGTGATGATAGTGCGTACATCGAATGACGTGTCGGTGCCGAGTTCACGAGTTGATGAAATTTGGATTGACGAATTTTCGAGTCCCGATTTGGCTGATTGTCCCCCCGACGACCAGGCGGACCCCACACCGCGAGGCACGTGAGCTTCGGCGCCATCGGTTCTCGACCGGCGGTACCATCGTCCGTAGAGCAGCGAACTCGGGCGTAACACGCGTACGAGTTTAACTCAAACGCGACCGACCGTGGTCCCGCCCCGTAGAATCGGTCAAACCAAAACCAGCACTCGAGTCTCTCACAATGTCGAGCCGGTACCAAAAGGCGTTCACCATCCCCGATGGGTTCCCGCAGATTCTGAAGAGCTTCACACGAGAGGTACGTGTTTGGGTTGTTGTGTAGCGCGGGACGCGATCACACGAGCGTATGTGGATCACGGCGAGAAGCCTGGCGACCTCGATCACTTGTCCCCAATTTCCATCAATTTTGCCGTTCCAAACTCACCCCTCCCAATCCAAATTAATCAGGTCCTGCGCTCGCAGCCCGACGACATCTACCAGTTCGGCGCGGAGTACTTCGAGGGCAAGATGGGTGACAACGCGAAGGAACATGCGCGACGAGAGCGTATGGAGACACATGGTGAAGGTGAGGGTCCGGGAACTGATGAGTTAATGACTCAAGAAACAGACCGAGTCGGCCTCGTCGATATGAGCGACCAAGAGCTGAACGAGTTTGTGATGGAACAGTTTCTTCGGTACGACGTGGACGGCAACGGAACGTTGGACCGGGACGAGTTCAAAGCGTTGTTACAGGACGCGGAGTTGGGCCTGTCAAAAAAGGAAATGCGCGCGGTGATGCAAGAGGCGGACGAGAATGACGACGGCGTTTTGGAATACGCCGAGTTCGTGCCCGTGATGGTGGAGATCATTCACGGAATGCAAGCAAGAGCGTCTGCTGTGGAATCGGCGGAGATGGACGCACAGGAGGCGAGAAAGAGCGTACAGATGCACCTGTTACACGGCATGCCCCGTGAAGAGTTGGGAAACATGATGCGCAACGTGTTCACCTCCGCGGATGCCGACGGCAGCGGGTACTTGGACAGGAAGGAGTTTCAGACGTGTTTGAAGCACGCGCAGCTCGGGTTGACGCGGAAGGAAATCAATCTGCTCTCATCAGAAGTCGACGCCAACGAGGACGGCATGATTAGTTATGAAGAGTTTACGCCTTTGTGTTTCAACATCCTAGTGGAGCGGTTCAAGGATGACGTGCTGGTGGAACAAGCCATGGCCAGTAGTGATTCGTTGACTCAATTGCTACTGGAGGAGTTTGAAGCCAAGGAACGCGAGGTTTTCGGCGATGCGTCTGTTGAGGAAGGCTACTCTGGGTTACTCCCGTTCGAATCAGTCAAGGACGCGTTGAAGGCGTTATCGGAAGAGATGCTGGGTTTATCTAAGCTCCAACTATCAGCCGTGATGAGCGAATCACGGTGCGATGAAGAAACCGACGAACGAAACGTGGAGTACACGTTGTTCGCGCCGGTCGCCGCGACGATGATTCATTCCATGGTCGATTTGAGTTCGCAAGCCAAACGCGTGGACGCTATCGGAAAAATCTCGCAAACCTCTGGGGCGAAATCTTTGCTGAACAAACTCACGATGGACCCTGACTCCGTTAAGAGTTATATCAGAACGGCATTCGAGGCCGCGGATGTCGACAAGAACGGCACCCTGGACCACGCAGAAGTCACCACTGTGCTGCGAGGAATGAGCGCTGGCGAGTTGGATTTATCGCAACCCGAAGTCAACGCCATGGTCGCCGCGGTGGACTCGGACCAGAACGGAATGGTGGAGTACCACGAGCTGCTTGACTTTCTATTTGACGTCCTTGTGCACCTGGACAGGGAGGCGTACATCCAGGAGATCGCGTTTAACAACAACGGGGGGGAGTGATAGGAATGTAAGAGCGAAGAGCAATCATCATAAAAACACCTCACAAAGTTTTTCACAAATGCTGCTCGCTCGTCGAAATCGTCGCGCCAAAATCATGATCGAGGGTTTGATTGCCTCCCATCCTATCCCCCTCTCACTCTGCGTCGCGCGGGGCTGAGAAGACCTTTGTCCCAATGGCGGAGACCGATGCGAAACCCGCTTCAACTGAACCCCCCCCGGATGACAACATGAAGCGCAAGCGAAACTGCGAGCTCGTGGTGCCGATCTGCTACGGCACGTGTTCGTACTGGCTCGGGAAAAAGGCGGTGGAGTACCACTCGCACAAGTGGACGGTGTACGTGCGGGAGCCATCGAATGGCGATCTATCACACGTGATATCCAAAGTAGTGTTCAATTTACACCCTTCATTCACGGAACCCGTACGCACGCTGGAGAAGCCCCCGTACGAAGTGACGGAGACGGGGTGGGGGGAGTTTGAAATTGGAATCACCGTGCACTTCGCGAACGACTGCGGGGAGCAATCAATCACGATGTTGGCGCCGTTGAAGTTACACCACGAAGCAGAACCCGGCGCCCCAAAGCCGGAAAAGAAAGACCTAAAACGACCAGTAGTCAAGGAGAAATATGAAGAGATTGTGTTCCACGAACCTGATGAGGACTTTTTGAAGCGCGTCAAGGGGCACAAGATGAAACCAGCGCCGGTGAGTCCATCGGGATTGACCACGGTTTTGGGGAAACGCGACGACCGCGATGAGCTTTTGAAAATCACGACGGCGCGGAAAGTTGTCGCGGAAAGGACGGCGGTGCTGAAGGCGCAAATAGACGCGCTGACGTAGAGAACAGGTGATGTAATGAGGAGAGTATAGTCTGTGTATTTTACATCTACTTTTTGTAATCGTTGATTCGTAACTCACTCTAAATACTCATAAGAACCACTCCTATACTCCTCCCAACAACGTTGACAACGCGTTTGGTCCGTGCCGCATCGCGGTCTTGATCTGGTTCATGTCGTACCCATTTTGCGGATCAAGCAGCATCGCATAAGTAGTAGTAAACGCTTCTATTATGTGCCCGGCGTATTCTCGTCGCGCGTCCGCCCGTATTGCGGGATCCCGGACAAGGTCGAAGCTCGGCGCGGGTTCATCCGACGCGCCGACGGCTTCGACTAAAGAGTCCAAAGCGCTGCACACCGTTTGCAACTTCAACGCCGGGTCTTTGGACATCACAGCGTGTTGCGCTTTGCTGGACGAAGTATTGGGGTCACCACCTCCACTCCTGTACAGCCCCGCCACTGTTCGGATTTCGAATACACCAACTCGTACCAAAAGTCGCATAGCCTCGTCGCGGGCCATTGACTTTGCCAACGCGTCGGCTTTCCGTTCGCACTCGTTCGTGAAGTTTCGCGCGTCTGGAAACTCTTTCAACGGCGCGCGCAACGCGGAACGGCAATTGACCAAAAACGCCTCCTTCGCCCAACGAGGGTGTTTGCTTTGTGTTTGTGTTAATTCGTCATTGCTTAGCATCTCTGCTGAGACTTCGCACGCCTCCACCACGGGAAGCAGCATCACGCGCACCGCTGCGCCGGCGAGAGAGTCACCCATCCCCGGGTCGACGTCCCCAGCGTCACCCATGGATTCGTTCGTTCGCAGTAGCTCGACTACCCTTCGCGTCGCCTCGGTGACGCAGTCTGGGGCTGATAAATCGGCAGGCACGGTGGGTGGGTGTTTCTTAAGCGTGTCCGCTCTTCGTGCAACCGTCTGCTCGAACGCATCTTTCGCCGCGGAGTGGCACTCCCTCAGCGTGCCGACGAGCGACCCGTCGTCGTCGCCGCTGATTTTTCCGATGATGGATTTGTAAAAGTGGAACAAAGCGGCGAGGCGGTAGCGCACGATTTCCGACTCACCCGGCGTGGAGGTCAACGCCTGGTCCACCCTGACGCGGAACGGCCGTCGAACACCGTCCAGAATACGGTCCAAGACCTGGGAAGATGACGCGTCTTGAGTATCTTTGGAAGTAGACTCCGAGGGAACAGATGCATCACCCTTTTCATCACCCTCTCCATTCGTCCAGTCTCCGTCCTCGCCGAGCAGCGCAAGCACGAGTTCTTTCTCCCCCGCCGCGGCTTGATGCAGCCATCCTAGCATGTCCCCGACGTACCGCGTTGGGTCGGAGGCGTGCGCCTCGATGGGTCGGGGCACTCCCCCCGCCCCCCCACGCGTAAGCGCCGTGATGAATCGCCGAAACAGCGCGTTGTGCCGCGTCCGTGAAACTTCCTCCACGCAGTACCGGTACAAAGTGGGTCTGTGTTTCAGCGCGCCCATGGCTTTCGTGAGCGTCTCATCAACGCTCCCCCCCCCATCATCCTCCGCCAACAGACGGCACTCAGACTGTACCCACCGGCACAGACGCTCGTGCGCCTTCTCTTGGTAGGTTGACATTTGGTCCATCAATTCGAGGCCGGCTCTCTGATGATGCGTTCTTAATAAACGCTTACAGTTCCCGTGGATCGTCCGCGCGCGGTCCAAGGCGGTGAAGAACGTATCGGTGATAACGATTGTGTTGTTATCGCTGCTATCACCTCCTGAAGTAGATACATCTCTTCCTTCCAGCGCCGCGACGTCCTCATCAGTGAGCTGAAAGTCAACTGCGAATGTTTTCACGATTTTTTTCCGCTCCTCGATTGATTTTAACTCCGCATCAAGCGTGCCGGTTTCCCGCAGTAAAGCCCCAGTCCTTTCCCGCGTGCTTTCCAGCGCGTCCGAAATCCGGTCGCAGCTATCGAGCAGTTTCTCGAGCTGGCCATCAACGGCTTGAAGCGCGTGCTGCGCGTGTGAGCTCGCGGTGAGGTACTCCCTGTTGATCTGCAACCCGTGTTTTTCAACCGAACGGCGAAGGCCCCGGCGCGCGCTTGGTGTGTTCTCGGGGTAGAACTCGGACAGTGCGCGCAAACACGAAAGCAGCTCGGGGGAGTCCACCGGCGTCTCCAGAACCTTCTTCACTTTGCGCGCCAAACCGGGGGCGAGCGCCATCTTGCGGTGAGTCTCAAGACGCCCGCGCCCTCCAGAATGAGAAGGAGGTGTTTGAAGAGTCAAAAGTTTTCGTCGACGCTCGAGCCAGACTGGCTGCCACTGATTTTGATCGCGTTCGCAACCCTAAGCCGCGCCAGACCGAGACGCGCGCACGCACGCCGTCGTTTCGAGCGTACCATGAGCGGCATTCTTCGAACTGCGGCCCGGAACGCGGCGCGCTGTGTGCGCGGACCGCACAAGGCGCAACGGCGTGGTATGGCGGATGGCCCCCCGGGCGGATACTTCGCGGAGGGTGTCCAGGGTGAGGGGCACGTGAACGGGCGTCTGTTCAACGAAACACCGCCTCCCAAGGGGCAGAGTAGGAAGTGGGAGGACTGGGAAGCGCCGTGGTACCTCGGGATGGGCGGCGCCGCGGTGATCTTGTTCTTCGGGCTGAACGCCAAGCCGGAAACCAGCGCCACGGCGTGGGCCAAGGAGGAAGCCATCAAACGATTGGCAGCACAGGGGAAGTGAGCCGGATTGAGAGTGAAAAAAACTGATTGCGGAAATGTACGCGGTATTTTCATTGGCGAACGGCCGAACGTTGAGTAATGGAAAGTCTTCGCGTGACGTCTTTCGGTTTGTAACATGATACTATGACACAGATACGTGCCTTTTATTTTCACAACCCGTGACGTACCTTCATTCGCTTTTTTCTCGGGTCCGGCTACAGAAACGCTTCTACTATGAACCCGTTGTTCACCGTGTAACCGTCGGTGTTAGAGCCGAACGCGGTGTCGCCTGTGTTTTGTGACGCCATCGCAAACTCGTACGCCTGTGCTCCAGTTAAACTTACGACCAGCGGGCCTATCGTAACCGCTGTGTACGACCATTCGTTCCCGTTGTGGAAGCTCATGTGGTTGTACCCTATTACCACGACGTCCGCCGCCGCCGTGGTCCACGATTTTCTCTACAAGAACATGGCTTTCCGTTCGCCACCAGACGCGCTTGGTTCGAAATACATCGTTATTTGCGCGGTAACGCGGTACAGCCCCGTATTCGTGGGTATAATGTCTTTGTTGTTCCCCCAACTCATCGCGCCGTTCGTCACGACGTCGCCCGCGGCGGACGACCAAACCACCGGCTGGAACGAAGTGCTGACGTGCAACTCATTGACCACGCTGCCGTATACGTACGCTTTCCCCGCGTCGGACAGCCCGCCCGTCGCGCTCAACACACCGGTGACGGCGATTCCAGAAGACGTCACCGTCGCCACGTTCGTGCCCCCAACCTGGATGTCATGGCCTTGGTCGCTGTTCAACACAAGCTTCGTTGTGCCGCTGGATGCCGTGTGACTCAGCGCATCGGCGTCGGACACCACGGCGCCACGCGCGATCGCGAAACACAAGGTGAGTAGCGCGGACCAGAGAGCGACGGCGCAGTGATTCATGGCGTTCGATCGCAAACACCACAGGAAAGCACGGTGTCGCGCGCACAACGGTTTAGGAGACTAAATCGGCATTCGGCCTGTCCGACGTTTCTGGAATTAAGTCAGAGACATCTGACCTCAATGTTTTGATTTCAAACCTAATCGCCTCTCATCGCCTGTACCTCGCCCTCTTGAAGTTGATGTACAGGTGGAAGATCCCCCGTTCAAACGAACACTTAAACCCTTTCTTGTTCGAGTACTCCCACTCCTTGTTGACAATTTTAAACGCGATGTCTTCGTACGGCGGCCCCGCTGATATTCGCAAAATACATGTCTCGCCGTGCTTAGAGCCGTCGGGCATTATTTGATACGTCGGTGCTTTGCCCTTGTCAATCAAGTCAGGGTAGAACAAGTTAAACTTGTACCCTTGGACGGTTTTGGGCGGCGGGTTGTCATGGTCATAATGCGTCTGGTTGTACTTGTTCCAGTCGTAACCGGTGTGCACGCGGTTGAAGTACTTCGGCTTGCGCGGACGGAACTTGTCGTGCCACCAGTAAGCGGTGCTCTCGAGCTGTTGCTCGCCCGAGAATTGAACCTCCGCGCCGTCGTTAGCGCCCATCATCTTTTCGGATAGGGTTTTGGCTTTGGAAGCGAATTCATCGTTATCTATAGGAGTGTGTCCAACAGCACCTCCCACAGCACCCTCTCCCACCGCACCTCCATCCATCCTTCCCATGCCCGCCTCAACAAACAGTCCCATCTTTGCTCGCCGCGCTTTGTTTCGCAGCGCGATTGTGGCGATCGCGTCCTCCTCGGGATCCAACACAATTAAATACTCCGGTACCGTCTTCGCGTCCAGCAACACTGGCGAGTACTCGCGGTCCGGTGTACCTTCCGGGGTGAGCCCACCTGAGAGGGACTGTGCATTCGGAGAGGGTGGTTCATCGCCAGCCTCGTCGCCGTCCCCGGGCACGGCGCCTTGTGCCGCGGCGACGCCGAAGTCGGCGCCGAGCAAGTCTTCGTCGGAGTCATCGTCATCGTTTCCGTCGTCGTGTGCCTTCGGTACGTCCCTCGGGCGATGCGCTTCGTGCTTCTGCTTCATCCTTACATCTTGATCTTGTATCGCCGCCCTCGCTTTGCTGACGGAAATCCTCCGCAATACGGCTTGCCAGTACTCCAGCTCCGGGGAGTCTGGATCCCCCAGTGTATCGCAAACTTCTCGTTCCAGCCCCTCCAGCTCCAACCGCGACTTCCCCGCCAACATCTCCGCCACGTCTTTCTCGACCTGTTCGTGAAGGCCTTGGTCGATGGTGTCTCTTGCGTTGTTTGAAGCGGCAATAGAGTCGCCGCCGCGCACCCTAGCCCGGTCCACCGCGTCCCGTCGCCGCGCGTTTCCAAGTTCGTCATCCGTGATCACTAAAAAGTCGCGCCAAAACGTTTGCTTTTCGGCGTCGTTTTTTGTCAAATCCAATCGCACCAACAAGTCATCCTTCAACTCATAAAGTTCCTGAGTCGTTAACCCGTGAAACACGGTGAATGGGTCCAAATTGAAATCGTAATTCACAGATGCTTCCACCCCAACCTCGCACTCCACGTTCCGCGCCACTAAATCCACCGCCCGCGCTCGTCCCTCCTTGACGCGAATATCGCTTCGCATCTTCGCCTGTTGGACGTGAAACTCCTCCTCTTTCTTTTCCAGCTCCACGGCTTCAATCAGCGCTTCTTCCCGTTCCCGAATCTCACGCTCCTGTTCCTTCTCCATCTTTTCTTTTTCTCGCTGCTCCCGTTGCTGCTTGACCTTTTCGATTTCTAAAAGTCTCTGTTCGTGCTTGGCTTTCTCGGCTTTCAGTCCTAAATCTTTCGCATCAACGCCATCGAGTAAACTCTTTTCAATCTTCTTGCGCCACACGAAGCGCTCCGTCAAGTTGTTATCGCCGAAAGGGTTCTCGGTGTCCGTGTACCCCGCGATCTCGCCTTGCTTTAGTCGGGCGCCTAGTTTTTGTGCCTGCAATTGAGGGTTTAGGTGAGGGAATAAGGAGTCAGTAAGATTGCTTCGAGTGCACTTCCGCTCGATGCTCGATGCTTCCGATGAAACAAATTGAAAACAGCGTTGGTTCAGTCTTCCCCTACACCCCTACGTACCATCTTGGCCGCTTTCCGGCGGTGGACATCCTCGCTGTCTTCCGTGTCGGACGACGAGGAGGAGGAATAGTCCTTTCGTGACCGTTTCTTCGACCTGCGGGTGGAATGAGTAAAGGTAACGAGACGGTCAGAGGCGGCGGTTGTGAAACGAATGACGATCAGATTGCTTCTCGGTGAGGTCTCCATCGAGGTCTGGGCACCACTTACTTCTTCTCCTTTTTCTCCTTTTTCTCTTTCTTCTCTTTTTTCGCCTTCTTCGCCATCGCGAAGGACCCGAGAGACGCGCCGAAAGCGCGGCTGAGAGTGGAGGAGGGGCGAAGAATCTCGAAGCCACGGCTCGTTCTTTTTTCCAAAAGTTTTGCGAATTGAGTTTTTCACCGAAAATTTCCCAGAAGGTTAAGTAACCTTTTAGTCTGTAAATCGTGCACTTTTTCCGCGCGTTCGCAATCCACCGGGGCCGCCACGTTTCAGGAAACCAGGTGGCACAATCACGCCTGCACTTCCGCACTCACTCGCCCACACCGCGAGCCCCACCTCCATTTCGTTAAAGAACCAATCATGTCTTGCATCGCTACCACTGTCATCACGCCCGTCGCCTCTGCCAAGACCTCACGGTGCGTCAGCCTCTGTTCCTCGCGTACCCGCGGCTCGCCTGCAGAAAACGGCACTGCCTCGTCAGCGTTCTTCGCGATAAAATGAAATGATCGCCGACTGACCTCCCTCACCTCCCCTCCTCAGGTCTCTCGCGTCCCGCCGCTCCGTCGCGGTGAAACTCGCCCCCCGCGTGCCTACGGTGCAGACTTCCAAAGCGCGCGTCTCCAGCAAGGTTCACGCGATGGCGGAAGAGCAGGGCGGCAAGAAGAAAATCCTGCGCGAAAACGAAAAGGAAGCGTGGCTTTCGGAGATGGAAAAGGAAGGCGCGAACCCGCTGAAAGACCCGATGGCCATGGTCGCGATCGGAGGAATCACCATTCCCTTTGTCATTCTCGCCATCGCGGGGGCGCTGGGGTACATCGGGCAATAAGTAAGTGTATTTGGGGTGGAGGCGAAAGAGTATCTACCTAAGACGCGTGAAGTTCGCAATGTGAATGATATTACAGTGTGGTGCACAGTCAAACTAGTCCCTCAAACCTCATCACCCTACACGTAGTCCCTGAAGTTCCCCCCAAGCCTGATTTTCACGCTCCGCTGGTTCCTGATCTTTCCTGCAGCTCCCCTTCCACCTGCGTCAAAATCGTGCTTCATGTGCGACACATCGTCCGTTGACATGGACGCGAAGTGCGCGTGCATGTTGTCATCCTTCGTGCGCAGAATGTCGCCGCGCGACTTAATATCAGCAGCTGAGTTGCGAAATGCGCGCTGCCGAACCTGTGAGTTTTGGAAATGTGTCAGTTTCTTGTATGTATCAGGATGGTGAGGAATTCCTCACAGGACATAGGGAAATGCGAACCAAGTGGTACACGACGCACGCAGTACAAGGCAAGCAGGATTTTACTTACCGCGTCCTCCATGGTCATCTGCGTCACGACGTCGTACACTAGGGTTGAGAGCTCGTCGTAGTCCACCCCTCCATCGCCGTCTAAATCAGCAGCTGCGCAAATCCCGGTGATCTGTTTCTCAGTCAGACCCAACGCTGTGACGCCGACTGAATCCAACACGATCCGCATCTCATCTTCGTCAAGCGTCCCGTTGCCGTCCAAATCAGCCGCCGCGAACGCGTCTTTAAGGATTTCCTCGACTTGCTCGTTTGAAAGGGAACGCATAGACTCGAACTGCGTGTTTTCGTTGCTCAAACTTGAAATGGCCTCGACCCGCTTGCGCTGCGCGTCGAAATCGAGCATGCCGTAAATGATATCAGCGGCGACGGGGGCAAAGAGAGAATACCGCACCGTGCCGTCGTCCACACTTGGGTCGCTCTCCGCTAAGACTGACACGATTTGGCTCTTGGACAACGAGAACACGTCATCCTCCACGAGCTGCTCCAAGCACCGCTTTAAAGCCCTGACTTTTAATTTTCTAGTCCCGTCGAGATCCGCGCTGGAAAAGCAATCCAGCAGCAGCACCGTTATGGCGTCGCTGGAGTTGAGCGCTTCGCTTTCCAGCTGTTTGTTCATCGCGCGTTCCACTAAAATGTCGAAACACACAGGGACGAACTCGTCATACTCCACCACGCCGTCGTTGTTCAAATCCGACTGCGTTAATAATAAATTGATTTCCTTTTTGCTCAAGTTCAAATCCGCGGATTTCAACGCCGCTCTGCACTCTTTCGGATCCAACGTTCCGTTGCCGTCGAGATCGGACTCGTTGAACACGCGTTTAATCGTGTCGTGTAGCTCCTCGGTGGTCATGCCCTTGACGAACTCTATACGTGCCTCTTCTCTAGTTTTGCGGATCATCTCAGCCCGTTTTTCTCGTGCTTTGTTTTTCGCTTTCACCGACGTTATCAAACTGTGCAACAGAGGCACGAACTCTTTGTATTCGACCAAACCGTTGTTGTCCATGTCCACCTCCGCCAACACGTCCCTCTGTTCATTCAAAGTTAAATTCAAAGCAGAGCTACTCAACACTTCCCGCATTTCCCAAGGATCAAGTGATCCGTTTTTATCCAAATCGAAATGCTTAAATAGCTCCGAGGCGAACAAGCGGAACTCAACAGGAGTCATCGAGGCGATATCAGCAGTCGCCGCGCGCTTCTCTAGACTCTCCCCCTCCTGCAGATGCAAAACCGCCTCCTCTTCCGCTTTTGTTTCGAGAAAGTTGTCAATCCAATCGAACGGTTCATCCGGTCGTTCAAGCGCTACGGAAGATACTAACGTCTGTATCGCATCTGCGATCCTCGCGGCGTAGTCGTCGTCGTTGAGGGGGCCGTCGTGGTGGTCGTGAAGGGGCAACCTTCCCGGGAACCGCTGGAACGCCCCTCTCAAGAATCCGAAAATCGCCTCTGGCCTGAATGCGTAAAGCTCCTCCTCCATGGCGTTGACTACTTCCCTCATTGGGTGGAAACTAGCAATAGGTGCGTGTGACGGGTCGGGTTCGATTTCGCCTTCGAACCTGAACGCCACGAGCTGCGTATCAAGGAACTTCTCCGCTTGTTTTTTGCGACCGAGGCGTAGAAACTCCTCGCTAGGGGTCGGGACGCTCGGCTCGGGGACGCCTACCTCGCGATTCTCGTGCGCACTTCTCGCCTGCAACATCAACTCCACCCGCTCACGCTCACGTTCCGTCCTGTCCTCTATACCCTCCACCGCCATTGGGAACGACCGGGGGAGCGCGGTCCACTGCTTCAACCCGCCGGTGGAGGCCATCATCATCGCGACGACCCGGCAGGCCGCAGAGCAAGGTGCGGACCGAAATAGATTCTTGGAGATTGTCCAACGACTGAAAATCGTCCGACTTTTTCACCTGCAATCATAATCAGCATTGTTACTTCTCGGACGCGTCGAGGGCAATGCCCCCCTTTGACACCATGCACGAAACTACGGCGGGTCCATCATCTATCGGTTGGACGGAGAAATGGATTCGGCGCGCGTGGGGCCTGCCCGTTGCCGAGGGCTTCTACTGCGACCCCCCGAGCAATTCGAAGGCTCGTCGATCGCCTGGTTACCAAAAAATCAACGAACAAGGCAACACTATGACGATGGAGACTTCGACGTGGGAGGAGGCTAATGAGGCGCTTGGCAAGATACGGAAGTACACGCCTGGTCGACAGGCGACCGACAACACGAGAGCGCACGAGCTACGCGTGAACACAGATTTCGGGCTGCATTCATGGACGAGGCAGAATTACCTTTTGAAGAGCAACATACCTGAGGGCCGCAGTGACGCGTTACTGTCGGTCAGCCTGGGCGAGGATATCTGGCACCTTTTAACCGTGGAGATGAGTTTACCTCGACTGTTACTGCTGGAGGTTCTCGTTGAGTTTGCGTTCATATTCATCGGCTCCGTGGCGCTCGTATCAATCGCCGCGGCGGAGGGCAACGCCGTCGACGCAGACTTGCTTTCCTCAAAGCTCATGTTAAGCTTCACCACCGTGCGCATCAGCAGCGACGCTATCTTCGGGTGGGAAGCGAGAACTCCGAGCACCAAGCCCGAAATCGCGATACTCGCGTTAATCGGGTGGTTCCACTGGCTACTGTTAAGCGTCGCCGGGTCTATTATCGTCGCGAGAGCGTTGCGTCCGCTTAAACAAGTGGGTTTTGCCCCGGATTGCGCGATAAATGACACGGAGGTATCGGTGCGCATGGTCAACCTTCGACGAACCGTGATGCTTTATGAAGTACAAGTGCACATGGTGTGCACAATAAGTGGCTACCGGTATAACCTTCCCCTGGCGAACGGGATGACCTCGTACGACAGCGTATACACGCATCCAATGACGTTCAGGCACGACATCATGCAACCGGATTCGCCGCTGCACGGAGTGGACATGTCAAAGTTTCAGTCCCTCGGCGTTTCGTTGACGGCCACGGACAACGCGGGAAACCCAGTGGTGGACCACGCGATGTATTACAACCCGAAATCCTGGATCGTGGGCAGGCCCGAGTTCCAAAACACGTTCCGAAACAGGTCGCCGTATCCCAGAATTCTGCACGGAAAGTGGGCGGACCAGGTGCGCATATTCAGGCCTCCGAACAGCGGCGAACCATTTGTCGGTACAAAAATACCCGCGTTCTTGTTCAACATGGATAACTTTCACGTCATCACACCGACGACGGATGACTTGCCGGTGTGATACGGGGCATATTACCACAGTAGACGTATTAGTATTGAACGAATTAGCTCGATGTTCGTAAGAAAATTATAATAAACAATTCGATCCCTCTCTACACGTCCAGGTCCCTCCCCCGGTCCATTTTCCGCCCCCTCCTGGTGCGCAGCCTGTCCGCGTTCTTCACCCCAAGAAGCGGGTGGCAACAAGACGGGACGCAACACGGACAGTACCCGTGCACGAACTGCGCGCACCGTCTTATTCGCATCCAAATCGCCAGCCCCAACATAGCCACAACGAGCACAGGTCCCACTACATCCATATCAACAACAGGGTTGTACACCGCGGTTTCCCAGAACGCCGCCGCGGTGGTCCACCACACTGACTCGAACATACCCTCCCCTGAACCCGCGAAGTAAAATTTCGGCGCCACCTCTAGTAACAGGAACAGCGCCCACGAAACCAGCTCCGCGAGCGGCACCACCCACAGGAATCGAAACGTCACGACGCCGCCGATTGCGATGAGAAGAAGGCCGTTTAGGAGCCGAGCGTTGTATGTCTGTGAGAATGCAGAGCGCTCACGGTCCACAGCCCTCTTCACCCGGGCATCCGCGGTAACTTTACTCGGCCCCACGCACTTTTCAGAAAAATAAAAGTGACACTCCTTCTCCGCCATGGCGTCGAACTTGCGCAGACTCGGAAGGCGCATGTATTGCATCTTGACCAAAGTCTCTTCGCACTTTGACGCGAGAAGGTCGCACTGCTGCCCTGAGAGGAACGCGTTCCGCTCGGACCGCTGTTCGAACAGGGTGTCGAGGTTTTTTGACAACGTTTTCGTGGTAACGGCGCCTCTGCCGAAGCGTTCCTTTCTGAACTTTTTTAACTGCGTCTTTTTGGTCATCGCGTGTAACTGCTCGAGTTTCGGAACTTCAGCAGGCAATTGAATTGAATCAAGAACCTTGGTGTATTCACCGACTCGTAAATCCATAGCGTCCCGGTTGAACGCATCAACCACTGAGCCCACGGTGGGGAAGTCGCCCTCGTTCAGGGCGTTCACAGAGCGCGTGACTAACGCGGCGAGCGAGACGCCCGTCATTTGACCACTGTCGTCACCGAATGAATGATGCGAACCTCCACGAGCGCTCTCTGCCACCGCCGCACCGAGCGACGACTTCGCAACCGCGTCGTTGCGAACAGTAGCTCTCAGCGTTTCTCGCTGTTCAACGTACCGGCTCTCCAACTGGTCATCCCCTAACTCACACAACTTAGTGCGCTCCAAGTGCGGCTGCGTCAAGCCAAACGCCCTGTGGTTTTTCGCGAGGTTTCTCAAACTCGATCGAATGCGATTCAGCTCGGAGACGTGCGCATCGTTCGTGGGGTTTGCTACGTTCCGCAAAGCGCCGTCCACCATCTCGTTCACTGTGCTACCTTGAAGAAAGTCACGTTGAATCAACCAAAGCAAGGACCTTGGGAGGAAGGCTTCCAATTGCGACGCGTCCCACTGACCGAGGTCAGAGGAATCATCTTCAAGATTCTCATCGTCATCAATATTCCCAACACCCGTCTCGAGAAAACCATCGTGCGAATCGAATTCAGAATCGCCCCTTGACCTGCCTGAAAACTCCCGGGCCAGCTCCAGTGCGAATGAAAGCTTCTCAATGTCGCCCTCCTTCACAGTCTCTGGCAAGTTATAAACCAAAACGCTCGCGACTATACTCGACAGCGCGAAGATTCGGTCGTCGTAAGCATCGCTCATGCCCGTGGCTTCGAACCCCTCGGTGTCTACGTATATAATGCTTGTTCCGGGGTCTCCTGGATTAACTCCAGGCACTACAGTAGGCTCGCTCCATACCCACACTCCTTTGGTCTCTGTGCTTCTTGTGTGGCCTACGCCGAAGCCTTCGTCACACGGCACGCCTAATAACTGGTTTAGTAAAAAACTCTTGCCGCTTCGGTACGGGCCGATCACCACCACGGGGGCGACGGGGCCGGTTATTTGTCGTAGCGCGTCCAATCCTTCAGTCTGCAGTGTTAATTTCGTGGGGTCCGTCGCGCTAGGGAGGACGATGGGGACGGGGCGGCCCCTGCGATGGCCTGACTGAGAGGTACGCACGGAGGCTCCGGAGTCACCATCGTCCACATCATCTCGCGCCCCGAACCGCCTCGCGGGCAAACGCGACCCGGTACCGCCCGACCGCGCACCTCCGTGCCCCGGCGTGACGTGCTCGCCCGCACAAGATGCAACCAGGGCGAACACAAGCGCCAGCGCCAGCGCGCGTGCCATCCCCCGACGCATCGTGCCAAGAGGAGTGGCGAGAGGGAGGCAAACGTTCCGAAGGTTAGGCACCCTGTGAGAAGTTGTGGCAAAATAATTGAATTTACATTTTGAGCTATCGCTAACTCGTCGTTTGGGTTTTAAAATAGAGGGACTCGCGCGATCAACGGTCTCTCAAATCCCAACGCTCCCCTCAAACCCAAACTTGACGAACGCTCCCGCGAGAAGCGCATGTTGTTCAATCGCGACGCGCACATCATCCCTGACTTCATCCGCGCCTTGATCCGTCAACAGGTTGTCAAGAACGGGTTCCCATGCTGGTGAAGGCGCTTTTGAATTCTTTCCGTCAGCAGCAGCTCCGTTGCCTCCGTTCGCGTACCGGCACCGCTTTAACAAAACAAGCGCGCGCGCCGATTCCTCCACGCGGCTGTTCACATCGTCTTTCTCCCCTTCTTTCCTGTCTCTTTGCGTCAGCGCTCTCAACAGCTGCAATCGGGCCCGCGCGATCGTGTCGTGCCCGCACAGCACCTGTAGTGCCCCCTGGTTGTTCAAAATTTTGGCGCACAGCGCGGTGAACTGCTTGGTTTTGTCGTCGATTGAAATGGACGTGCCCTTCTCGAAATTCAACGGCGAGCCTTCCATGCGCAACACTTGCTCGAACGCGCCGAGCAAAGCGGCGTGCTGCTTCCTGGTTTGCCAGGCGCGGAGGGAGGGGTGGAGCAGGTTGTGTAGGACACCTGTGAGAGCTCCAGCCAAGTCCGCACTCGCCGCCGCGTCAGCACCAGCATTAGGATTTTTATCTTTTTCAGACTCGAACTGAATGATCGAAACCACGGTGTACGTCACCGTGTCCAACAACGCGTCGAGGCACCCGGCATCGAGAAAGCCCACAACTTGTTTGTTTTCGAAAAACCACTCGCTCTCGCCTGGAGTGCGTTTTAAGTGCGTCTCTAAATGTTGTGCGAGCCACCCGCCGATCTGGTTGACAGACGCGATTCGGTTCGCTACGGGTTCGGAGGGGGACTTGATGGAGGTGAGCCACTTTGCGTCGCCGACGGGGCCGGCGTTGGAATGATTAGCCGATGCAACTCCACCATTGCCTTTCGCCTTGGGCACCTCCTTCACCTTCGGAAAGTGAAACGGCACAGGTTTGCTTTTCTGTTTTAAACGTTTTATCTTCTTTGCGATTTCCGGGTTGCCAGAGCCGGTTGTAGTGGCTAACGCGGCTTCGAATGATTCCAAAGCTAAAGCGTCGTCGCCTTTCTCTTCCAGCGCGACGCCCTTTCTGAAGTGGCTTTTTTCCCACTCCGGTCGCAGCTCCACGCATTTCTCAGCATCCGCCAGCGCCTGGCTCACTTTGTTCAGCTTCAAGAACGACGCGCTGCGGTTGCTGAAAATGGGAGCGAGCTCGGGCTTTGATGAGATGTCACTGCCGGCAGCCTGAGGAGAGGTGTGGGGTGGGGGATGGTCAGTGTCTTTCAGTCAGCGTCTTCATCTTTCGTCTTTCGTTTTCGAGTCTAGCACCGCGAATCTCGCGCGATCTTTAACTCTCCACTCACCTTGATGGCTTTCGTATAAGCCCCCGCGGCTTTGAGGTAGTCGCCGGCGCGGAAAAAGCCATTGCCCTCGTCCTTAAGGGCAGAGATGGCCTCGGGAAGGGGAGGCATGTTCTCGGAGGACGCCATGGCGCGAGCGAGAGTAGTGTTGGAGACTCGGGACGCTCTCTTGGACTTGGCTCCGAACCGACAAAAATAAGCCAAAAATTTCGTTAACTGTCTGCGGCCTGGAATCTCGGGATGAGAATTTATTAGACCAAGAGGAGGGTCAACTTCGTTCCCCCAAAAAGTCCCCCGAACGTTGGAAAAAATGCCTTTCCAAGAATTGGACACACGCGCTGTCCCCGTCCAACGCGTCATTCGACACTGCACAGTCGCACGCCGCCGGTCGTTACCGTCGCAATGGCCAACGGCGCAGGTAAGTACGCTGCGCTGAGATACCAGCGCGTGTTTAGGGTCCCGAGGGTCCCGGAGATTTTCCGACGCAATTCACGAGATGAGTCACGTCGTGAATAATCGCAATCCAGATCCTGTCGCTGACCTTCCTCCCCCCTCCCTATGCACCACCTACCCTACCCAAAATAGCCGCCGCGCCACACCTTTCGTCCCCCGTGGGCCCTATGGGCGACAGCCCTGGTGACCAGGCGAACTTCGACGACACCTCCCCGGCGCCGGTGGATCACCAATCCCCGAAAAGCGCGGGGTCGCCATCGTGGAGAGAGATGGCGGAGGAAAAGGCGAGCACGAGTCCTGAACGGAATGGGCCACCCACCGTGACGCCCCCTCCCGGGTCCCCTGTAGCTACACATCAAGCTTCTCATCACGCATCCGGCTCCGCCCCAGGCACCCCCGGCGGTGTCATCGTGTCCCCCAGCCCGGGAGAGTACGCGCCGAATTCCCCCGCCGGGTTGGCGAGCCCAAGTTTCATGAACCGAGGGCCGCCGCCGAGGAGCGGCGTGTCCGGTGCCCTTGCTACTGTGACATCCAACATCAATTCACTCGCGGAAAAAGCTCGCAAAAGGCAGGCGAAGAACACGCGACGAGCGGAGGGAGGCAAGCTTCTGTTGCAACAACTCCAAGACGAAGCGGGCGCGAAGGATGCGTCGTTGCTCCCCGGCGCAATGCGGAAACCCGCGCTCGATCCGCGTTACGTCCCGCCCACGCTGGTCACTGCGTTCAACGCAAAGCTGTTCGGATCTGCACCTCCCCCGGACCCGGCGACTGGGCTCGTACCGGTCGGGGACCCGCTTGCGGTGAAAGCGAGCACGTTTTACAAATTCAAAGCGTCGAAGAGACGGGGGAAGCAAGCCGCGTACGTCGCGTCTGGGAAAGCGAAGAAGCGCCCTGACGAAAACTTCGACGCGCTGTGGGCGCGTGTGCAGCGGCAAGAGGCTTTGTTGAACAAAATCAAGATGGATGGCAAGCGGTACGCGAAAGCGATGGCGGAAGCGGCAGAGGCGAGTGCGTCGATGGCGGGGCACATTGCTGAGCTCGTGGATGGCGACGTTGGGGCGCAGAACGCGTTGCCCGTGGCGGACGCGAACGCCGCGGCAGCCGCGGTGGCGCACAGGGAACAGGTAGCGGCGAGGGCTGCTCAATTAGTGCAGATGATGGAGACCTTGGAGGTGGATGTGAGGCCGGCGTGCGCGGAGCAATTAAGAAGCGCGGTAACTCAACCCGTCGCGCAGCTGTGCGAGGAGTTCCCTGCGTACAAGCCGTGCGTGGATAAGCGACGGAACTATATGCTCGACATGGATGCGTACGAACGGAAGCTTGATTACTGCAAAACGCACACCAAGGACCCGGGGCAAATACCGCACCGAGTGGAGCAGCACGCGCGGGCGACGAAACGGTTTACGTACTTCAACGACAAGCTCGTGGAGGATTTGACGTTGCTGGACAACAACCGGTTCGAGTTAGCGGGTTTCCTAATCGAAGGGTTTGTTGAAACACAGGAGTTTGAAAACGCGCGGAAACGTGATGTGTACCTCACGATGACGGAGGGGAAGCTTCCGCAAAGAAGTTAAAGTTGAGGGGGTGGAGTGAAGAGGCAATGTCCAGAGGATTGGGCTGAGAGACTGAAGAAGATTCCTTTCGACGGTATACGCGTCGAGTTGTGATCAATCGCAATACATATAGTCAGTTCATATTCATGCTTCGTGTTCTTGTCTTTCGTAATATCTTTACTTGCATCGTATGGTGTATTAGTCTGCCAATCACGCCTCTGGTTCCGCCGCGTCCCTTGCCGGCGGTTTCTTCAAGGGCTTGAGTCCGATCTTCTCCAAAATATCGTACGCCTTGCCCAGCACTTCAAGTTCGCTGTCCATCAACGTGTTTAGGTCATCCACCGCGCCGTTCATGGCTTTGGTACGCGACACCGGGTCCTGCGCGTCACCCTCTTCGGATGGGAAGCCCGCGTCCGCGAACTCTTTCATCGCACCCGAGACGCGAGCCTCTTGGGTGTCCTCCATTTCCTCGCCCTCTTTGTCGTCCTCAGTGGCGCGGAGTTGAACCGCCCGGGAGTGGCGGTGCGTCGAGATACGGAACACGGGGTTTCCTTTGCGCGCACCCGACTTCGCGCGAAAGGATTGCGCGGTGACGATGCGCACGGATGAGGCGGTGATGGACACCATCGTCCTGGAAGGTGCGGGGCCGAATGACGTTTCTCGGAGAATCTCGTGTAGTTGATCTTTGACCCTGACAACGTGACAGGGTTGAGCCTTAAACGGTTGACCGACAGCTCTCTTTCAATGTCCCCGTTCAAGCGCTATCCAAAAGCCACGGCGCAAAAAGCGTCTTAAAGAATGATGCCACGTTTTCCTCTTCCTTCCATGACGCGTCCCTCACGAGGCACTTCGAGGGACACTCAGGCGCTGGTGAGCGTTCGCGTCGAGTCTGTGATACTACGCGTCGTCGCGCACCTCATTCTCACCAAGCGGCACGTAAGGCCCCGCACGCAAGGCCCCGCATGCGCACATCTTTTTAGTCTGGAATTTGGCGCGTGAAGGAGTGGCGGCTTACTTGGCGGTCTAGGCACCAGTCGCCATGCGGGCGTGCCCATCCGGGGGCGTAGAGACGCGATGGATCCGGGGGTTACTCCCGGTTTTTCCATCGGGTCGTTTTAGAGGTGCTATGCGGTCCGGTGTGACGCCTTGGGTCGCCCCGCCGCGTACGCGCGCCGTACGGCTGGCGTGCCGTCGTCCCGTGCAAGCTTCGTCGGATACGTCCTCGGACAAATCGACGCCTGGCGAGGAGGACGCGCCTGTGCGTTCCAAAGCGAACAGCGCGCGCGCCAAGGGCGGGGGCGATATACGCGCTTCGCGAGGCAAACCTCCCACGGCATCCTCGGTGTGGAGGGACCCCGCCGCGAAGGCCGCGTCCACCCGCCGGAAAGCAGAGCTCCGACGTGAAGGCAAATCCAGAGACGAGGCTGACGAGATGGATAAACAATCGCCGTCGAGTTCGTCCATGCCTAGCACTAAACGCAACCGGAACCGGCATCGCAGAGGCGAGGAACACGGTTCTGGGATACGCCGGTGGCCTATGGATCCGAATAAATCGTCAGGCAGTGGACCCCAAAAGGACCCGTTTTCTCATCTCCCTAAAGGCGCGCTGGACGCCGAGGTGGAAAAAGAGTTAGGCCAGTGTGTTCAGGAACTTTTGAGAATAGAAGCCATGAGGAACCGCTTGTGCGAGGAAACCATCGCCGAAGAGCTTCGAAGGGAACCCACCGACGACGTGTTTTCCAAGGACTTCGGCAAGAAATCCGCGTTCAGGGATCCTCAAAAGGTTGACTCCAACGAAGACACCTCGTCGATCGTGTTCAAAAAAAGGTTAGCGGAAGCGCTCGGATACCGAAAAAGCGCGCAAGACGACGGCGTGAAGTTGTTGGAGAAAAATATCACACGTGGTCAGGCTGCTCGCAGGGCGTTCGTGACGCACAACGTCGGTATAGCCGCGTCCGTTGCGTCCGATATGTGGGGCAAAATAACCACGCAGGACCGGGGGTTGCTCACGAAGAGCGAACTGACTTTAGATGGTTGCGCTGGATTAGCGCGCGCCGCGGACCGCTTCGACCCCAACCGCGGGTACAAATTTAGCACGTATTGTTTCTTCTGGGTCCGGAAAGCGGTGATTGACTCGGTGAACGAGTGCGGAAGGACTATTAAGTTGCCGAAGTATTTGTCAGGCGTGTTACGTGAGAGTAGGAAGACGCATGCGGAGTTGAACACCAAACTAGGCCGACCGCCAACAGATGAGGAGCTCGCGACCGCGTCGAACGTCGACGTGGAACGCGTCCGAGAGTGGCGCCGGTGGAACACGCTTCCGTTGTCGTTGGACCAATCTCCTGGTAGCTCGAAGGATTTGGACGGGGGCGAGACGCTTGGAGATGTCGTCTCCGTGGACGGCGGCGGGGGACGGCAGCTTCAGGATGGGATGGACGCGATGAGTCCGATGGCCGCTGCGGAGGCGGACGCGGACGCGGATTTACTGCGGCTAGCGTTGGACGACGCCCTCTCCACGTTGCTACCGCGTGAACGGTTCGTGTTACGGCACAGGTTCGGGTTAGCCTCGGCGTCAGTAAAGGCGCTTGAGACTGAGAACGATAATGGTACTAAACAACCAAGGTTACCCGGCGTAACGTCACACAAGGAAAAGCAAGGCAAAGACGGATTTATGAAAGGCGACTACTCCATTCCCGAAGCAGAAAAGGTCCTGTCGAAAGAGGAGCTTGGGCGGGGGGCGACTGGTGCGTCCGTGGTGCTTCTAGGGTCGTTAATGGGTGTCTCAGGAGAAACCGTGCGAACCATCGAACGACGAGCGATTGCGAAACTTAAAAAGCCGTCGCGAATGGGGCTGGTCGTGTCTTACGTCGATAAACAAACGCGACATGACATCGAAACCGCGTCGATGGGCGACGAACAGTTCGCGCAGGCGCTGGCGCTGGCGGTGGAGAGGGCGGAC
>MDSY01062108.1_pt1 | contig 27865 bp, 32 predicted proteins | sample 811131 | NCBI WGS metagenome assembly MDSY01 (sample SAMN05326643, study PRJNA326480) | marine metagenome | isolation source: seawater | place: Atlantic Ocean: South West | collected 2010
ACCAGCGTCTTAAAAACGCGCTTGATTCGTTAGATGAGATGTCCACGAAATCAGACTTTTGTCAAAACGATTCGACATTGACATGGTTGCAGGAAAGATTTTTTAAAACAAAAGAAGGTCAAGAAAACGTTCACAAACTCACCAAAAAATTTCAAGAGAAACGCGGGGCAAAATGTATTCGGTCACAGCGTGCGGACGTTGACTCCGAGCCTGACATCTCTGGAGGCGAGTCCAAGAAATGCACACCCAAAACACCAGTGATCATGGACGCCAATGTCCAACGAAACATTGAGCGCCAAATACGTTTGCACGCACGTTCTGTCGACGCATGCATTGCCATTAAACGCCTCGAGTTCCGACACCGCGTTGGCGATGCACTCGTGCAACAGGTACCCATTGTCATGGGCTCGTATGCAGCGTGGGAAACGCGTGTCAGCGAGATGTTGAAAGACAAAGCTCTTTTCCGAACAAATGCACTGGAATTATTAAAGAAAGTAAAGGAAGGCGCTTCCCCCGACACTCTACGTCCGTTGTTAGATTTGCCAAAACAACAAATATTAAACGAACAAAGGAAAAAGCTCTTGGAAAAGTATGCAGAATTAAAATTGACGTACGAAGAAATTGAGTACGCCATGCGTGACACATTCACAAACACACAAATGGACGCGACTTCCATGTCAAAACTGATTCGATTTGAAATCGCCCAAGAAGAAATCGAAATGTGTCTTCAGTCTTCCAGCGTCGCGTTACGCATCTCCGAGTCTGACACTGTTTCGGAATACATACGTGCGCACACGGAGCCCGACCCGTGGTCATTAAGTGAAAGCGATTTCAATGCGCTCGACAGCCATGCTGAGGCTCTACTTCAAAACTTAACATTAGACACGCGTGTCGAAATGAGCCAGGAGCGTATCGACACGCTGCATGCCCTGCTTGAATCCGAATACCAAATGAATCAACTTCTTAATATGCCTAAGCAAAATGCCAGAGAATTATCACGCGAATACAGCAGCATTATTGACAAAAGGGCCCACGCCGTGTTATCGTTGGGGAACGTCATGAGACGTCGTCAGACGAGCGCAGAAGCAAGTCCTCTGACAAAGATAGTGGCCATTGTACTGCAACCGTTTGCGGGGCTGTTTGCCGATGAAAGAGACGTGTCGGACGAAGCTTTTGATGCAGCCATAGAAGCGGCAAAAGATGGCGCCGTCGAGGAGATGCGATTCGCGATTGCCGGTCTCAGTGGCATCATGTTACGTCCGGACCAACGGCGGTACAAGTATACATCGGCACTTTTGCGCAAACGCCGACTGTCGGACCGTGCCGATGTTGATCAAACGTACGAGCTGGCACTCGACGAGCAGAAGAAAAGAACACCGTGGGAGCCGTCTTCAAAGTGGTCGACAAAAGCGGCAGCACGACTTCAAACCATATTTCTCGCAATTCAGGCTGCCGGCGCTGTGTCCAATGTGGCGTCTTTGTATTTGCGCGCACAAGAAATGGCGAACCACTATGCTGCCGAGCAAGTGAAAGGTCAGCTCCTCCAAAAGGCATTTGAACGAGATGTGGTGCGTCCCGTTCAAAAAAGACGTTCCAACAAACTTGCGAATGATGTTCAAAAGGTATTTGAAAAAAGTCGAAAGGCATTCGAAAAAAATCAAAAGGCATTTGAACGGGACGTGATGCGTCGGATGCAAGAGATAAAATCTGACGAGCTGGCAAAAGATGATCGAAAGTCATTCGAAAAAAGTCGAAAGGTATTTGAAAAAAGTCGAAAGGCATTCGAACGGGACGCCGTGCGACCTGTTGAAAATGCCATCTCAAATGAGCTTGCTCACTCGGCAAAGACGCGCCTGGAAAAACAAGTAAGAGTTCGAATGGGATTCGGCCGCGACGTGATCCAAGCTGTCGACGCAAAAAAACAAACCGTGTATATTCCAATAGTCGCGTGTGCAGACTTGACGTGGTTCGGTGTGCCGTTCGATCAAGCATCGTTAGTCGACGGCAAAAGGGATTCGACTTTTTTAGCACACGGTGGCCAATGTGCATTTCCGTCTCCCCCGAACGAGGGCGAAGGGTACGCCGATACAGTGTTACAAAGCTTTTGGAAAGGACGACAATTGACAGACACGTTATCAAACATGGTGTCGTTTTTCAAGCAAAATCACAGATACGGTTACGATTATTTTTTTAAGGTATTTATTAAGCCACAGACCGAAGCCTCTGGTATGACATTTAGGGAGTGGAGCTCTATGAATCAATTTCAGAAAAAAACATTTGTGGACAGAGCTATGGATTTTATGCCTCAGATGGACCGTATTACTGCGCGCGAAACGTCAGACGGCGTCGAATTATATTTGAACGGACGTCATGCTGGCTACTATAACGGCGAGTATGATCCTATGTCGAGTCGGCCATTCGGGGCGGATGGGTTTCAATCAGAACAGGTTGAAGGTTTAGAAGGTTGGCGGGCTGGTCCGCGCATTCAGGGTGGTGGCATTAAATTTCGATGACACCGGGTTCGTGCTTGACAGCTCTGTGCAGCGTAGATGTCCAAACGGTCTTTTCAATGACTAGACTCGCAACGACGCATATGACAGCTGCCAAGGCAATGGACGCACGATATGCAACGACCATCGGTAGGCAGAGCCATGGCGATACGTCTACCAGACAGGCGATGATGGCGGTCCAAGATACGCAGAGTATGCACTGGACAAAGTACAGTGGGTACAGGCACGGTTTGTGTGCTGTGACGCCTACGAGTACGAGTTCGCGTTGAAATTGTTTTTTCCGAATGGTGGACGAGTGTATAATTTGCGCGGAGACGGCTATGGCAGTGACAACTTGATGCCAGCGGACGTACTGCAAGTCGTTGTGTGTGCAAGTGGGAGAATCCGTGGTCCTGTGTCCAAATTCAACAAAGAGTCTATCCGCCCACCAAGTGAAAAAGCAGCACGCAACCCAGGGACACGTCGTTTCTACGATGGCAAAGTATTTTCTATGAAACATGTAATGAATAATGTATTGTTTTTATAGTGGATACGGTATTTATTCGTTCTTATCTTCTTGTGCCTTTTCCTGTGCATATCTGTTCTTATCTTCTTGTGCCATCGTCGTGTATATGGCTTTGTCTGTATCTGAAATCTCTTTCCATGCTTCGGCAATGTTGGCCATGAGTTCGCGCGGATTCTTGTCGGGATGTTCGTTCGAAATCTTTTCGCGGACGTTTTTCATGAAAAATGCGTAGGAAGATCTTGGTCGCTTGATCCTTTTTGGCGGCTCGTAGCGGCTCATTTCATCGTTGTATCGTGTACGGTCTTTTTGGGATTGTTCAACGTAGGCCGACTTATCGTCTACGACCTTCCAGAGCCGAGCAATGTATTTTGATTGCTCTGGAAGTGTCATCTTGTCGCCCCTTGCCTTGAGAATGCTGCGCTGCTCACAAGCGTAGTATAGAAACGGTGTCATTGCTCTTTTGGGACGTGCTGGGTCACGTTTTCGTTTCGAACGACGTCGTACCATTTTGTCCAATGTTAATCGTGCTATATAGTATTTTTTCACAGAAGAATGGATTTTATTATGGGGTCGGTACGATTTGCCATTTGACTTGGTGTTGATTGTGGAGCAAGTCTGTAATGTGTTTGTTTTGTTGTGTGATTTCTCTGAGAAATTGCATGGTAATATTCATGTCTGTGCGCATAGTCCACACGGTCCACAGGTGAGCAATGGCTATGGCAATGAACAAGACGTTGAGTGCTGATTGGAAAAGCGAAGGCGACTCGTTTTTGACGTCTTCGTATTCTTCGGAGTCGTCGTCTTCAAAGTGTGACGGCATGGGTGTCGCTGGATATTTTCTGGCAATGCCATTTATGATATCAGGTGGCGTATCGATCTTCGCATTCGTCGGTGGTCCGTCGTCCATAGTGTGACGGTAATAATGGACTTTATAGTCAAAAAAGAATTTTCCGCCCTTCGGATTTTTTCGTGTGGCGTTTCCGGATGCTGTTGATTGTGGAAGGGGGTTTGTTTGTTGTGGGTGTCACTCTTTCTTCTGGAACGTTCGTCGGAGGGTCAGTGACGGTGGTCAATGCGATGACCAGACCGACACATGTCAGCGTGGCCGACGTGACAATGCCCCATATCGCCAACGTTACGTGTGTCTGCGTCCACGCAATGGCATCCGCCAAGAGTAGAAAGCCCATGATGCCGACAAGGAGTCCAATTTCTCCCGTACTCGCTAAAACAACGAGTGTTGGGTCGAGTATAATGTGTGGCAATGTCCATATCGACCATTTGGAGGCAGACCAAAGAACAATATTGACCATCCACGCAAAGGGCCAGTTCCACGAAAAAACGACGCGTATGCGTTGTGTCGCGGACGCGGCAAACGACGGTATTCGAAGTATGCGATAGACGGTCCACGTTTGCATGACGTCTAGTATGGAGATACCTCCGGTGAGAGCGATACACGAGATGTCCGCTACCGAATGATGGACGCATCCTATTTGACTTCCTGAAAGGCATCGTGTCGTTGCGATAAACGTGAGGAGGAAGACGAGAGCGTCGATAGCAGTCGCAACTCCGAGAGCGCCTATCGATACCATCCATGACGTCTTCAAAGGAAGTAGAGTGCACAGTATCACGATAGCATATAAAATATAATTCATTTCTAATAGTGCGGTCGCTTTGTGTACGGGCGGACTCGTCAACGGTCTGATTATGCGTATGGTAATCGAGATTACAAGTATGAGAAAGATGCGTAGTCGAACAGAATTTTGTAGATTTACAGATGACATTTGAAAGAGTCTGCTTCTTTTTATATAGTTTTATGTTCAGTTGAGAAAGGGTGCATTAAAACGGGGTTGTTTCAATTCGTCGACGTACGCTTCGTATGAGTCTTCAAAGTAGACGGCGCAAGTGTTGGCAAAGGGTTTTTTATGGTACTGGATACCGAGTCGTTTGAGTTTATTTGCGACATAACTGCATTTGTCGCGGTCGTACCACCTTTGTGTCATTTTGTGCACGTATCTTGGCGAACTTCCTACGGTATCTTTGACGTAAGGCATGTTTTACGTTGTACCGAAGTATTTATATGTCGTTTCGCGAACGCGTGGTCTACACTATTCTGGGTTGACGTTCTTGGTACTCTTGTTCACGCCTGACGATGGGTTGCTTGCATACGAGGTATGTTTGTATGCAAGCAAACCATAGGTGTAATACCAGTGTACACGTAGTAGATGGTAGTGACAAAGTGTACCAAAATGTGTTGTCGTGCGTTTGTAGATAAATGCACGTAGTGGCGGCGCAGATGTTTGCGAGAGGCCATAGCGTCAATAGTCTTTGAGAATGTACGTGTGCTGTGAAGAGCGGCAAGTATGCGTGTTCGGACACGAGTCGCATAACTGTCAAAATGTGAATGGTGTCGTCGTCTATGAAAAGGCTGGGCACGGCCAATAAGGCAAATGCGACGGAGAGGAATGGAAAGTATGTGTGTGGGATGTTGTATGGATTCGGTGTGAGCCTGTACCATGTGGACGCATGCATATTTGGGTGCCAGCACAGGCTGCGTGCGTTCGGTCCAAAAGCAACCACTCTTCCGACGAGCCACGCCCACAGAGTTGCCGATATGACAAACAGTAACCGCATTGACGGTAACTGACGACATGGCCATATACGTCTTCGGTCGCGTTCGTGTGAAATCCATTTCTGAAAAGTCGATCAAAAACGACTATATAAGTAAAAAAGTGAAACTTAAATAGTATGACTGAACATTGGAACCAATTTGATCTACAGGCCGACCGGCCCGCAAAGAAGCAAAAGCCAAACGAAACTGTGACGTTTTCGTCCCTTCCACAGTCTGAACCACTCGAGGAAGAAATGACGCCGGACATTTTACAAACCGAGGCGCCGGCGCCCCCACCGTCGAAGACACTCATGGTAGCGGAGACGACGTTCTTCAACCAGCGCAACCAGGATTTTTGGCATCGGACAGATTTATCGCACTTGCGGCCGTATGATTTCCCGTACGTTCGGGCGCTGTTGCAGCAGGCTCCGTGCGACACGCTCTCGCCCGAAGACATCAAACACAAAGAGCATGTGCGGGTCTCCATCCAGGTAGTACGCCGCGCGTACGAAGAAGGCTACTTGCGCGAACCCGTCGGAAAAGAACGACCGTGCATCATGGGAGACCAGTGTCAGGGACTTCATCTCCCACATGTGCGCGAAAATGCGTTTATTCTTCGTGAATTTCTTTTACCTACAGAAGAAGACGAGTACAAGCGCACGGGCAAATTGCCTGTCGAAGGGCGTCTATGTCTCATGTGTAAGCGCTCCGAGATTGCGCGCGCGTTTATCAACATTCGTGCCGACGGCATGGGCGTGAAAAACAACGTCGTGTTGCAAGATTACCGAAATGTCGTGAACGAAGAGGGCGAGTATTGTCTCGAAGATTGCATTTTGTCCAGCCACACCATCTTTCAGGGGTTACTTGACCCTGTCGTGTTGCATCTCAAGAATGCGTATCGGCTCAAGGTGGTTGACGGCGTTCGCCACTATGAACAGTGGCGCATGAAATACCCAGGTCAGCAAATGCATTTTTTAACGAAAGCGCCCGAGAGTTAAATCTCGGGCGAATCTGTCCCTACGAGTACGACGATGGCGAATACGCAGAGTTGCCGGAAAAAACACTGTTGTACTATTTTTCTGGTAGCAGTAAGTACGAATGGCTCTTTCTCGGCAGCTTTTGGGATCGTCTGCAAACGTGTCCCATCTATACCGGAAAAAAACAGTGGACGTCCCCACTGGACACACATCCATGGGTCGCGGCACTGTGCAGCATTGTGAACACGACCATTGAGTTACTGGATGCAGACCTGCCGGAATACATTTCGTTTTGCGTCTATATTTACTACGACGCACACGTACCGCTCATGTGCGCTATTGAAGACGCCACCGAAAAAAACATTAAATCGGCGTTTCACAAATACCAACCAAAAACACAAGACGTCCTTCAAGAAGGCAATCTCCCGGACATTGTCAACTACCAGTTGCAATGCTCGTTTTGGAACGAAAACAAACCCAAAATGCAGCCCATCGTACATCTCATGTGTAAAGCATTGCCGCAGCGATGCCAAATACGAAACTTGCGCGAAATCATCGCCAACTACTGTCAAACGGACGACCTCGTACACCACTTTATGCGCTCGGCTCTTTTGTGCAGTCTTTTGGGCATGTACAGGCATTGCAAGACGCGTTTAAACTGGCAAGCGCGCAAAAAGATATTGCGACGATTTGTGTACTTGAAGCCGAATCGCATGCAGATGCAAGAATGGCTGTTCGCCATGTACCAACACCTCTTATTTTACATTATAAAGGAGTTTTTGACGTATTCCATGGGGATGATTCCCGCCTTGTACGACGAGCTCTGTCGCACGTACAAATGGCATACGTTCGAACGGACCGTGCATTCTGCAATGGACAATGTGCGCACGTCCATACAGACGAACGTCTGTCGTTCCAATGTCATTTCCGAATGGCTTGCGCAAGTCGAATCGACACTCATGCAAGTCAATAAACAACAACTCGGAAACTTGTTTCGACCACAGCGACAAACATTCACACAAACGGTCATACACATCTGCAACCGCATTGACGAAACCGCGCAGCAAGTCCACCCACACGTCGCCTTTCCCATGGAGTACATTCTCCTCCTGCGAAAAATGGTACAACGAGTACCGCGCGACAAGGTTCGCATCGACTGGCTACAATACTTCAACGTGAAACAAACCACGATTGACGCGCTGGAAAACATGTACGACCATTATCAGCAAAACACGTATCGCAGCGACTTGCGCAAGTTAGTGCAGAGTTCATCTCGATACGACTTTGAATGCATTCGCGAATTGTTTTCCTCGTTCCAGCAGAATCATCACGATATTCGCATTTTCACGTTGCCCAAGCATTTCTACGATGCACAGTGCGTCGCATTGGGCCGGCGGTACGGTCTTCAGCCAGGCGACGACTTGGAACCACATGTCGGCGAAGTCTACGTCTGTATGTCTTGCAATACGTTTAAGGGCTTCATTATCAAAAAGGACTCCAAGTGCAACAATCTATTTGCAAACGGACATCATAAAATCATCGTCGACGACGAATCGCTCAAGTGCTACTGTGGTCGCCGATGTGAAAAATCAGACACCAAAAAACGAAAACGTATCGCAGTCGAATCCTTCTTGGAAGGCATCGAACTGGAAGAGCACCGCAAGCGCCGTGCCAAAAAGGATTGGAAAACACATCGCAAAATGATGCAAAATGATTTATGCGCACAAACCGAATGTATCAAGTTCAACATGTTAGGGTGTCTCTTTCAATTTTACGGGACTATGTACCTGTTTTGCCCGTCCTGTGGCAATCCGACCGTATTCCACAGCTCTCAGTACGACGAGAATGGCTTTACATGTGGTCAATGCTTGAAAGAAGGCACGCTGTACACAAATATTTGCTGCTACATGTGCAATACGTATCGTGGCAAGGATTCGTGGACGACCATCTCTTCCATTTCAGAAGATCAAACGGTGGACTCTTTGGCCATTTGCAATTCGTGTTACAAACCATGGTTGCGACAGTACGAGCAGCCTATTCCAAGACAGTTGCTCGATCAACAGCGCAAGAAAATGGAACAGCGCAAAAATCCAAAACGGTGAACATTTACACGTGCTATATATAAAAATAACAATTCATAACAATGTCTACCATTAAAGTTAAACCAACTACCTCTGCGTGGGGAACGTCGACGTTCACGAGTACACCATCCATGTCTGCGTCAAATCCGGCGGCGGTATCTGACGACATGGAAGAATGGGTCTACTTGGCTCTACTTCTGCTATCTTTGACCGGGCTGATCTTGTCCTTTGTGTTAAAACGCAAGTCGTAGCGAGCGGCCTGCCACGCGATCGGACATCGTCGGCAAATTGGTTATAATATCGTCGATAGGCCACCCCGCTTGGTGCACGCGCTCCTTGTCGTAAAAACCGGCGGCCACCCACTGCGACACGGTCGGAGACCAATTACGTTTGATGTCGACTATATCGAAATTAAAATTCTGCCACGTCGACACGTTTGCCCCCATTTGAGTCAAGATGGGCCATGAAAAACCAAACTCAATAAGTTGGTGCGTCGTGTACTTGAGGGCAGCGAGCTCAGTGATCGTAATCCTCATCTGCAACATTTTCTCGGCGCTCAGTTTCAACTGGTGCTTTTGCTGCGTCCACGTAAACGCGCACAGCTGAGGTGGCAAAATCCCCATCTCGACCATATGTGTCCACATAAACCCAAAATCTAGGATTTCCTTTCCAGGGTATGCGTTGTACACTTCGGACCACGGAATGCGTTCACGCACAGCATCAGCGGGTCCAAAACCAAGATCGCGAATGATCGATAGCTTCTTATTATGTTTAATGTTATCGCGCATCGTACGCGCTTTTGGCGTCAGTGGCGTAATCATCCGTTGAATGTTCTGAATAAGCGTCATGGGCTGGTTGTTCTTAAGTCTGTGATGTTCTATTTTGGCGGAAATGTCGGCGGCGAGAGCGACCGAACGATCCGTACCCAGATCCGGCAGCAAATCGCTCGAAATATTACAAGTGGAACATTTTGTAGAAAACGGCAAATCAAACACGCACGTCAAATGAAACGCGTGTCCACACGAAAACACGGCCGAATTTTTAGCACCCATTTTTTCATTACACAATATACACGCGGCCATTAATTATTGGAAAAAGAGTCCTTTTTATAATAGAAATTAATTGTTTAGTTACTCCTGTGAACCTATTTTTTGGAGACCTCTGAAGACTTGATCGGCTTTGCCGATTTCACTTTAGGCTTTTTCGCTTCCGCAGATGCGAGCGCTTTCTTTGGCTTGGCAGACGACAGGGGTTTCGATTTATTGGACAACTTTCTCTTCTTCCGGAACCCGGCCTCGTCCTCCTCAAAATCCTCCTCGCCTCGTTTGTAGACGATCGCGTTGCACCTGTGCAAGACAACGTCAAGTGGCGATCCTGGGCGCGAAAACGAAAGCGCAGTACCCATGATAAAACGAGACGCAAGCTCGTTGTCATCGAGGTCGCCGGACAGTTGGGCGAGCGTTGTGACAACAAACTGTAGTTTGTCGTGCGGCACGCCTGTTTGCATGGCGCGGTTTTTGCGCGCGCCTTTATCGGCGGCGTTAGGGATATCGGCGCAGATGATGTCGCCAGGGTAAATGACGGTAGAGCCGTTGTTGAAGAGAGTGTTCAAACCTCCCATAGTCATGACAAATCCCTGCTCGAACACGTCCTTTTCAGGTGTGAATTCGGTGACGGCCACACCGGCGTAGCGGAGTTTTCTCATAACGGATGCTTTTTCGCCACCTTTGTAGTTTACGTATTCGGTTGTCTCAATGGAACCACCGGAAGCGTTCAGGCGTCTCTCGTCTCCCTTCAATCCATTGGCAAAAGAAAAAACGTGCATCTGATGATCGCCGTAACGGCGTGCCGTGGGATTGTTTGTCTGCATCAGAATCTCGCCTTCGGAGACCTTAAAGGCTTCGTCCGTGCCCACAGAGGGGAACATGGGATCGATCACATTGCCGTATTTGATGTGTTGATAATGACGAATGTCGTAGGCAACATTAATGTCGAAAGACGTTACACGGGCAAACGGTTTGATTCGACGACGTTTAGCGTTAGAGTAAGACATGTGGATTAGTAAAAAACGAAGCGATTTATATACGGCATTTTTGTTTATATACGCATGAGCACCTCGATGCGTTCTAAAAGTTTACACGTCTCGGTAACATAACGAGCTGTCTCCTGGGATGTTGTGATCGGCTTCCTCAATGTCACTTGGGACACTATGCCAATCGGAATCGACATAAGGGCGTTATCCCAGTCGTCACAACAATCCAGTGTCGGGACTACCTCTATGAAAGACGTATTCCTTGCAATGGATTCGCGAATGCCGTTTGGATTCGGAAAATTCTGCACTCGATTTTCGCCATCACGTTGGACAAACGAAATCCAGACTTGATCGCCCTTGCAAAGACGACGCTTATTCGGCGCCCAAAGACGTGCCACACGAGAGCGACCCCTTACGTTGATGTTCAAGAGCCGCTGCCACTTAGAACCCGTATCCATGTCATTGTTCAGAATGCCAAAATAATTCCAATCTTTGAGAATTTTCTCGAGGGCGCTAGACGTTTCCGTGTCTCTATACTTGAGTTCATTACTCCCCGGACGATCCTTTGTCGTGCGAAGCAAGTAATTTATCACGGGTAAGTTGGCCACGACATTATGACCGCCCGCAGCCCGAGCATCGTCGCGCCGCACAAAAAGCAAATCCCCCTCGGAGTAATGCTTTTCGAACCCACGCTGAAACGGTCTCATGAACAACGGGGCGCGAGCCGTGGAGTTGACCATCTGCTCGGGAACATTGTTGTGAAGTGTTGGGTTCTTGAGCGCCGCTACGCCCGGCTTGTTGCCATAATCACCACGGACAGACGGCGATGACTTGAAAGAAAACGGAGCGCTAGAGTTGACATTACCAAGAGTCGGGGTACCGGACAGCGATGCAATTGAAGCCATTGATTTACAGAATGTCAACCCTATTTATACTGTCATACTGTCGTTGTTGCAAGAACAACCATCGATCAGTTTTGGACGGTTTGGATTTAAGAAAAACTATATGGCTTTATGCTCTGAGTTTTAGACGCCACTTCTTTGCTGAGCGGTCCCTTGTAATACTTTATCAAATCCAACTTGTGCTTTGACAACGCAATCCATTGCTTTATTGAACCATTATCGACCTTCGTGCGGCCCGTCACGTTATTACGCGATAATATATTTTCACGGCGGACGTGCTTCTGCATCGAATTCACAAAAGTGATCTCAGAACCCACCATTCGCTTCATATTCATACGATGCTTCGAAAAATGTGCCTTGCACGTCTCTGCTGTCACGTTTGGTGCCTCGATACCTTGACGCTCTAACGGTTCCTTCACATGCGTCCGATACAAATCCGCCTGCAGTGAATAAATCTCGTCGTCGCGCACCTTGCCCACCATTTGCGAATCAATCTCCTGCATTCGCTGAATCACCGAATGGGCCTCTCCAGAACCCCCATCACCATACTGACACAACGCACACTTGCACCCATCTTCGTGTGCCTCCTCCTCGTCGTCCGAAAAATGACAAGGCACAAACTCGCCAGGATCATCCTCCATATCCATACCCGTATTGTCGGCTACTGCCTCGAAATCCAACGCGGGCAGAATATCCATTGCTTACGCGAACCATACTTATATACCTCGGTTTGTCGATAGACACTATTTAATAGAACCACGACGATTATCATGGCGGAACGTGCAAGGATCATATCCGCATACGTCGACCACTTTGCAGCCAGAGGTGTGGAAGGCGTTTTCGAAGACGACCGCACAGAATACGACCGTCTTTATGCGAAATACGGAAACATCGACGAACGCCTCGAACAAATTTGGGAACAAAACGCGCACGGCTACTGTTCAGAACTCAACATTCCGTGGATTCGTCCCTTTTCAAGCTCAAAATTCATATTCATTGAAATGAATTTGCTCAACGCCCTAAAAACACAACTATACGAGCCCGGGAAAAAAACAAAGCGCGAATGGTTGCGCAAAAAATTGTCCGACTGCATAGACACCGTCGTCGCCGTGTCCTCAAAAGTGTTGGGAAGACTCGACGACGAAGACGCGGCAATCGCAAATGACCGTCAAATTCATCGCGAACACGAGAAAATGCTCGAAAGGCATCGTCGAGAACAGGCTGAATGTGCCCAAAAAATGGCCGAGAACGAAAAGACATTGAAAGTCCTCCGAAAAGAAATGACCACATTGCGCAAGGCGTGTCGAGAACAATTGTCCGACTTGGGACCTGCACTTTTCGACCTGTCTGAAGCCAGATTTAATCAATATGTATCCCATTAAAATGTAAGTATTTAATACTCTTCTGATTCTTTTGTTTTGAAACATGCGGTCAAGATGCACGTACCTATGGCCTTCCATATTCTTGGTTTCAAATGGTCTATGCGCACTTCAATTGATCATTGAAACGCACGACTTGCATCCCTTTCTACGCCAATATACCCACATGACCATGATTGTAGCTGCTCTATATGCCGCTATCGCCATTCGACAATACGATGTGACCGCTTTCTGTGCGCTTTGCTTCGCCTTTTCCGTGCAATGGCACTCTGGTCAGCAAGATTGGAAATTGGCCGACGGCTGGCTGTCGCGCTCGGCCATCTTGTATATCTGTGCCAGGCCCGTCGTTGAACACGGATTGGCAGTCATTGTCGTGGCCGGTGTCATGGTCGGGGCGACATGGGTCTGGCAAACCGAACTCGCATTCTACATCTTGCTTGGTGTTATCGGAATGCTGCTAATCATACAATACAAAAAATTATTCTGGCCCGACGTGCTCGCAACGGCCGTTTTTGCTGTTTCGGGATACATGTGCTACCGCACGGAGGAATTGGGTCTGCACGGGCTCTGGCATTCCTTTATGGCGACCGCAGCTGCATTCGCGGCGACTGCTCAGAAAACATCCAAATGGCATTTGCTTGTGCCGTGGGACAAACCTGATTTAAAACCGGCGGTTTCAACTTTAAATCCATCCGATAATAAACTTGCATATATACAATTTTAATCATGACTCTCAACAAAAGTCTCTACTACCTTTCCACGGGACCGGGCATACCCGTGTACAACGCTAAAAACGTGCTCATTGGCACGACAACGCAGTACAAGGCCATTGCGCACAACGGAAAGTGCATAGGAAGCATTCAAATAGACACGGGCGCGGGCACCACATGGATCTCGGGATACGGCGTTGTGGACGACATGGGCATCAAGTGGACAGCGTTTGGCACAGAAGGTCATAAATATTTCATGTTCAGTAGACAATTTTGTACGAATGCGGGCGCGTAAATAATTGGAAAATATTATGTTTGACTTGTAAAATTTCGTATGTATGTCGTCGAATGATATGTGTCGTCTGTCGCAATCTTTATTCAAAGGATGCTTGCGAGAAAAAGAATACCGACAACCACGGACAAAGTCGTCGTCGTCGCGGTGTTTTGAGTATCGTCCGAATCGCCGGATGCAGACGGCGTCGTTGGTTCTGGCGTCTCTGGCGTGGGCTTAGGGGTAGTAGGCGATGGCGCTGGTAGCTTGCAACAATTGGTCGACGCGTTTCCAAAGTTGGTTTCAGATGGACAATCAAACAACATGGAGCAGCGGGCATCTTCGTCAAAGACTGCTGGCGCCTGACACGAGTTGTCGTCGGCGTAGTCACTGCACGCCGTCGGTTTATCCGTAAAGCTATATGAGTGCCAAATCCACTTACCGTCCATGTCCGTGTCTTCCATGACGGTCATTGAAATCCGAAAGTAGCCCGACGCGGGTGCGGTCCACTTTGCCGAGACGGATGTGCGGAGAATATTGCCATTCGTGTGACCAATACCGCGAGAATTGCCCTGGCAAGCAAAATCAACGACCTGACCTCCAAAGGTGGGATTGGAAAAGTTGGAGCCTCCTCTAGGATTGACAAAAAACCCACCGAATAAACGACCATCTTCATTCTGCAAGGTGATCGTATATTCGGTGTTCGGCTCGTACAAAAACATCGTAGACTTTGCAGATGTCGTTTCATTTCGCAAAAGCGGCGGCGAAAACGACAGTTCGTATCCATATCTCACGAATTCCCCATTCACCGACCTAATTGTGCCAAAAGGCAATTGACCACCTAGCGAACATATCGATTCGCCCGGGCCAGACTGTGTCCAGTAGCCCGACCAATCTTGTCCGTATGCGCTGGCAATCAACAGGGAAAAAAAGGCGAGTACATTCATTTTTGTGCTGATATGCTGACGTGTCAAGATAAAAAATAAAATGCACAACATATGTGAGTCACGAGGTCGTTACGCGGTACAGAACGAGCAAGCGGGTTCATTCAAAAGGTGTTTGACGCTTGGGATGGCCCGTGCCCGTGACACTAACACTCACATGTGGTGGTCGTCGTCTGTGAAAAACCTGGTATAAAAGTGTATTCGTCAAATGGTAAATGGCAGGTCGACTCACCCGAACAAATTTCCTGTTGGAAGGTTCTCCAGTGCGTTCCACACGCGTGCAACCTAAAGAAACGCCACGTATACGATGCGTGTGTGGTTCTAAAAATGGCTTTGACAGCCTATTCCGACTGAATGTGACGGCCGCCGTGCTGCATGCCTTGTTGGCTTGTATCACCATTATAGTTGGGCTCGCCGGCAACAGTCCTTTCCAAGTGGTCGTGACACGGAATCTCCCGGTAGTTCCCGAGCCGGTGCCATTTCCGTTCAACTCGACGCAGTGCGGTGGCGAGTCGCACGACGATGTGTTCAAGTGGTTCAAATGTATTCGCGAAAACTTTGAGGACGATTACAAGACGGGCCTTGTCGAAGATTACGGTTACAATGTGATTTCGGAATCGTCGGGTTCGCCCGATACGGTCATGCCACCCTTTCAGACGACGTATCTCGTCAATGACGAATGGCAAATGTGGACGCTTATCTTTGCGTTTTGTTTGTTGACGTCGCTATCTCATTCGATGATTGCGTGGCCGTTGCGCAAACGGTATCAGGACTGGCTTTCCATGAATGTACAGCCGTTGCGTTACTTTGAGTATTCCGTGACGGCTTCGATTATGTTTGTCATTGTGTTGGCGTTGACGCGCGTGACAGATCTCTACTTGCTGCTGGCGAACGCTCTTTTGATGTGTTCTGTCAACGTGTTTGGCGGGTTGATCGAGTATATTGCGCCTGAAGCTTGGGCGATTCGCGGATGGGCATGGCTCGTGTCTGGCGTGGTGTTTATTTTTCAGTTTTGGCAGTTGTGGGATATCTACGCGTTGACGGTGGAGCCTTGGCTCAGTGGCCCGACTGCTGAACTAATGGAACAACTGTTTGGATTTGTCACGATACTGAACGCTGTCATTCTCGCGTGCTTTTTGACATTCCCGATAGTGAACCTCGTGCAGTTTTTCTACTATACGAACGAACGATGCAAAAGTTGCATGCAGAGCGAGAGCAAGGAAGATTTGTTTTTTGCGGTGCGATTCGAGGCGGCGTACATATTTTGTTCTTTGATTGCCAAGGCGGCACTCGTGTTGATTGTGTTTGTAGCATCTGTACAAAGAGGTGATTAAAAAGAAAAAATCATTTATATTACTTTTCTTGTTCTGAACCTAATGTAAAGATGGCGCGTTTCGGTTTCAAGTACTCGCCGTCTTTGTTTTTCCAGAATCCGTTATTCTCTTGTCCGCAGTCCTGACGAGTTGGAAAGTAGTTCTTGTGCGTGATGGATTCTTTAAGCATCTCATGCGGGATACTGTCTGCAAGTTTTCTTATTAAACGACACCTGCCTTCGTGGTTCCAGTAATGTTGGAAAAGACTTTGAACATGTTGACAGTTTGTGGCACACGGAGTATAGTCCGTTGACCAGCAGTCTTTGGCGGCGTGCATCATGTCAATGTCGTAAAACACGTCCTTCGGAATGCCACAAGGCGGGTCGGGCATTTTCTTGTGATGAACGGCAAGAGCTGTTGACCAGAACGCAAATAGCAAAGCGACGATACGCATGATATTTCATGAAGACGAACTATTTATAGTGTATTTTATCGGCGGGTCGGCTTGTGGTTTGGGGGTATTTTTGACGACACATTTGTCAAAGCATGTTTGGTAGTCGATAAACCTGACGGGATTGTGTCTGTATTGAGGTTTGCCCACCCACCAATATTTGTATTTCGAGCACAATTCGGCGCAAGAGTTTTTGTGTCGGCGATCCATGTGTTTCTAGCGCTGGAGTATAAATATGGTCTTTGTGTGCGTTGTGATGATTGCGTTTCATTTACGTTCGACCGTATTTTTGGTGGCTACCGTGAGCGCTGTTGTGTTGGCTCGATATCTATTTGACGACGCAATGGATTCAAAGCCGAAGCCCGAATCAGTATAAAACGTAAAATCTAATGTTGGATTATGATTGGTCGTTATGTAGTTGTTTCGTTGTGCGTGATCTGTTGCTTACTGCAGGTTCGAAATTACAATCGATATTTAGTGGATCATCGCCGAAAGCATAATGAGGCCGTGACGTATTTGAATTCTGACGTGTGCTCAGACCCGGTGACAAAGTCGGAGCTCGGCACATTCAACTTGTGCGAAAAGGCGTCTCACATTGTGTCTGAAAATCCGTCGTCGACAGCGCTCTACGACATTTTGAACGATTGGTATCCGTGTGGTCATGGCCGCTGCGAGGGCATAGGTGATTGGTTGGTAGCGAATTTGCATTGGTTATTGTTGGTTCTCGTTGTGATCGGAATGATGATATATTTCAAGTGGGTGGAGCATCAGCGCGATGTATTGTTTACGAAAATGCATTTGCCAACGAGGCTTTTGTCTGCGCCACATGTGGATTAGTAGTATAAAGTGACCGCGTCATATGCCAAATGAATGATTGGGAAACACATCAAGTAAATTTCATGCCGGCGGAGGGCTTAACCGCAAATGAGACGTCTGTGCGCGTGCTCGACCATGAAGCGTCGGAAGAGGAACGCCAAGAAAACATCATGGAACGCGTGGAGATGTTGCAAGAGGAGACGAGTGTGGAGCAGCTGGTGGAGCGTCAAAAATTGACGGCGAGGGTGAAACAAGATCCTGGATACAAATTTTTGATGATGGTGGCCGCCTTTTCGTCGCGCCGCCTGGCAAAGATCGTCTCGACAGAACCGGCGCGCAAAAAGGTCGTCGAGTGCGTGGTTGGCATTGGCGATGGCGTCGAGGAGGAGTGGTTGCAAGCTCCGGAAGTCTCGGGTGTCGTACACTTGTCAACAGAGGTCTACGGACATATAAAAGAGTCTGAGACAATATTGCACAACGGGTTTTTGCAGGTTCCTTTAAAGGTACTGGTCGAAGACGCGCGGTATTCGCAGTTGTTCGCACGACTTGTTTCGATCCGAATGAACTTGTCGAATTGTTTGTCTTCTCGTCGCGAGACATTGGACAAAACATTTAATCGGTTGCATCGAGAGCAGACGATGGTGATGCGCGCTTTACAGAAACGTGCAATTGCGTACCGCGAACACGATTGGACGAGGCCGTATTATAGTCAGTGATAAAAAAGAATAAACATTTATAATTTGAGTTACGCAATGAGTTTGTATACTTCTCTGGGAATTTTGAAGCGGTCCCCACTCATAAATTTCGGATTAAAGAGTTGAAAGTCGGGGTGTTTCTTTTGGACTTCTTTGATACTGTGCATGAGTTTGTGCATGACAGGGTGATCCATGGACACAGGAGCCATAATAAAGTTGTTTGCCTTCCGGATGTGATCGGGCGACGGTTCCAGTTTGAACATGTCTGTGGGAGCAATATGGTCTACGAAACTGTCTGACGAAGAAAAGGCGGAGAGACGCATGGTGAGGGTGTCTTGGTGTGTCATGGAAAATTCGTCTTCGACGGCGCGGAGGCATTTCGTAGGTATGGAGGGCGGTGTCATGACCTGTGTGTTAAAGGTGAGCAGTCCTGGCCAGGAGCAGGACTGCTCAATGCGCGCACAGTTTTGCGGGTTCATCTCGTCCCACGAATAGTATGTTTCCGAGGATCCGAGTGTCGCGGGGTAAAAGCGTTGGGTGGACTTGTTGGCGCTGTATTGGCGGTATCCTCCGAGTGCGGAAAACTTGACGAGGACGGTATTGTCCGCACCGGCGCGCACTACGTTGTTCGTAAAATAAATGTTTTCAATGTCGGAGAGGACGGCGTTGACGGTGTCGGAAGAAATTTGCGTGCAATTGGGCGCGATTTTCCGTGCCAGTTCTGCGCGAAGAGCGTCCGTTTTCGCAATGATCGAATACGTCTCTCCAAATTTCATTCGTTTCCATTGCTTTTCGACCTCGCCGGCCGTGAGGCCTTGTTGCACCCATCTGTTGTAGAGTGGCGTGAGCATCTCTTCTTCGGACATGTCGACCACGAGCCTGTGTTCGACTTGTTCGCATCCAAAGTCGTCGGGGCGTGTAATAGAGTATGCGCCGACAGACGAGTTTGTTCCCGAGATCTCGATAGCAGTCAACTTTGCCTTGCTGACGGGATCATTTAAGGCAAACACCGAGCGCCCGCGCGCAATGGACGGATGAAACCACGCAGTGTCCTCTGCGTTCAGCTTGTAGGACTTGGTGACACACACGACGAGTCCCTGTGCAATGGGACCCTTGCCGAATTTGAGGGTCGTGTCTGCATCTACTGAAAAATTCGGCAGGACGTGCACGGACTTGACGTGTTCCTGCTGCTGTTCGAGGCGCGCAACAATAGACTGGAGCAGATTCTCGGAATTTTTGTTGAACTGGACATTGGGCGATTTTTCGAGGACGAAGGGCATTTTATTTATGGTGCCATGTTAAATAGGGTCTTTTCGTTCCTCGGTGCGTGGATAAGTTCATGCCATGTTCTGTTCCACTGTGACCATTGGTCCGCGGGAACTGCGACGGGTTGTGCGTGGGATCTGCAGTCTTCGTCGTAGCATCGTTGATAGACGATCTTTCTGTTCAGGTCTATGTTGAACCATATATTATTTCCCTTGTGTGTTCTGCGGGCAATGGCGCACATCTTGGACCGCGTGGAAACACGGTAGTGTCCAGTGCTCGTCAAGCTCATATTATGGCGACATGTTTGGGCGCCGACATGTCGGTCAAGCCAGTCTAACACGGGCGCTATCATGGGACACGACGTTGCCGCTGTCGCCGCGGACCGCCTGTTCTGATGGTGTGTGCGCGTCCATCCGTCGTCGGTGAGTGCAAACATGTTGTCGGGATGCAAAGACGTCGACATTGGTGTGGATTCGTCAATCTCGTGACATTCTTGAAAGGACACGCCGACGGCTTGTACGAGGAGGTCTGACCATTTCGCGGACGGGTGCGTTAACACCCGTGTTGAGCCAAATTTTGAAGAGTCGAGTACTCGAAACATTCTATTGCGCGTGTACACTGCTGTATCAATGGCATGTCTCGTTGGATGTCCGACCATGGAGAGGACGAGCCGTCTGACAAAGGCGCCCACGTGAAATACGTTTTTCAAGTACACGTTGGTGCAGAGTACGTGCCAGGAGTATTTTTCCCGAGAGCACGAGTCGAGAATTTCCATGACGGGGTCTATTTGGAATTTAATTCGAATGGCCTGCTTACAAACGTCGACAATGTCGTTCACGTCAACGTGCGTCGTTGATTCGACGTCTAAAAAGATGCGTGTCGGGCGCGTTTCGACGAGACATTCGTACCAATGTTTCGCGGAGAGTGTGTTATACTTGTGGTCCAGCGTGTCGACGGTCCCCCTGAGGAAACATTTCTGACCGGACACTGACATATCTTCGGCCATAACGATATGGGACGAGGATAAATCCGTCAGCGCTGCCAATAATGTTTTGAAGGACATCGGGGCATATATGTCCTGACACGTCTGGTCACCGTCACACATATTCGTACCTTATGAACTACTGCATGAATTAACTTTTGTTACTTATATAAGGGCCTAAATTTCAATCAAGTAAAAACATGTCTAAAATCCAGCGTCCCGTTTCTTCTAGTATGACTACCGACGCCGGTGAAACGAAAGAGCTCGCCCCTCTGAACACCGCCGTGACGTCCGCCGCGTCGCAGGATTCTCCGAACGATTCGCTCACCACGCGCGTTGTCTTCGAGTCCAACGCCACCGCTAAGCAGCTCGAGCACGGTGTGATTGTACAGCTTGCCAACGCGTCTAACGTGTTCCAGGCGGCTGCGGACCAGGATGTTTCCAAAGGTATCCTGACGTCCATCACTGTCAAGTCGATCTATTCGGATTGCTCAGAGCCGGTTACATTTGCACTCAACCTGTACAACGCTTCCGAGAAGGAGCCGTCGGTGAAGAACAACGAAGGATGGCTTCACACTCCCTCGAGAACCGATTTCGGCACAGAGGCCACTGCCATGGATGCCGACGGGTATCGCAATCTGCTGGCCGTCATGCCGTACGAGAAGTCGCGCTCCGAGCTGAGTGTGTACGAGCCCAACGAGATTGCCTCGGACCGCTACATCGAGCAGTATGGCAATTGTTCCTCGGACAATCTGTACGACGGCGTTGTTGCCTTCCCGGGCGAGCAATACTATCTCGTGTCGCAGGACCACGTCGTGCTGAACGTGATCCGCCAGAATTGGGAGCAACTCGGAATCAATGTCGATTCCGAGGCCCGGTTTAACGGTAAGTACGTACAGGTGCCGGCACACGTTTTTGATCGTGTGATCGGTGACCTTCAGTCGCACGTGCTCGCGACCATGCCGTTCACGGACCTGAACGACGTTCGTGCAAAGTTTACGAGCAAGCCGACGAAGCACTACGTGGACACGCACCCGGACGGTCCCACGGGCATGTACAAGATATGCGTGGAGCTCCAGATGAACTACCAATTCCCTTCTACTAGAGAGGATCAGGAGGTTTCCGAGTAACTAGTATTTAACTTAACCTAATATTTTTAATTCAATGAACACATGTTGTATTGTATCTCCGTATAAGTCAAAGAAATGCCGCGCGTGTTGGCGGCGGGACCGCCAAGAACAATACCATTGCACTTGGCCACAGTGTCTTCGACCCGTCTTTACGTTGACGCTGTGTCGCACACACTATAGACACATCAATGTGGAATGTGCTTGGCCCGAGTGCAAACGCCAATCCTACTGCAGGCAAGTATGTGCGCACCACTACAGAAAAAAAGAATTCCCTGCTGTCATACAATGTTGCGAATGCGAAAAGCCGTCGTACATGCACAGCAAGTGTTTTTATCATTTTACCTTTCGAAACTGTTTAGAGTGTGATCGAAAAGTGTTCTCTAAACAGCTCTGCCGACGGCATTACATGCGACAATACAGAAGTCAGCGCTTGAGAGCCAACGGTCCCACAACGAGCAACGATATCAACGCCGATATGGCCAACATCGCACCCGACACGACGAACCAGAGTCCCGACAACCATTCCTCTTTAGAACAGTCTGTCATTTTGCATGTGACTGCATAGGGTTTTATACGCTTTTTTTAGAAGGGACAAATCCTCTAAAATACAGTCGTCCGCTATTTAAACACTCGTGCACGCATTCATCATGGACAACTTTTTCACAGACCCTACGCAAAAAAGACTCGTCCTCCTACCCATTCGCCATCCCAGTCTGTGGAAGATCTTCAAGGAACAACAGTCTGTACTTTGGACCACCGAGGAAATAGACTGGGCCGGCGACCGAGATGATTGGGATACGTTGCCATCAAATGCGCAGCGTTTTTTGCTTCGTATTATCGCGTTTTTCGCTTCGTCCGATATGCTGGTCATTGACAACCTGATGGATCAGTTTATGTCGGAAGTGTCCGTCGCAGAATGCAGATCATTTTACACGCTGCAATCCTATATTGAAACGATTCATTCGGAAACGTACGCGACGGCTCTGGCGAAATTTGCCCCGATAGACCAGCGCGAAGAGTTGTTCGACGCCGTCGCGCGCGAGCCGACCATCAAGGCCAAGGGGGACTTTGCGGCCAAGTACATGGACGCGAGCACACCGTTTGTAGAGCGACTGTGGGCTTTTTGCATCTTCGAGGGAGTTCTTTTTGCTGCATCCTTTGCAAGTTTGTATTGGCTCCGAACCAAAGACAAGTGTAAGGGATTGACATTTTCGAATGAATTGATTCAGCGCGACGAGTCCTTACACGCAAAATTCGGCGTAGAGATGCTCAATATTGCACATGAAAAGGGACACGGTATTTCCTCGGAGCGAGCCACTACCATCTTGGAAGAAGCCGTCGCCATTGAAGAAGCCTTTGTACGCGCCGCACTGCCTCAGAATCTTGTCGGTCTCGGCACAGAAGATATGGTCGAATACGTTCAATATTGTTCCGGACGACTGTTGTCTATGCTCGAAGGAAAACACGCGTCTCCTTGGAAAGCGCAACAGCCGTTTGCGTTTATGGAAATGATATCAATTGACTCGAAAACTAACTTTTTTGAGAAGCGCGTCGCAGAATACACCATGGCCGGGGTTGGGAACTCTACCGAAGACAACGGATTTTCATTAGAAGCGGACTTTTAGATGAAAGTGTGTCTACAAAAAAGAATGTAATCTTACTCTACGATATGGGAACTACATTTTTGCGTGAAACATGAATATTTTTTTAATCATTTGTATGGATTATATTGTTTTTGTTTTACTAAATATATATACAAACGTCGAGAATCATGAAGATGGCTCAATTCAAAAAGTTAAAGTCTTATGTGACCACGAATTCGACGTTGTTCCCAAAGCTGCTTCCCGCACTCAAATCCCTTTCGGAGTTCGTGGGACACGCCGACATTAAAGAAACGGTGGCAAAAATGGTCCTTTTTTTCTTGTCACAGTGTGCCAACACGAAACCTTTGCGACGATCGAAACGAAAAAGGCGTTCCAAACGCACATCTCGCACCAAGCGACGTCGAGCCTTGTCCACAGAGTCCGAAGAAGAAGATCCCGATTACGATCCTGGAGACGTTGCAAAAATGGCGCTGATGGCCTTGTTGACGAATACGTTGCAAAAAGCACAAGACGACTCCTCCGACTCTGACGAGGAAGAAGAAGACCCCCCCTATGTGTTGAAATGTCGCGAAAAGTTGAAATTGTTACAGGGGCACTTTGTACATACCATGCTCTTGGGAAACCCCGGGACGGGAAAGACGACGTTTGCAACACTATTGGTCAACGTCTGGGACGCATTGGGCATCATTGACAAGCGACGATACAAAATCACAAAACGGTCAGATTGGGTGGGGAAATATCAGGGACATTCAGTCGCCAAAGCAAAGAAACTCATCGAATCCTGCAAAGGAGGTGTCATTTTCATTGACGAAGCATACTCGATCGTGTCGGCCAAGGACGGCGACGACATGTATGGGCGTGAGGTTTTGACTGAAATTGTCGAAGCCATGTCCAATTTTGACAAACAGGTGATTTTCATCTTGGCCGGCTATGAAAACGAAATGAAACAACTGTTTACGTATAATGCTGGTCTAGAGCGAAGATTTGGATATGTCTACCGATTCAAAACGCCGCCTGCGAATCTGCTCGAAAATATTTTCATGAAGCAATTGAAAGGCGCGAAATGGAAAGTGGTCAAAAAAGATCGGAAAAGGCTCGGTGAATTCTTCAGCAAGAACGCAAAGCGTCTGAAAAATGGCGGAGGATCGACAAAGCAGTTAATATTTCACAGCAAGCAGGCTGCAGTCGTCAGACAGTTTCCTGAATCATCGACGTGCGAATTGTCTTTGGAAGACATGCAGGACGGAATGAAAACGTTTTGCCAGCACGCCAGAATGTTTGTCCCTACACTGCCACCAACCAACATGTACTTGTAAATATTATCTATTTAATGCACATATTTTTATTATTGAGATGTTTCGGTGCCAGGCCGTGTTTTGGATCATGCTTTCATGGTCTCTCATCTTTGCGTACACGGTTCTCAATTATACCAAGTCATCCACCCTCTACCAAATTATTCCTATCGTTGGACTTTTCGCAGTCATCATCGCGCTCAACAGTCTTGTCATACATGCTGCCAGACAGACCAAATCTATCTTGATCTTTTCCACATGGTGCTTCTTCGTTCTTATCGCGGTGCTCTTAAGAACACTCGAAATTATCACCGACTGGCACCTCAACTTAGTCGTCGCCATATTTACGGCCATTACTGCCGGAGTCTGGTGCGTTGCCGGACACGTCGAAGACGTCACAGAGTCCGGACTTTACTGGCATGTATGGTCCATACTGTCCATCTTTTCGATTCTATGTGCGTTCAACAACGATTCGCAAATAGCCATCATTATATACACTGTGAATACGAGCATCCTTGTCCTAACACACCTTCTGTACGTACGTCACATTGTAACGACACAAACAGCCGGTCCAACACGCTGCAGGCACCTATTCAGAACCATATCGTGTTTGATCATCCTTGGAACGCTATTGCTAGGAAGCATTTGCTACAAGTTGGACGATATAGACGAAACCAGTTGGCAAGAATGGGTCATTGTCGTCGAAGGCGTACTTTTATTGATCATTGCCATAGACTGTATTATTGGATTTACTCATTCTCGTATAAACGGCGAATACATGATGGCGTATACAGAAGATGACGACATTTTATGAACCAACGCTCTACCACGTCACCATGACACTGGCTTTCGTGGCTATATTCTGTCTAGTACATGTTATTTTTAAAAACATAAAACATATTTGTTTTTGGTCGCTCAAAGCCGGCATCACTGTATTTTTATGGTCGATACTGTGGGTCTGCACACAGCTGCACAAACTTCCAGAATGGAAACTGGATCTTCGGGATTCCATCGGCAAACTCATCAATATGACATTGAACAAAGCCGAACTATGATCGCGCCACAGAAAATGGAGTTTGTGTCAACATGGAATTCGGAAAATACGTAGTCACCTTGTCTTCTTTGGCGGACACAAACAAAAGCCCAATATGATCGACACGTACTGTCCGATCTCCTATCGTCAATTGATCACCACCCCGAATCATGCGCGACATGAGCAACGTACCGCCCGCCACTAACGATACGATGTACGGCTGCATCGCGTACCCGATGCCAATAGAGAAGCCGCCAAACAGCGAGTTTGCCGTCGATGCACCCACCAGATGGCTCACCAAAAAGACAAACATGGTAAACTGAAAAATAAAATGGACCGCCTGAGAGACATATGCAGACGCCTGAAAATAATAGCGCAAACAAAAATGAAGACACGACGAAATCTGCCCACTCAAGAGAAAGACACCCAAGCTCACCAAGATGTCGTCCAAAGAGTACCAAATTCGCTCAGCAAGACGCAACAATGAAATTTCGGACACGTCTACAGGTATAGTCTCTGTAGAATTCATATGTTTTAATTAAAAAAACTGACCTTCTTTATATACTATATTAGTAACATGTGTAACAAACATTTCTGAAACGTACCAAACATAAAAATTGTACACACAATGACCACAAACGTGGTAGACCGAATAAATTCATCCCCAATCAACATGCTCAACGCATACGAAATTGCACCACGTACGCCACACATCGAAAAAAATAAAATCGACTTGGTCGTCCAACGACGATTGTACTTTGACAAGCAGCACCCAAACCCGTACGCCATCAAAACGCGTCCAACGATGCAAGATAACAACACCAACAATGATTGCACTATCCACCTCCAATTATACGTGTGAAATGCAAGTCCCAATGTCAAATACACATACGCTTCCATAATGGTCGACATGCTCGACACCGATTCTCGAAACGGGGGCGGAGGACAAATCAACGCGCCGTAGACAAACAAACCCAGAATACCAGAGAGCTCAAAACACTCACACAGGGCATACAATAAAAAAGAAGTCAAGTAATGCACCGTCAAAGACGAAGCTTTGCTCCGAATCATTGCGCGCGAAAATACCACACCCAGCAATATCGACAATGACGTCGTCAACAACGATGACATAACGACGTCAACGGGGATCCAACGGCTCATATCGCGATCACTATTCACCATGGTCTTGAACAAATGCACAAGGACCACTGAAAGTGCGTCGTTCATCACAGACTCATTTTCCAACACTTGGAACACGTATTTGTCCTTTATCGAGAGGCTGCGCGTCATACCCATCGTAGCCACAGTGTCCGTTGGGGCCAGAACTGCGGCATATAAAAATGCTTTGGGAACGCTAATATCCATATCCAATTGACGCGTCCACACCAAAATTCCAATAGCGATCCATGTCATCGAAAATAACGTACCGAGAAATGCAAACGTTAACGAGCCCACCCAATTGCCTTTCAGAGACGACAACTCGAATTCGAATGACGAATGCAGCAACATCGGAGGTAACAACAAGTACAAAAATATCTCAGGCGCAAACTCAAACGCTGTCGATGTTGCCGTCTGCCATACCATCGATACAGTGATGCCCAAGGCCAAAGCAAAGACAGACGAAGACAGACACTTCACTTTTTTTTCCCACAATATAACCAAAGACACGAGAACCAATACAAATACAAATAAACGCCCGTCGGACGCATGCGTCATACGAAGAAAAACACATACCATTAAATATCTTACACGAACTATGTTTAAAAGGATTTACCACGGAATAGCCCATACCGTCAGACGAACACAGTCTCCCAAGTCCGTGATCCGAATACTATTCGAAGACAAGGATACATTGGCCATGCCCGTTTGATCAATATAGTACAACGATTCATCTGGGTTCGAAAACGTACACACAAATGCCCGCAGTCCAGACTTGACACAGTTACTGTTCCACGCGTACTTGACGTGCTCGCACGCGTGTACAAACGCCAGAACTTGAGGGTGTGATATCGTTTGGTCGTCCATTTGCTTGACCAGCGAAAAGTAATACGACCATATTTGAAACAACATTGTAGATAAGACGCCCAATACAGAAAAGACCAACATGATTCGACAACACCAAACACGCGTCGACTGGTCACACATACGCGTTGACGTCATACACATTGGACAACATAAACGTATTTATAGTTCTTTTAGTTTTTGATTTTTTGCTTTTTCGACGGGCTCAGTTCGTCCATATTCGACTTGTCGCGAATTTTACGTACGACTGGCGAGGTCGGCGAGTAGGCTGGTGAGGTCGGCGAGTAGGCTGGCGAGGTCGGCGAGTAGGCTGGTGAGGTCGGCGAGTAGGCTGGTGAGGTC
>MDSY01072397.1_pt1 | contig 27865 bp, 22 predicted proteins | sample 811131 | NCBI WGS metagenome assembly MDSY01 (sample SAMN05326643, study PRJNA326480) | marine metagenome | isolation source: seawater | place: Atlantic Ocean: South West | collected 2010
ACCAAAAACAGAACCTAAATATGAAATCAAAAAATTAGGAATTCTAGGTGCTGGTATGATGGGAGCTGGAATTGCTTATGTTTCTGCAAAAGCAGGAATAGATGTAGTTCTCAAAGACGTAACTCAAGAAGGTGCTGATAAAGGAAAGGCTTATTCTAAAGATATTTTGGAAAAAGCAATTTCTAAAAATAGGTCTACGCCCGAAAAAGCAGAAGTTTTATTGTCTAAAATTGAAGCTACAATAGATCCAGCTTCGATGAAAGGCTGTGACTTAGTTATTGAAGCTGTTTTTGAAGACCCAAAATTAAAGGCAATTGTAACAGCAGAAGCAGAAGCTGTTTTAGGTAAAGATAAAATTTATGCATCTAATACGTCTACTATTCCAATTACAGAATTAGCCAAAGCATCTTCTAGACCTGATAATTTTATAGGGATCCATTTCTTTTCACCTGTTGAAAGGATGCCTTTAGTGGAAATTATTGTAGGTGAAAAAACAGAAGAAAAAGCAATTGCAGCGGCAGTTGACTATACTGTAGCCATTGGGAAAATTCCAATTGTAGTAAATGACAGCAGAGGTTTCTATACTTCCCGGTGTTTTGGTACTTTTGTCTCTGAAGGTTCATTTATGGTTGAAGAAGGTGTTCCAGCAGCGATGGTTGAAAATGTTGCAAAAGCAGCTGGAATGGCTGTTGGTCCTTTGGCTGTTATTGATGAAGTTACTTTAACTTTAGGGTTGCACGTTTATGAAAGTGATCCAACACCAAACAAGCCGCCTTTCCAAGAGCGTTCTTATAAAATGCAAAAAGATTTAGTTGATAATCATGGTAGAAAGGGTAAAAAATGGGGTGCAGGATTTTATGATTACCCTAAGGGAATGCCTAAAAAATTATGGTCTGGTTTAGCAGAAAAATATAATTCTAATGTTGATTACTTGGATAAAGAAACAGTTGCCAAACGAATAATGCACCGTCAAGCAATTGAAGCTTTTAAATGCTTGCAAGAAGGCGTTTTAAATAGTGTTATTGATGGAGATTTAGGTTCTGTTTTAGGATGGGGATTCCCTATATTCACAGGAGGAGCTTTATCATATATTGATTTTGTTGGAATGCAAAAATTTGTTTCTGAGTGTGATGATTTTTCTGCTAGTTTTGGAGAGCGATTTACAGTTCCAGACAGGCTTAGAGCTTTATCAGAATCTGGAAAATCAATTCATGATTATTAGTCAATAATAATAATAATAATAAAGAATTAATTAATCAAATGCTGTTTTTTTCTAGTTAAATTATTTATAAATCAGAGATAATTCAATCAATAATATTTAGTAGTTTAATCACTAAGAAATAATCAGTTCAATTATTATATCAAAATCATTATTTAAATTCATTTAAATAATTTTATAACTAAATTTGTTTAAAATAATTATTACTTGTGGTATAATTTATGCTTTTGAATTAAATAAATTTAATTTTGAGTATTTTTTAAATAGGGCTTATGAATACAATTCAAGAAGTTATTGATTTACTTACTTTAAAAAAAATAAGCCCAAGTACTTTTGTAGGTAAAAACTATATAACTCCTTGGGGGCGTATTTTTGGAGGTCAGGTTTTAGGACAATCTCTTCATGCCGCCTATCAGAGTGTTTCCAATGATCGAGTTGCACATTCTATGCATGCCTATTTTATATTAGGTGGAGAACTTAATATTCCTATCGTTTATGAAGTTGATCCTATCCGAGATGGAAATAGTTTTACAACTAGAAGGGTAGTGGCAAAGCAAAATGGAAGAACAATTTTTATTATGTCAGCTTCTTTTAATAAAAAAATGACTGGAGTCAATCATCAGATTCCAATGCCTAATCTTACTCAGCCAGAAGGTCTAAAGTCAACGCTAGATCAAATTAGTGAAATAGAAAAAAGTAATCCAAAAATGCATCACCGATTAAAAAGTGTTTTACCAAGGGCATTTGACATAAGGTCTGTAGAAGCTTTTTTACCTAAATTCTTTAACAATAGTAAGCCATTTGATAACATTTGGTTTACTACTTCTGACAAGCTTAATCACTCATATATTGCTATGCATCATCAGTTGTTAGCTTACGCCTCTGATTATAATCTATTAAGCACAGCAACACTTCCTCATGTAGAGGAATTACAAAGTAAATCGATGTTTTACGCAAGTCTTGATCATGCACTTTGGTTTCATCGTGATTTTAGAATCGATGATTGGCTATTATATGCTATGGATAGCCCTAGTGCATCAGATTCAAGAGGATTTTCGCGTGGAAGTATATTTAATAAGAAAGGTGAATTAATCGCATCTGTTGCTCAAGAAGGACTAATTAGTGAACTCATAAAAAAGTAAGAGCTTACTTAAATTTATAACTATGATATTTAAATTAGAAGAAGAACATAAAAGTGTTAAAGAAGCTGCTCGTGAGTTTGCACTCACAAAGCTAAAACCGGGTGTTATTGAACGCGATTCAAACATGACCTATCCAACAGAATTTGTTGAAGAAATGGGTGAAATGGGATTTTTAAGCATGATGGCTGACCCAGCTTACGGTGGAAGTGGAATGGACACACTTTCTTATGTAATAGCTATTGAAGAAATTTCTAAAATTGATAGTAGTTGCTCAGTTATTATGTCTGTTAATAACTCTCTTGTTATATGGGGAATAGAAAAATACGGATCAGAAGCTCAAAAACAAAAATATATTCCAAGGCTTACAACAGGTAAAGAAGTCGGGTGCTTTTGTCTTTCAGAGCCTGAAGCAGGAAGTGATGCTACCTCCCAACTAACAACAGCTATAGACAAAGGTGATCATTATCTTTTAAATGGAATAAAAAACTGGATTACAAACGGAGGTAAAGCGACCATTCAATTGGTCATTGCTCATACAGATAAGGATAAAGGACATAAGGGAATCAATGTCTTTATAGTAGAAAAAGATTGGGATGGTGTGACCACCGGCCCTAAAGAAGATAAAATGGGTATTCGTTCATCGGATACTCATTCAATCAGTTATTCAGATGTGAAGGTTCCTAAAGAAAATAGAATTGGAGCAGACGGTTTTGGTTTTACATTTGCGATGAAAACTTTAGAAGGAGGAAGGATTGGTATTGCTGCTCAAGCATTGGGAATCGCAGCTGGAGCTTACGAAATGGCTGTTGATTATGCTCATCAAAGAAAAACTTTTGGGAAACCTATTGGGCAACACCAATCCATTGCTTTTAAACTTGCAGATATGGCAATGGATATTGAAGCTGCTCGTATGATTGTATATCGAGCTGCTTATCTTAAAGATACCGGTCAAGATTTTGGCTATGCAAGTGCAATGGCAAAATTAATAGCTTCAGAGGCAGCAATGAAACATACGGTAGAAGCTGTGCAAATTCATGGAGGCAATGGTTATGTCAAAGAATATCATGTAGAACGTTTAATGCGTGATGCCAAAATAACTCAGATATATGAAGGCACATCAGAAATTCAAAGGATTATTATTTCTAGAAATGTACTAAAAGGTAATCTTGAATTACCTTATTAATATTACATTTTAACAATTAAACCTTGATTAGCAGGAATTTCCCCATCGCAGACGCTGGGATATAATTGAGTCAAAGAATCGAGTCCATATAGGTTTTTATATTCCAGCCATTTCCTAGTTTCAGAAATTGCTTCTAATAAAAATTGAGTTATTTTTTTATCAAATTCATCTCCACCCAAATCTTCAATTCGCTTTTGAATGTAACTCGGTGCAAAGAAAAAATTGGAGCGATCTTTAATAATATCTTTATTAGGATTTAACTCTTTCCAATGAGTTAATCCAACTTTGACCGTGAATTTCATTAAATCACCTAAACGTTTATGTAAACTAGCTACTACGATATTATTTCCAGACATATCTACAATAGTAGTTTGGATTGTAGTGTCTAAATCATTGAGTTGATCGTAGGTAAGAATCTGATCGTATAACCTTAATTTTTTAACATTCTGTAGATTACGAGTTGAAGTAATTCCAATGGTCATTGGTGCAGTAGCATCTATATGAAGTCCATAGGCAAGACCAATACTAGTTTTGCTTGATGCACTGAGTATGAGGACCTGATCAGCTCCATACCAATTATTTTCTTGTAATGAATCCCAAAGGCAAAAAGAGGTGACGAATAAAGGGTAGAATAAAGATCGATCTCTATCAAACTTTCTGTCATAGTTTAACTCAGATAAAACTCTTCTATAAATATTGTAAGTTTTTGGCAGGTTTGACCTGTGCTCTGAAAGATCTTCAAACCCCATCAAAGTAATCTTTCCAGGTTTCAATTTTAAGTGTGTAGCAGGAGGGAAGTATCCAAAAACACGATCTCCAACAGGAATAACATCTGCTCTTGATTCTATAACATCTGCAAATCCCCAAACTGGAATTATTCCCCAGCCATCAGATTGTTTACCAGAGGATGGGAAGAATTCCCAATAGCGAATAATTTCTCCTGAAACTGCATAAGTAATATTGTTAGAGGTAAAAGAAAATAGATCTACATGAACCAGTATTTCCCCATTTAAAAGTTCTAATTCATTTTCAGGAACTTCTACAATACGATTTTTTATAAAATTATTTTTTTTAACTTCAAATTGTACACCTTTTATCTGATTCATAGTAAGTTTTTAATAGAAGTTAAATAATTTTACTTTAATATAATCAAATATTTATTTGCTTCAGCATATATATATATATATATATTAATCCATATCTCATCAGGTAAATACTTGAAATCAAAAGTTTTTTTGTATTTCAAACCCTATGATTTCTTATAATTTAATCGCATCTTTATTTAAATCAACTATATTGGGAGTTAGATCAATTTTCCATAGCTTTTATCTCTGTTAATTTTATCTCCAATCAAAATTCTAGATAAGCGAGGATATTGATTCTGATAATTGAGTTCGCAATGACCAATTACTCCTTTAGAGTTGATATGAATAATTTTCATGGGTAAAAAATATTTTTCTTTCGAGTATTGATTGAGTTGATCTTTTGTTAGTGGAAATTCAAATAATGTTGCAGCCAATTAAGTTAAATCTCATTTAGAGTTCATCCATCGTATGAATCTTTCAAAGTCATCTTCATTAAAACGTTCTATTTTAAGCATCAATTTTTTTAATTATTCGATCATTAACAGAAATTGTTTTTTTAGGCTAGATGAAATATTTAGATTTTATATTTCTGTAATTATTTTAACGAGGTAATCCCCAACTTCAGAAGTTCCATATGATTTACCTCCATCTGCAAGATCTTCTGTTACAAATCCTTCTTCAAGGGCTTTGTCTACAACTTTTCTGATTAGGGTTCCTTCTTCATGTAGATCAAAACTCATTTCAAACATCATAGCAGCTGATAAAATAGTTGCCAAAGGATTTGCGATATTCAAGCCTGTTGCCTGTGGATAGGATCCATGTATTGGTTCATAAAGAGCGTTTTCTTCTCCAACAGAAGCTGAAGGCATTAATCCCATTGAACCTGATATTACTGAAGCTTCATCTGTTAAAATATCTCCAAACAAGTTTTCTGTAATTAAAACGTCGTAGCTGTTTGGCCACTGAACAAGTCGCATAGCAACAGCGTCTACGAATTCATAAGCAACTTCTACTTCTGGATAATTTTTTTCCATTGCTTGAATGGTTTCTCTCCATAGTCTTGAGCTTTCTAAAACATTTGCTTTATCAACACAACATAATTTTTTTGATCTAGTCATAGCCAAATCAAAGCCTTTTTTTGCAATTCGTGTAACTTCTGATCGGGTATAGGTACAGGTATCAAATGCAGTATTTCCATTATCCTTTCGTCCACGTTCTCCAAAATAGATACCTCCTGTGAGTTCCCTTAAGAACACCAAGTCAGTTCCTTCAATTCGTTCTTTTTTTAAAGGCGACTTATCCAAAAGTGATGGAAAAGTAAATGTTGGTCGAACGTTTGCAAATAAACCAAGTTCTTGTCTCATTTTGAGAAGCCCTTGTTCTGGGCGTACTTTTGCAGAAGGATCATTATCAAATCTTGGATGGCCAACACAACCAAATAGAATTGCATCTGCATTTAAACAAACTTGATGAGTTTCATCAGGATAGGGTTCTCCTACAGCATCAATAGCTGCGGCTCCAGTTAAAGCAGAAGTCCAATTAATTTCGTGATTAAATTTTTCAGCTATTGCGTTCGATACTTTTACCGCCTGGTCGATGACCTCTGGTCCAATTCCATCTCCAGCTAAAAGTGCAATATTTAATTTCATATCTATAATTATACGTTAATGTTGAGTTTCAATAATGTTTAACATCTTTTCTGTTGCTTTAATTGCTGAAACCGTTTGATCGGAATCCAATCCACGAGTTATAAATTCTCTACCTTGTTGTTTCCAAGTAATTGAAGTTTCGCATAATGCAGCTGATGTACTTCCTGGAGGAATATGCACTGCATAATCTATTAACTTAGGTAATTCTATACTTTTTGAAGTATATATTTTACGAATTGCATTGATGAATGCATCATATTGACCATCACCGCATGCATTTTCTTCAAACATTTCACTATTTATTTCTAAAGCTACTGTTGTATTGGGTTGTAAGCCTTTTGAATGGGTTAGAACGTAGGATTTAACAAATACTCTTTGAATATTTTCTACACTATTCATAACATCCGAGATGATGTAAGGAAGATCTTGTGCAGTTACTTGTTGTTTTTTATCACCCAATTCAATAATTCGATGAGTTACTTTTTTAAGAGCATCATCATCTAAACTTAAACCCAGTTGCTGTAAATTTTTCTGGATATTAGCTTTTCCAGAAGTTTTTCCAAGTGCATATTTTCTTTTACGCCCAAATCTTTCGGGGAGTAAATCGTTAAAGTATAAATTTTTCTTGCTATCACCATCAGCATGAATCCCTGCTGTTTGTGTAAATACATTTGCACCAACTATAGGCTTATTTACTGGAATTCTGAAGCCTGAAAATGTTGCTACAAGTTGACTAATTTTATTTAAAGAACTTTCGTTTATATTTATTTCTACTTCGGGTAAAAAATCATTTATAACGGCTACTAAACTAGCTAGAGGTGTGTTTCCAGCTCGTTCTCCCATTCCATTAACTGTTGAGTGTAAACCTTTTACTCCAGCTTTGATTGCTTCAATTGCATTTGCAACACTTAAATCATAGTCATTATGTCCATGAAAATCAAAATGAAGATTTGGGTAACGCTTTATAATCTCACTTAAAAACGAGAATGTTTCAGAAGGGGATAATATTCCTAAGGTATCGGGTAGTAATATTCTTTTTATTGGTTGATTTGTTAAAAAATCTAAAAATAAAAATACATATTTTTTAGAATTACGCATTCCATTACTCCAATCTTCTAGGTAAACATTAGTTTCTATACCATTTTTAATAGCAAGAGCAATTGTATCTTCAATTTCTTTAAAGTGTTCTTCTGGTGTTTGTTTCAATTGATACTTTAGATGCTTTAAAGAGCCTTTTGTTAAAAGGTTTTGAACTTGTGCACCAGCATCAATCAACCATTGTAAAGAAATACCCTTATCAATAAACGTTAGGATTTCTACTTTTCCTATGAGATTCATCTCTTTTGCCCAGGCTGTAATACTTTTAACTGCTTGGAATTCTCCATCTGATACTCGAGCAGAAGCGACTTCAATTCGATCTATATTAAGTTCTCCTAATAATAGTTTAGCAAGAGTGAGTTTTTCTGTCGAAGAAAATGATACTCCAGAAGTTTGTTCACCATCACGAAGTGTGGTATCCATAATTTCTATTGTTCTTGATTTCATACAAAGGGGTAAGTAACTTTATAAAGGTGTGTTTTTTGCAAATTCACCAATCTGATCCTTAATGTTCATTAAATAGTCAATATCATCAAATCCATTGAGCATATTCTCTTTTTTATATGAATTTATATCAAAGTTCTCTAAAAATTCTGTTTCTTCAATTGAAATAGTTTGAGATTGAAGATCTACAATTAGTTCAGATTTTGAGTCATTTTCGATTGCTGTAAAAATCTTTTTCAAAAATTCCGCAGATACTTGAACGGGTAATACACCTACATTTAAACAGTTGTTTCTAAAAATATCAGCAAAAAAGCTAGACACTACACAGCGAAATCCATAATCGTATACAGCCCATGCAGCGTGTTCTCTTGAGGATCCAGAGCCAAAGTTTTTTCCACCAACTAAAATAGATCCATTGTATCTTGAATCGTTTAAAGGGAATTCATTTTTAGGTTTATTATCTTGGTTGTATCTCCAGTCTCTGAAAAGATTATCTCCAAATCCAATACGTTCTGTTGCTTTTAAAAAACGAGCTGGAATTATTTGATCGGTATCTATATTTTCAATCGGTAAAGGTACTGCTGAACTTTTTAAAATATTAAATTTATCGTATGCCATTATATTTTCCTTTAAGGATGTTTATAGTTAAATTACATTAAGTTTCTAGGATCTGTAACTACTCCCATTACAGCAGCAGCAGCAGCAACAGTTGGGCTAGCCAGTAAAGTCCTTGATCCTGGTCCCTGTCTACCTTCAAAATTCCTATTAGATGTACTAACAGCATATTTCCCAGCTGGAATTTTATCATCATTCATTGCTAAACAGGCAGAACACCCCGGTTCTCTTAATTCAAACCCTGCAGTTTGTAAAATGTCTAGAAGGCCTTCATCTTTAATAGATTTGAGAACCTTGTGTGATCCTGGAACTAACCAAGCAGTTACATGATCTGCTTTTTTGCGCCCTTCTATTATTTCCGTAAATGCTCTAAAATCTTCAATTCTACCATTGGTACAACTTCCAAGAAAAACAAAATCAATTTTCTTACCTATCATTGAATCACCTTCTTTATAGCCCATATAATCTAGGGACTTCTTGTAAGTAGATTCACCACCATCTAGGCTTTCTGCTGTCGGAATACAACCATTAATTCCCATTCCCATTCCTGGATTTGTTCCATAAGTAATCATAGGTTCAATAGCACTTCCTTCAAAAACATATTCTTTATCAAAAGTAGCACCAGAATCAGTTACAAGGGTTGACCAATAATTCATTGCTCTGTCCCATGCTTGTCCTTTAGGAGTAAACTCTCGGTCTTTTATATATTCAAATGTTTTTTCATCAGGTGCAATTATTCCTCCTCGAGCACCAATTTCTATACTTAAGTTACAAACAGTCATTCGTCCTTCCATACTTAGTGATTTAAAAACCTCACCAGCATATTCAACAAAATAACCAGTTGCTCCAGAAGTGCTTAGTTGCGAAATAATAAACAAAGCAACATCCTTCGGAGTAACTCCTTTACTTAGTTTTCCATCAACAGTAATTCGCATGGTTTTTGGTTTGGGCTGCATGATGCATTGAGTTGAAAGCACCATTTCTACTTCAGATGTCCCTATACCAAATGCTATTGAACCAAAAGCACCATGAGTTGAAGTGTGGGAATCTCCACAAACAATTGTAGCTCCAGGTTGTGTTATTCCATATTCAGGACCAACCACGTGAACAATTCCATTCTTTTCATGACCTAGCCCCCAGTAGGAAATTTTATGAGTAGCGGCGTTTTCTTCTAAGGCTTTGAGCTGGTTAGCTGATAATGGATCGGTAATAGGAAGATGTTGATTGATTGTTGGGGTATTGTGATCAGCAGTTGCAAAGGTACGTTCAGGACTCATAACCTGAATACCTCTATTTTTTAATCCTAAAAAAGCAACTGGGCTAGTCACTTCATGAACTAAATGTCGATCAATAAAAAGTACGTCAGGTCCTCCTGAAATTTGTTGAACCACATGCGAATCCCATACTTTGTCAAATAATGTATTACTCATAATGTGTTAAAATAATTAAATCAAGCCTACATTACTAGCCTTGATGATTTTAGGAATGTCTTCATCGTTAATTTGTTTTTGATTATCAGCTACTTTTAAGAATTCCTGATACACTTTATCTAATTGTAATTTATCTAATTCATAGCCAATATTTTTTGCTCGATATGCAAGGGCAGCGCGTCCACTTCTTGCAGTTAAAACAATTGAAGACTCCGTAATACCTAAGTCATGAGGATTCATTATTTCGTAGGTTTCTCTGTTTTTAATTACTCCGTCTTGGTGTATTCCAGAACTATGAGCAAAAGCATTTGCACCAATTATAGCTTTGTTAGGCTGAACTATCATACCCATACTCTCTGAGACTAGTTGGCTTGTGGAGTATAAAAGTTTTGAATTAATACGAGTATCTAGCTTTAAATTAGGGTGTTGACGCATAATCATGACTACTTCTTCCAATGAGGTATTACCAGCACGTTCTCCAATTCCGTTAATTGTACATTCAATTTGTCTTGCTCCATTTAGAACACCAGCTATCGAATTTGCTGTAGCTAAACCTAAATCATTGTGACAATGACAGGATAAAATAACTTTATGTATTCCTGAAACATTTTCTTTTAAGTACTTTATTTTTGCTCCATATTCTTCTGGCAAACAGTAGCCGGTAGTGTCAGGAATATTTAAAACAGTTGCACCAGCTTTAACAACAGCTTCACACACTCGAGCCAGAAACTCATTATCTGTTCGACCAGCATCTTCTGCATAAAATTCTACATCTTCAACAAAGGTTTTAGCAAATGAAACTGCAGCTACTGCTCTTTCTATAATAGCTTCTTCATTTGAGTTAAATTTAAATTTGATATGAGACTCTGAAGTTCCAATACCTGTATGAATTCTAGGAATTTTAGCATTTGCTAATGCTTCTGCTGCAATTTTAATGTCATTTTCAACTGCACGAGTTAAACCACAAACAGTTGCGTTTTTAACTAGTTTAGAAATTTCAACAACAGAATTAAAGTCACCTGGACTAGAAATAGGAAATCCAGCTTCAATAATATCAACACCAAGAAAATCCAAACGTTCTGCAATAACTAATTTGCTTTTAGTATCTAATTTACAACCGGGGACCTGTTCTCCATCACGAAGTGTAGTGTCAAAAATTTGAACGTGTTCTTGAGACATCATTACTATGTTTTTGGTATTTTAACGAATTTAGTATTTATATGTATAATCTTGTATTTTTTTGTATACTTTTATTACGAAACCCAAGGTATTTAATTATTAATAAATCACTTAAAACGAGTATTCTACACATAAAAAATTACAATGACTAAAGATCATAAGGAAAATCTCTTTGTTTTAATAAAATCTTTATCAAAATCAGAAAAAAGACAGTTTAAACTTTATTCTGGAAGAATGGAGTCTAATCTTGACTCTAAATTTCTGATTTTATTTAACCTGTTAGATAAAATTGAAGTTTATAATGAGAGATTGATCCTTAAAAAAGGTTTTGTATCAAAGCAACAATTATCTAACCTTAAAGCCCATTTGTATAAACAATTATTAATTAGTTTAAGACTAAATCCTTCTCAACAAAATATGCGCATGCAAATTAGAGAACAACTAGATTTTGCAACAGTTTTATATCAAAAAGGTTTATATAATCAGAGCTTAAAAATTTTAGATCGTGCTAAAGTTATTGCAGTTAAGTTTGAAGAAAAGTATGCAGCATTTGAAATTGTGGAATTAGAAAAGGTAATAGAATCTCAATATATCACTAGAAGTATGAGTAATAGGACAGAAGAATTAGTTCAAGATGCAACTTATTTTAGTAACCAAAATAATATAACTAGTCAGCTTTCAAATTTATCTTTAGAACTTTATGAACGACTCATTAAAACCGGTTATATTAAAAGCGATGAAGAATTTAGATCTGTAACTAAATTTTTTATTAAACGTCTTCCTAAATTTGATTTTGATGAATTGGGTTTTCGAGAAAAACTTTGGTTTTATAAAGCTCATGTTTGGTATAGCTTATTAACTCAAGATTTTTTATCCAGTTATCGTTATTCTATGAAATGGGTATGCTTATTTGATAAGCAGCCCGAAATGATTCCTTCACATCCAGTTTTCTATCTTCAAGGAAATAATTATTTATTGGAGTCACTTACATTACTCAAGTATCCTATAAAGTTTAGAAAGATTTTTAAAAGAATGCTTCTTACATTTAACTCTGATGAATTCCCTAAAAATGATAATTTAAGTTCTTTGGCATTTCTTTATGAATACAACAATAGTTTTAACTTATATTTTCTAGAAGGTAATTTTAAGGAGGGTCAAGAAATTATTAATTCATTACTAGATAAAATAGATTACTTTAAAAATCAAATTGATGAGCACCATGTGATGATGTTCTATTATAAAATTGCTTGTTTATATTTCGGTTCTAACGACTATGAAAAGTCAATTGTTTTTTTAAATAAAATAGTAAATAACAAGAAATTAAAGATGAGAGAAGACCTGCTTTGTTTTACACGCCTTCTAAATTTGATTGCTCATTATGAAGCAGGTTTCGATTATCATATAGATCAGCACATACGTGACACTTTCAAATTTCTTTTAAAAATGGGAGATTTACATGAAGTTCAAAAATCATTAATTCGTTTTGTTCGTAATTTAGGTAATATATATCCTCATGAATTAAAAGATGCTTTTAAGGAATTATATGAAGAGTTAAAGCAATACGAACAAGATCCATATGAGCGAAGAGCATTTTTATATCTTGATATATTATCATGGTTAGAAAGCAAAATTCAAAATAAGACCATAGCTCAAATTATACATGCAAAAGCAATAATTATTAATCGCAAAGACAGGCATCCCAAAGAGCATCTTTAGGAGGATCAGCAATGCATACAATAGGTTCTTTTGTTACAGGATGAAATAATTTTAAAGACCGTGCATGTAAGTGGATACTTCCATTTTCATTACTTCGAGCAGAACCATACTTCAAATCTCCTTTTATTGGACTTCCAATAGCGCTAAGTTGAGCTCTGATTTGATGATGTCTCCCTGTTTTAAGTTCTATTTCTAGTAAAGAATAATTATCAAGCTTTTTGATAATTAAGTATTTTAAAATTGACTTTTTGGAATCAGGGATTTCCTTTTTGTAAGCATAGGACTTATTTTGCTTTTGATTTCTAAACGTCCAATGAATTAAAGTTGCTGATGGTGTACTAGGGGTTTCTTTGGTAATCGCCCAATATTTTTTTTTGGTTAAACGTTCCTTAAACTGAAGATTTAATCTTTCTAATGCTTTTGATGTTCTGGCAAATACTATTGCACCACTTGTTGGACGGTCAAGACGATGGACTACTCCTAAAAAAACTGATCCTGGTTTATTGTATTTTTGTTTTAGGTAAGATTTTGCTAGATTAACTAAAGGTATGTCTCCGGTTTTATCCCCTTGAACCAAAACTCCAATAGGTTTATTTAATATTAATAAATGATTGTCTTCGAACAGTATATCTAATTTCATTTAATATTTTAAAATTAGTATTGTTCTGATTTATTAGGAAAGTCTTTTTTCTTAACATCAATTGTATATTGCTGAACTGCTTCAATTATTTCTGTATTAAGATCTAGATAACGACGTAAAAATCGTGGACTAAATTCTGTACTCATTCCTAACATATCATGAAGAACTAAAACCTGACCATCAACTCCATTTCCGGCTCCAATTCCTATAACAGGAATAGAAACTAGAGAAGAAACCTTTTCAGCTAAATGAGCTGGAACTTTTTCTAGAACCAATCCAAAACAACCAATTTCTTCTAACATTTTGGCATCTTTAATAAGTTGATTAGCTTCATCATCTTCTTTAGCTCTGACAGAGTAAGTTCCAAACTTATAAATGGACTGGGGTGTTAAGCCTAGATGACCCATGACTGGAATTCCTGCTTGTATTATGCGTTCTATTGAAGATTTTTCTTGATGTCCACCTTCTAGCTTTACCGCATGAGCTCCAGACTCTTTCATTATTTTTATAGCAGAACGAAGTGCTTCTTTTGAATCGGCTTGATAACTCCCAAATGGCAGATCAACAATAACTAAAGCACGTTTAACTGCTCTAATAACTGAGCTTGCATGATATATCATTTGGTCTAAGGTTATAGGTAGTGTAGTTTCATGACCAGCAATTACATTAGAAGCAGAATCTCCAACTAAAATAACATCTATGCCTGCCTTATCCAAAAGGGCAGCCAGAGTAAAATCATATGCTGTTAGCATGGCAATTTTTTCTCCCTCAGCTTTCATTTTTAAAAGTGAGTTTGTGGTAACTCTGTTATAGGTATTTTTTGCTACAGACATTTTTTAAAGTATTTTTTTCAAATGTACTCTTTTTCTTACTAGTTTAAAATCAAACTATATACTCTACAATTCAATTAATGTCCCTGTAATTTTCTTTTTGATATAACGCTGACACCCTGTCAGTTTATTATGACTGGCATACTCCTTGTCTATAAATGTTTGAAAATAAAAATATATTTAAAATGAGTAAAATAATTGGAATTGATTTAGGAACTACAAATTCTTGTGTTTCTGTAATGGAAGGCAATGAGCCTGTAGTTATACCAAATGCTGAAGGAAAGAGAACAACTCCTTCTGTGATTGCATTTGTTGAAGGCGGTGAAATTAAAGTAGGAGACCCTGCAAAGCGACAAGCTGTTACTAACCCAACAAAAACAATTGCTTCTGTTAAACGTTTTATGGGAAATAAGTATTCTGAATCTTCTAAAGAGGCTTCTACAGTAGCTTATAAAGTAGTAAAAGGAGACAACAATACACCTCGTGTTGATATTGATAGTCGTTTGTATACCCCCCAAGAGCTTTCTGCCATGATACTTCAGAAAATGAAGAAAACTGCAGAAGACTATTTAGGTCATGACGTAACAGAAGCTGTTATTACAGTTCCTGCATATTTTAATGATGCTCAACGTCAGGCAACAAAGGAAGCTGGTGAAATTGCTGGACTTAATGTTCAGCGCATAATTAATGAACCAACTGCAGCTGCATTAGCATATGGTCTAGATAAAAGAGATGGTTCAGATCGTAAAATTGCTGTTTACGATCTTGGAGGAGGAACTTTTGATATTTCTATTCTTGAATTAGGAGATGGTGTTTTTGAAGTATTGTCAACTAATGGAGATACACATCTTGGTGGTGATGATTTTGATCAAGTTATTATAGATTGGTTGGCAGGTGATTTTAAAAAGGCTGAAGATATAGACCTACGTAAAGACCCAATGGCACTCCAACGTCTGAAAGAAGCTGCCGAAAAAGCAAAAATAGAGCTATCTTCTTCCCCACAAACAGAAATTAATTTACCCTATGTTACAGCCACTACTTCTGGACCTAAACATTTGGTAAAGACTTTAACAAGATCAAATTTTGAGAAATTAGCAAATGATTTAGTTCGTCGTTCGATGGCCCCTGTGAAAAAAGCCCTTGATGATGCTGGACTAACTACATCTGAAATTGATGAAATTATTTTAGTGGGAGGATCTACGCGTATACCTGTAATTCAGGAAGAAGTTGAAAAATTCTTTGGTAAAAAGCCATCTAAAGGTGTTAACCCTGACGAAGTTGTTGCCGTTGGTGCAGCTATTCAAGGTGGAGTTTTAACTGGAGATGTAAAAGATGTTTTATTATTAGATGTTACTCCTCTTTCCTTAGGAATCGAAACCATGGGAAGTGTAATGACTAAATTAATAGAATCAAACACTACAATACCTACAAAAAAGTCACAAGTGTTTTCTACTGCTGCAGATAATCAACCATCGGTTGAAATTCATGTAATACAAGGAGAACGATCTATGGCGGCAGATAATAAAACAATTGGACGTTTTCACTTAGATGGAATCCCACCTGCTCCGAGAGGAACACCTCAAATCGAAGTTACTTTTGATATTGATGCAAATGGAATTATTAAGGTTACTGCTTCGGATAAAGCAACAGGAAAGACTCAAGATATACGTATTGAAGCTTCTTCTGGTTTGACTGAAGAAGAAATCCAAAAAATGCGACAAGAAGCTGAAGCAAATGCAGAAGCTGATAAGACAGCTAAAGATCAAGTTGATAAACTAAACAGCGCAGATCAAATGATTTTCCAAACAGAGAGTCAATTGAAAGAATTTGGAGATAAACTATCTGATGATAAGAAAAAGCCAATTGAAGAAGCTTTAGAAGAACTTAAAAAGGCTTTTGAAGCAAAAGATCTGGCTATTATAGAGTCAGCTTTAGAGAAAATTAATGAAGCTTGGAAAAATGCTTCCGAAGAAATGTACAAAGCTCAAGCTGATGGAGCTGCTCAACCTGGTGCAGATGTAGGAGGAGATCCAGCAGCAGAAGCTAGTGGGGGCGATGATGTTCAAGATGTAGACTTCGAAGAAGTTAAGTAAATTTTCTTCTTATATAAATTAAAAAGCACCACAATAGTGGTGTTTTTTTATATTTATAGATATCTGTCTAGAATATTTCCAGCGACTTCCACTCCACTGATTTTGTTGCTCTTTATTTAGGAAAGTCCAGGCAACTATTCGAGTGACTTTATTTCCTATTCCGATTTGAACAGTTCTTACTTGGTTAACCCCAAACTCGATTATGTTGCATATAAATTATTTTTAAATTAGTATTATAATTTATAAAAAGAATAGATCTCGGAACAACTTTTTTTAGAAATTAGTTACTTTTACGCTTATGGAAAAAAAACAACTACTTAAAATGATGAATACGTCAGAGAAGGAGTCTTTGATGAGAACTTTAGAAATAGATTTTGTTGATGTTGGAGATGACTTTTTAGTTGCAAGAATGCCTGTTAGTCCCAAGCTTCACCAACCTGATGGTGTTTTACACGGAGGTGCAACTTTTGCATTAGCAGAGAGTGTAGGTAGTGCTGCATCCTATTTATTCAATAAATCTAAAGACCCAACGGTACGAGGAATAGAAATGTCTGGAAATCATCTAAAAGGAATTAGCGAGGGATATGTTTATGCTAAGGCTGTACCAATTCATAACGGTAGAATGACTCAAATTTGGGAAGTAAAAATCACTAATGAAGAGGGAGCTCTAATTTCTTGCTGTAAATTAACAACTCTTACCTTACCTAAGAAATAAATGTTTGAAGCCCTAAATACTTTATTGGATAAAAATTCTCCTTTTGTGGTTTTTAAACATCCTAACTCTAAGGAAGTGCATATTTATTTTCAAGAAGACAATAAGCTACATTTAACTCAAAATTTTTCGGAAAAAGGTTTTCTGATGGCTCCATTTGCTAATACAGATTTTTATTCGTTCATTCCAAAAAAACAAAATAAAATTTATAATTTATCAGATGATAAGTCAATTTTTAAGACAGATTTTATAATCAAAGACGAAAATAAAGAACCATTTATTTCTCTTGTTGAAAGCGCTTTGAAAGAATTTAAAAACAATAAAATTCAAAAAGTTGTTTTGTCGCGAGAATTAAAAATAAATGTGTCAAATAAAAATTCAATACAAACTTTTCAAAACTTAACCCAACTGTATTCAAATGCTTTTGTATATTATTGGCATCATCCAAAAACTGGTTCTTGGATGGGAGCAACTCCAGAGCGGTTTATAAATTTAAGTGACTCAAAACTACATACAATCGCTTTGGCTGGAACATCGATTATGGAAGAAGAAGAAGAAAACCCTTTATGGACAGATAAGGAAATTGAAGAACAAAAGTTAGTTACAGATTCAATAAATAATTCTTTACAGTCTCTGTTTCCTGATGAGAAAATTAATGTGGGTAATGTTTCTTCATACCCTGCGGGAGCTTTATGGCACTTAAAAACAGATATAACAGTGGATAGTTCCAATCTTCGTTTGTCTAAAATTATAAAAGCACTTCATCCAACACCTGCTGTAGGCGGATTCCCTAAAATTAGCAGTATAAAATTTATATTAAAAAATGAAAAACATAAAAGAAAGTTTTATACAGGATTTCTGGGTCTTTTTGAATCAAATTCAAAAGCTGATTTGTATGTTAATCTTCGTTGTGCTGAAGTAACTAACTCTGGATATACAGTATATGTTGGTGCAGGAATAACCTCCCAAAGTGATCCAACAAGTGAATGGGAAGAGACTAAACATAAAGCAATGACTTTTTGCAAAGCTCTTTGAATTTAAAGGCTATAAACTTCTTGCAATCTTTGTTCTTTTGTATTTTTGTAAAGCTATGAAAGAAATACAAAAGCAAGTCTATTCTGAAATTCCTTTAGCACAGACGGTTGTAAATTTTTGTGTATTAAAAGAAATTAAACATATAGTCATTTCTCCAGGTTCTAGAAATGCCCCACTGAATATCGGTTTTACTCAAGATGATACTTTTATCACCTACAGTATAGTTGATGAACGTTCTGCAGCTTTCTTTGCATTGGGTCTGGCTCAACAGTTAAAACAACCAGTAGCAGTCGTTTGTACATCTGGTTCTGCTTTGCTAAACTATTACCCAGCTGTTTCTGAAGCATTTTATAGTGATATACCTCTTGTGATTATTTCCGCAGACCGACTTCCACACAGGATTGATGTTGGTGATGGTCAAACAATACGACAACCTGAAGTATTTGAGCCTCATTTGGAGGCTTCAGCATATTTAAAGCCAGATGTTATTCATGCATCTGAAACCCTATTAGCAAATCCAACTCAAAAATTAGTTTCTCCTCTTTCCACCCATTCAGAGTTATTAGAAGAACAGCAAAGAATACAAATTTTTAATGAGAAACTATTGGATAAAATACTTAATAAAGTAGTTGAACAATCAGGACCTGTTCATTTAAATGTTCCACTTGAGGAACCTCTTTACGGAACAACTGATTTTAAAATTATTCCCCAAAAAGTAACTTCAATATCTATTAATAAATCAAATATTAAGTTTGATTTATTTAATGAATTATGGAATAAAACTGAAAAAAAAATGATTTTGATTGGAGTTTTACCCCCTAATTCAATTTCAGAAGACACCCTTGAAGCATGGGCTTCAGATCCATCAATAATTGTTTTAACTGAGAAGACTTCTAATGTTAAAGATCAAAGATTTATTGATGCTATTGATACATTTATAGCTCCACTTAAAGACAATTCCAAAATCAAAATGGATGAGATTAGTCCAGATCTTTTAATTACTCTAGGGGGTATGGTTGTTTCTAAAAAAATTAAAACTTTTTTAAGAAACTTTCCCCCAAAAAAGCATTGGCATATTAATTCTAAAAAAGCCTACAATACTTATTATGTTCTCTCAGATCATATTAAAATTGAGCCTAAAGCTTTTTTTAAACAACTTTATTCTTCAAAATTTAAAATAAAAGAGAGTTCCTATAAAAATAAAGTGTTTTCTATTTATAATCAAAATAGATTAAAAGGATTGAATTACTTAAAAAACATTCCTTTTTCTGACCTTAAGGCTTTTAAACTTATTTTTAATTCTATTCCAGAAGAGATTAATTTACAATTAGCTAACAGTTCAACTGTAAGGTATGCTCAATTATTTAATTTACATAAAACAGTTTCAGTTTATTGTAACCGAGGAACAAGTGGAATCGACGGAAGCTCTTCAACAGCAATTGGATCAGCATTTGTTTCCGATAAGCCCACACTATTAATCTCAGGGGACTTAAGTTTTTTTTATGATATTAATGCTTTATGGAATTCTTACTGGAAAACAAATTTCAGGTTAATCATTATTAACAATCAAGGAGGAGGGATTTTTAGAATATTACCGGGAAAAAAGGATACACCAGAATACGATAAATACTATGAAACGGTTCACAATCGAAGTGCAAAAGAAATATGCAAATCATTTAATCTCAGGTATTCTTGCGTTAAGTCTGAATGGTTTTTGAAGTTGAAATTAAAAACATTTTTTAAACCCACAAATCGACCCCAAGTTCTAGAAATATTTACCCCAAGAAAAAGTAACGATCAAGTTTTGTTGAATTACTTTAAAGCAATGCAATAAAACTCTTAATTTTAGAAAATTTATAAATAAATAATAATACATTTTAAATATGAAAAAAGTTGATTGGGAATCACTGAAAGAATATTCAGACATATTATTTGAATTCTATAAAGGTATAGCAAAAATAACGATTAATCGTCCAGATGTTTTTAATGCATTTCGCCCAGAAACTAACAATCAAATGCTAGAAGCTATGGACGTTTGTCGAGAACGTAATGATATAGATGTAATTGTTTTCACAGGAATTGGAGACAAGGCATTTTGTAGCGGAGGAGATCAAAATATAAAAGGAGTGGGTGGGTATGTTGGAGAAGATGGTGTTCCGAGACTTAACGTTCTTGATTTACATAAAAAGATAAGGGAAATACCTAAGCCAGTTATTGCTATGGTAAATGGTTATGCTATTGGTGGTGGACATGTACTTCATGTTGTTTGTGATTTAACTATTGCTAGTGAAAATGCAATTTTCGGACAAACAGGTCCTAAGGTTGGAAGTTTCGATGGTGGTTTTGGATCATCATACTTAGCTAGACATGTAGGGCAGAAGAAAGCTCGTGAAATTTGGTTTTTATGTAATCAATATTCGGCAAAAGAGGCTGAAGAAATGGGAATGGTAAACAAAGTAGTCTCTCTAAAGGATTTGGAAACAACTGTAATTGAGTGGTGCCAGATTATGCAGAAAAGAAGTCCTTTGGCACTTAGAATGGTTAAGCGCTGTTTAAACGCAGAACTTGATGGACAACATGGTTTAATGCAGTTAGCAGGTGATGCTACTCTAATGTATTATCTTATGGATGAAGCTCAAGAAGGTAAAAATGCATTTTTAGAGAAAAGAGAACCAAATTTTAAACAGTACCCTAAATTCCCATAAATATAAAAACAAATGGTATTTATTGAAGATGAGAAATCAGTTTAGAAAATATTATTTGAAATTGAAATTAATAAATAATGTTTGGTTTCACATTACAATGCAAAAAGTTTATTTTTACATGATTATATGAATTCACAACTAAGCATTTGGATACAAGCTTCTCGACTTAGGACATTACCTTTGTCCCTTTCAGGAGTTATTGTTGGTAACGGACTTGCTCTTTCAGGATCAAATTTTTCTTGGATGATTTTTATTTTATCTCTAATGACTACAATTACTTTTCAAGTTTTATCAAATTTGTCAAATGATTATGGTGATGGTGATAAAGGTGTTGATAATGAGTCAAGAATTGGTCCAGCTCGAGTTATACAGCAAGGTTTATTGACTAAAAAAGAACTTAAAGATGGAATAAAGATATGTGTATTTGTATCACTTTTTTTTGCTTTTAGTCTAATTATTATTGCTTTTGGGACGTCTAATTTATTATTTAGTTTGATCTTTATTTTATTAGCTATTACCGCAATATTTGCTGCAATAAAATACACCATCGGATCTAATCCATACGGATATCGAGCTTTAGGTGACTTGTTTGTGTTGATTTTTTTTGGACCAGTAAGTGTACTAGGTTCCTACTTTTTACAGTCAAAACTATTTAATGTAGAAATGATTTTACCTGCTGCTTCAATAGGCTTATTGAGTGTTGGAGTTTTAAATTTGAATAATATGCGAGATATTATTTCAGATAAAGCCTCTAATAAAATTACTTTTGCAGTTTTATTGGGACCTAATTTTGCAAAAGCTTATCATGTATTTTTAATAATAGGTGCAGTACTATCAGCTCTCTTTTATGTTAAAATTGATCAGCAACCATCATACTTGTTTATGATTGCTGTACTACCCATGATGATTCATTTAAGGAGGGTTCTAGACTATACTAACCCAAAGGATTTTGACCCTGAATTAAAGCGACTAGCATTGTGTACATTCTTGTTTGCAATTTTATTTTCTATTGGACAAAATATTTGAGATGAAAGCTAATTATTTCCGTTATGAATTAGATTTTAAGGAAGCAAGCGGAACTTCTCGGGGAATATTAAAACACAAAGAAACTTGGTTTATTGAATTAAAATGTCAGGATAAATGGGGAATTGGTGAATGTGCCATTTTCAGGGGCTTAAGCTGTGATGACCGTCCTGATTATGAAGAAAAACTTAGTTGGGTTTGTGAAAATATAAAGCTTGGACGCGATGTATTATATATCGCTATGAATGAATTTCCTTCGATTCAAATGGGGATCGAGACTGCATTCCTATCACTAGAATCAGATGATCCATATAATTTATTTCCCTCAGCTTTCACATCCTCTAAAGCGAGTATACCCGTTAACGGTTTGATCTGGATGGGGGATAAGTCTTTTATGATGCGTCAGTTGGAAGAGAAAATAGAAGCTGGATTTAGTTGTATAAAAATGAAAGTTGGTGCTATAAATTTTGCCCAAGAATTATCAGTTTTAAAATCCATAAGGAAACGTTTTTCAAAAGAAGATTTTATTATAAGAGTAGATGCAAATGGTGCATTTAATCTTTTAGAAGTAAAGTCGAAACTACAAGCTCTAGCCGACTATGATATTCATTCAATTGAACAACCCATTAAAGCTGGACAGATAAAAGAAATGTCATTATTATGTAAAAATTCTCCCATTCCCATTGCATTGGATGAGGAATTAATTGGTGTTTTCGATTTTGATAATAAGAAAAAAGTTTTAGATCTAATTAAACCACAATATATTATCCTAAAACCAAGTTTTATTGGAGGATTCAAAGGAGCTCAAGATTGGATCGATATTGCAAATAATCTTAGAGTTGGTTGGTGGGTTACAAGTGCTTTGGAGAGTAATATAGGTCTAAATGCAATTTCACAATGGACTTACAAATTAAATTCTGATGGTCATCAAGGTCTAGGAACTGGGACTTTGTTTACTAATAACATTGAATGTCCTCTAGTTATTAAAAATGGTTATATTGAATATAGTAAACTCAAAAAATGGAACAAAATTCAGGAAATAGGTTTTTAGAAAATGAATTAGATAAGCGACTTCCTTTTGCTTGGTATTTATTGGGTTCTATGATTGTAATTACTTTTAGTTTTGTTGGACAAGCACCCATGTTGTTTTTTGTTTCAGACGAATCATTAGCATTAATAGACTCTAGAAATACAATGAGTATGTTCGCTCATTTGGATTCCAACTTAACCCTATTTCTTCTTTTGTTTTCATTTTTCATTGCATTTCTTGGATTTGTATTTATAATAAAAAAAATTCATAAGCAAAGCTTTATTAGTGTTACTACTTCAAGGAAAACAATTGACATGAGACGATTTTTATTTGCATTTAACTTATGGGCTTTTGTATCGATATTTTCTGTTTTAATTGGTTACTTTTTAGCACCTGAGGATTATGAAGTGACTTTTCAACTAAAGCCTTTTATTATTATGTTTTTGATATCACTAACTTTAGTTCCATTTCAGTCTGGTTTAGAGGAATATATATTTCGTGGTTATTTGATGCAAGGGTTTGCCAAGCTGACTAAAAATAGATGGCTTCCTCTCATTTTAACCTCTTTTATTTTTGGGTTTTTACATATTTTTAATCCAGAAATAGATAAACTAGGAATGGGTTTACTAGTCTATTACGTAGGAACAGGATTTTTCTTTGGAATTATGACGTTAATGGATGACGGAATTGAATTAGCTTTAGGTTTTCATATTGCTAATAATTTATTGACTGCATTGCTTGTAACTGCCGATTGGACTACATTTCAAACATATTCTATTTTAAAAGATGTTTCAGAACCACAGTTAATCCCTGAATTACTTATATCACTGGGTGTTTTATATCCTTTGAGCTTAGTTATTCTTTCGAATAAATATGGATGGTCCAACTGGAAAAATAAATTAACCGCTAAAATAGATGAATCCAATACCAAGCTATAAAAATATACATAATCGCTTTAAACTGAATGGTAATTCCTTATGTTATACCGATCTGTTTGAAGTTGCTTATAGTTTAATTAAAGAAGGAGAATCATATGAGAGAATCATAGGTGATTTCTTAATGGATTGGATAAATCCTAATGAATATATTATTTTACAAACTTCAGGTTCCACAGATAAACCTAAACAAATTAAATACTCGAAGCAGTCAATGGTTAACTCTGCTTTAGCTACAGGAAATCATTTTGGTATTTCAATAGGAAGTATTGCATTAAATTGCTTATCTGCGAATAATATTGCAGGTAAAATGATGTTGGTGCGTGCAATGATTTTGGGTCTTGAATTAGATATTGTTCCTCCAAATGGAAATGTTCTAGAGGGAAATATAAAAAAGTATGATTTTGCTGCCATGGTTCCTTTACAAGTAGATCAAGCTATGAATCAGATCAATCAAATTAAAACTCTTTTGGTGGGAGGTGCCATTCCTTCAAATTTTTTGATAAAAGCATTACAATCAAAAGAAATAAAAAGTTTTATCACTTACGGTATGACAGAAACTTTAACTCATATTGCCTCAAAATCTATTAATCTAAACGAATCTTATTATACTGTCTTGCCTGGTATTGAGATTAGTGCTGATCACCGCAAATGCCTCAATATTAAAGCCTCTTATTTGTCTAATGAACTAATCATTACAAATGATTTAGTAAAATTAATTTCGAAAACAACATTTGAAATTCTGGGTAGATATGACAATGTGATAAATTCTGGTGGAATTAAAGTAAGTCCTGAAGAAGTAGAACAAAAAATAGATCATTTGATTGAAAGTCCATTTTTCATTGGTAGTATTTCTGATGAGAAACTTGGAGAAAAAATGGTTTTAGTGTTAGAGGGAGAAAATAAAAAAAGTGATATTCTATCGATATTAAAGCATAAGGAAATACTTAGTTTGTATAAACTACCAAAAGCGGTAGTTTACATAAAGTCATTTGAATATACTGAAAATGGAAAACTAAGAAGAGCAGCTACTTTGGCTAAACTTGAAGCACGCCCATATTAAAAACCTCTGTAATTGGAGCATGATTTGCAGCTTCAATTCCAACACTTATCCATTGTCTTGTTTTTGTAGGTTCAATAATGGCATCGGTCCATAATCTAGATGCTGCGTATATAGGAGAGGTTTGTTTGTCGTAATCTTCCTTTATTTTTTTAAATAATTTATTTTGAGTTACATCATCAATCTTAATTCCTTTTTTCTTTTGAGAAGAAGCTTCCATTTGAGAAATTACTTTAGCGGCTTGTGACCCTCCCATAACTGCCATTTCTGCACTTGGCCAGGCAACAATAAGTTTCGGGTCAAAAGCTTTACCACACATAGCGTAATTACCGGCTCCATAAGAATTCCCAATAATAACAGTAAATTTAGGAACAACAGAATTTGCTACAGCATTTACCATTTTAGCACCATCTTTAATTATTCCAGAATGTTCAGCCTTGCTACCTACCATAAATCCAGTCACATCTTGTAAAAACAGAAGAGGGACTTTTTTTTGGTTACAATTTGCAATAAACCGGGTAGCTTTATCAGCAGCATCTCCGTATATAACTCCTCCTAATTGCATTTCTTTTTGCGCAGATTTTACTACTTTACGTTGATTTGCAACTATACCAACTGACCAACCATCAATTCTTGCATAAGCGGTTATGATTGTTTTACCATATCCTTTTTTATATTCTTGATATTCAGAATTATCTACCAAACGTTCAATGATGGGGTAGGTGTCATACGGCTGATTTCTGGAAGCGGGAAGCAAACCATAAATTTCATTTTGGTCAAATTTTGGAGCTACAGGTTCAACTCTATTAAAACCAGCAAATTCTGGACTTCCAATTTTATTAATTAATGCACGAATATGGTCTAAAGCTGCTGGGTCGTCTTTAACTTTATAATCAGCAACGCCACTAATTTCTGTATGTGTAGTTGCACCTCCAAGAGTTTCGTTGTCAATCGTTTCTCCTATAGCTGCCTTTACAAGATAACTTCCAGCTAAAAAAATACTACCAGTTTTATCTACTATTAGTGATTCATCTGACATTATAGGAAGGTATGCACCACCGGCAACGCAGCTTCCCATAACTGCTGCTATCTGGAGTATTCCTTTACTACTCATTTTAGCATTATTTCTAAAAATTCTACCAAAATGCTCTTTATCTGGAAAAATTTCATCTTGAAGTGGCAAGAACACTCCTGCACTGTCTACTAAATAAATTATTGGAAGTCTGTTTTCTAGAGCAATTTCTTGGGCTCTCAAATTCTTTTTGCTACTCATTGGAAACCATGCACCAGCTTTTACTGAAGCATCATTAGCTACTATAATACACAACCTATTATGTATGTACCCTAAAACAACAACTACGCCAGCTGCAGGACATCCGTTATATTCTTCGTACATTCCGTCTGCTGCAAAAGCTCCGATTTCAAAAACTTCAGTTTTGGGATCTACAAGGTATTGTACACGTTCTCGTACAGTCATTTTCCCTTGATCCCTTATTTTTTGTAGTGCTTTTTTACCACCACCAAATGATATAGTAGCACATTTCTGACGAATACTGGACCACAAAAGTTTGTTATGGTCCTCATTTTTGTTGAAGCTTAGACTCATCCTAAATATTTACTGTAAAAATACAAAATATCCAAAGGGTATGGTCTTAATTATGTTTAAATTCTTTGACAGGTTGACTCGTTGTTTTTACTTTATTTAAAAATAAATAAACGATATTTGTTTTTTTAAGTTAAAAAAAACTCATGAGTTTAAACAAAAACAAAATATTTGGTTATGCTGCATTAGTGATTATGATCTTAGGTAGCGCTTTAATAGTTTTAGGTCTTACTACGTATTCTGAATACCCGGATTATGCTATTGTTTCTTGTGTAGCTGGCGTAGGTTTCTATGCTATTGCATGGGCTTTTAACGCTTTAAAAGGAAGAATATAATATATGTCAGATGATAAAAAAATTATCTTTTCTATGTCCGGGGTTTCAAAGATTTACCCTTCAGGAAATAAACCTGTTCTCAAAGATATTTACTTAAGTTTTTTTTACGGAGCCAAAATAGGGATTTTAGGACTTAATGGTTCTGGTAAATCTACACTTCTAAGAATTATAGCTGGTACAGAAAAGAATTATCAAGGAGAAGTTAACTTTTCATTAGACTATAAGGTTGGCTATTTAGAGCAGGAACCTCTTATGGATGAAGATAAGACCGTTCTTGAAATTGTAAAAGAAGGAGTTTCAGAAACAGTTGCTATTTTAGATGAATACAATAGAATTAATGATCAATTTGGTTTGCCTGAAGTTTATGAAAATGCAGATAAAATGGAACAACTTATGGATCGTCAAGCTTTTCTTCAAGATGAGATTGATGCATCTAATGCTTGGGAATTGGATACCCAATTAGAGATTGCAATGGATGCACTAAGAACTCCCCCTGGTGATCACAAAATTAATATTTTATCAGGAGGGGAAAGACGTCGAGTTGCTTTATGTAGACTGCTTCTACAAAAACCTGAAATACTTTTACTGGATGAGCCAACAAACCACTTGGATGCTGAGTCTGTTCATTGGTTAGAACATCATTTAGCTCAATATAAAGGAACTGTCATCGCAGTTACCCATGACAGATATTTCTTAGATAACGTAGCTGGTTGGATACTTGAATTAGATCGAGGAGAAGGAATTCCTTGGAAAGGAAATTATTCTTCTTGGTTAGATCAAAAGTCAACTCGTATGGCTCAAGAGCAGAAAACTGCTTCTAAGCATCAGAAAACATTAGAACGTGAGTTAGAATGGGTTCGTATGGCACCTAAAGGACGTCTAAGTAAGCAAAAGGCTCGTCTTTCTAATTATGATAAATTAGTTAGTCAGGATCAAGGCAAGATGCAAGAAAATTTGGAAATTTATATTCCGAATGGACCTCGATTAGGAACGAATGTAATAGAAGCAAAAGGAGTAAAAAAGGCATTTGATGACAAACTCTTATACGATGACCTTTCATTTAACCTTCCTCAGGCTGGTATTGTTGGTGTAATTGGACCTAAC
>MDSY01071172.1_pt1 | contig 27839 bp, 8 predicted proteins | sample 811131 | NCBI WGS metagenome assembly MDSY01 (sample SAMN05326643, study PRJNA326480) | marine metagenome | isolation source: seawater | place: Atlantic Ocean: South West | collected 2010
ATCAAATACGTGATTAGCCGAAGAACTTAGATAGGGATAGTCATATACCGACTGAAACATCCCGTGAGAATAGTTCTTAATATTATGCTCTGTGTCGTCCTGGTTGTACGTTCCAGAAACAATTGTACCAGTAAGTGGAATTGCTTCGTGGAGTAGAGTTCTAGTTGTTGTGATATCTTTTGGTGTAATTTCTTTAAATCTTTTAGCCATTGTTTTACCTTTTATTCATCCGATTTTTTAAAGTATCTAACCGGAATATCAATAGTATAGCCGGTTGTGGTTCCCATCACCTTGATTACTGAGTCGATGACGCGAATATCAGTTTGAACATCATTGTTGTTAACAGCCGTAGTGGTTGTTCCAATATTATCAAACAGGTAGTTTGATTTTTGTAAGTTAAGTGTTGATTTAACTAAAAACTCAACCGTTGTACCACGAGGGCCTTGAATAACTTGAGTGTCTGGAGCCTGTTCAGTTTTTGTATTTCTAGTAACAACGTTAGGGTTTGCTTTGAGAGTTAAGTAATAAGTTGCGATATTATCATCATCAACAAAACTCTTTTCAAGACGCCCACGAGTACCTTCTTTGTTTCTAAGCTCGCCAAGGCGGTTGTCCATAAGAACAGTATATTGTGTTTCTCTGTCTTCAGCATCTAACCCTCTATCGGGTGGGATTTCAAACTCAGTGTGCAAGCCCTGATCAATTCTTATAATCGTCGTGCTTTCAGAAGGATCAAATCCATCCAGTATACCTTGTTTTTTAGTAAACTTATCACGAGTTGCTTCAGTAACAGCAATCATAAAAGAACCAGTAGTAGCTGCTGGTTTGTTTAACGTGGCTTTATCATTCAAGCGAAGAATTGGTAAGTAAAACTTTGTATTGTTTAAGTAAGTAATCAGTGGAGACTTAAGACTTGAACCAGCATCCGTAAATGCCTCCAAGACAGGGGTCTGCAATATCTGTAAATCATAATAAGCACTACCACTTATATGATCACTATCATACAGAGAGTAGTCAACCTCGTCGTCTCCTAAAGCAAATTTTGTAATATTGAAAGTCCCATTACCTTGGGCCAACCGTCTTCGACCCTCATCGGTTAAGACTGCATCTAAAATAATATCTCCAGAATTATCTAAAAACGCCATCTTTTATCTCCTCTTGTTCTCAAGTAAATAGTATTTTAATTATGTTTTTGATTCTTTTTAAATATTTATGCAATTTTATTCAAACGACTCTTCAGTTGGCCTATTCAAATCTTCGTTATCTTTATCTGTATGAATCTGTCTAAATTTAAAATTGATGTCTATTTTTTTACCAGTCAGTTCCGAAGTTATCCTAAGTTTATATTTTCTTCCCCAAAGAGTTCTTGCTTCCGCTGCCTTAGAGCCTAAATTCTTGTCTAGTAAGTATGATTCTAAATCCTGTTCATCAATAAACTGTTGATTGAACGCCTCTTGGATTTGTGAGGGTTTAATTTTTATATATCTCCTCATATGCTTACTATAACTATCTGGAACAACTGGGAACACGTATTCTTCTATCGTTGGAAAAATTGAATTACCAGTATCCACCATCTCTACTTGTAATACCCCTGTTGGATTAGACGGATTATTATGTATATCAACCACTCTAAATGTGTACCAATATTTTTTGTTTGGAACAATATCATCAACAAAAGAGTTTGCTGTTGTTACCACCTGATCTCTCCAAGTTCCTTCCTCCTGGTTCATCCGTCGAGCAGTGTTGTCTAAGATTATTTTTCTTGCATCAGAAAAATCTCCATAACTTGATGGCGGGAAGTCCAATCTATAAACTTCAAAAAGTTCTGGATAATCGTCATTTAAAAACAATACATCAAAGTCTTCAATATTGTTCTCATTAAGATCTGATTCTGTGGCCACTCGTCCACCATCAAGCGTTGATTGTTCCAAGCCTTGCTCAAGAATCATATCTCTAAATTTGTCAACATCACTTGGAAGAACAATTTTTGGTTTATCAACATATTGACCCTGACCTGAATTCATCTGCACCAAAATTTTATCTTTTACAGAACGATACGGTATTAAATCAACATTTGGCGGTGTTGGGGGGTTGCCAATAATTTTAACCTCTGGTGGTTGATATCCAGCTGAGAAAATACTTGCTTCAACTATAACTGGGTGTGGCATATTGTTAACAGCGAACGTGTAGCTCGTAGGGGCGGGTTCCTTTCCACCACTACCGATGGTTCCTCCAGAGCGAAAAGGTCTATAAAATGGTGCTCGTCCTGCATCATAATCCGCTCGTTCTTGAGAAATTAACATCTCCATTCGTTGAACAATTATTGTTTCTATTCTATCTGCAGTTATAACATTTTGATATTCAATTTCAAGCTCTCTTATGATTGGACCTGGAGGGCTGAAGAAGTCTCTTCCATAGCGCTCCGTTAATTGTTCGTATCTAACATAGAGTCGATTTTTAGCGATTGCCAATAACCTAGCGAGCGATCTCGGATCATCAAACGCACCTGTAATCGACAGACCAAAGGGTGCTATTGGCCCAGCTGTCGTGTATCGACCCAATCCCTCAAGTTCCGCTTGTTCAGACAATAACAAAACCATATCCAAAGTATAGCGTCTAGCTCCAGGTATAATCCCTGGCGATGTTCCAATTGGATTTTGAACAATTAATAATGATGCCAGTTGGTCTCTAATTTCATCAAGAAGTTGATCAGTGCTGTAATCATAGCGTAGTTCAGTATCTGGCGTCTCAGTACTTAAGTACCTTTCTTGAAGCTCTGGTGATAACTCCACCCACGGAATCGCTTCAAACTCTCGATCAGGGGGCAAGGGTATAGTCGCTGGATCCGGTTGCTCGATTTCTTCATACCAATATTCATTTCCAAAAACAAGATAATAACCATAGATATTATATCTATATCCAACACCATAACGGACTTGTGCGTCAATGTGTGAAAAACCACTATTTAAAAGAGTTGCGGGCAAAACAAAATTTTGTGTCACCTGGTCTGTTTCGGCATCGACTTTCTCTATCCTATAAAAAAGGGCCTCAGAATAAGCTAACTGACCATTAACTATATCTTTATATCTTCTAAAAATCCCACCAATAATGTCAGCAAGTTCTTCTGTTTCTGGCGTTGCTCCTAGAACATCTAGTGTCTCATCAGACTCCCTTCCAACTCTTTCTAAATATAAATTTATAAACGCCAAAATTACACCAAGGTGAGTTTGTATATCCACAGTGCTCAAACAGTTGGACCAGTTTTCTTCACCGGGTACTCTCATAATGTCTGGACCTAAAGAGTCTGATGATGGGATACCACTAATTGGAAATGTTTTATTAAAATCCATCATAGTATCTGTTGGGGAGTTCTTGCCCCAAGTCTTTATCTCATCAAATAAGAGTGGACCAATCTCTGGTACACGGGTTAACAAACCTTCAAACACATCAGGATTTACAACCATTTCTTCAATTTCAGGCGTACAATAAATCTTAAACCACTCACGAAAATCCCAAACACGCTCTATTTTTGTTATGAGTTCTTGCCGACTCTCCATAACATTGATGCTTAAATCACTAGACGGCATCTTTGTTGATGAGGGGCTACTTCCAAATGGAGTCATACTACCATAATCTGATAGCAATGACGCTATCCTAGATTTGTCCATATACCCACTTAGTGAACCATTAATGTTGGCTTGTACAAAGATATTTTTTGAACTTCGAGAGAAAGTATCAGAGGCTATATTAGATATAGGATCGTAGTAAATTCCACCACCATCTGTGGTAAGGATTGATGCCCTTTCCATAGCTTCAGCAAAAAAACTTACAAATTCACGATAACCCTCAAAATTAAATCTAGTAGTTACGTGCATCGGAGCAACACTAACCACCCCTCCAGGTGCATACTTGCTACCAGTTTCCTTGTAAGTTTCTTTATAAAAGTTACTAAAAATTAAATTTCTATACTCCAAACTTAATTTTTCAAGACCCTCCATATCGTTTGTTTGTTGAGCTATAGAAACAGTCTTATTCCACAAAGATATATATGGATGTTCCCTAGAGTACCTAAAGCGATTGAAATAATTTTCCCAATCAGGTGTGAATCGTTCCGGTAAACCAAGCGAATCCATCCTACGGTCTAAAGATATTAATTTACGAAACTCTGAAATGTTTGTTTTTGCAAAATCTACAACATAAAGATTAGGAAACACTGGTTCGTATATCAAATCCAATTCACTAGTTAATTGTTCAAACTCAGGTGCGAATGAGCCATTATAATGTCCTGTTAGTTTAACCAAGTCATCACATACAGGAATTTCAAAAGTGTAATCATAATAGCGCCTTGGTACCAATACAGATCGTGCTGCTTCAGAGGAGTCACCGTCACCAGTTCCATTTCTTAAATCAGCAGGATCATATGCGTAAGGATCCTTTATTTTTAAAAATGGTTCAAGATAATCATCCACTATGTTAACAAATCTAAGTCCCAATGGGCCTTCAGACTCAGAAACAAGATAATCTATTGCATTGAATCTCTTAACGGTAACCTCTGTTCTTTTCCAATTACCCAATTTAATGTCTTGTGTATCATCAAATATTCTACGAACCGCTGCATCACGCTCAGAGGGCGAACTTCCAGCTGATATTAAGCCTAGTTCGAATAAGCGCTCGGGATCTCCCACATATGTCTCTGGACCAAAATTGCTGATATAGATCAAAGGAATCATATTTTTAGTCAACTCCTGACTAAGCAATGATTCACGATATCTTACAGCACCATCCACCAAACTAGTAATTGGCTCCCCCGGTATAGGTCTTGCAACCATATGCCCAGCAGCTAATTCTGAAACAACATTAAGAAAGGCTGAGAAATCATCGGTTAAAACATCTTCGTTAGTTGAAATGGTCGGAAAATATCCAAACATTGGATTAAGGGTTTCTGACGAAATAATTTCGCCGCCTGCCCTTATTGGATCCGCACTAAGTGGCAGATCCCAACCATAAGCAAACCACATCCTCAAAGACATTCTCCTGATTAAATCTTGCACCAAAAAGCCACTTTGAATTGTTTGCTCAATTGTATCTTCGTATCGATGAATAACAGGATCATCTCTCATTACGGCTTGATTATATTCAAGGAAAAAATTAGCTGCAGAGGGGTTACTTAAAACAGTCCTAGCATCTGGCAAGAGAAAGACTGAATCTCTCTTAACAATAGCCTTGTGTTTAGGATATTTAGGAATGCCAGGGGTTTCATCTTTTCCGCTTGAATCTGGTTTCGGATCTGCAACATTGTCGCCATTTAGCAACCCTACTGCTGGATTTGGTCCATCCGATGCCACCGACATAGGGGAGCCGCTTTCACCCCCCACAGTAGTGGCCACACCAACAACTCCACAATCACTAACATCATATGTACCTTCGGCTTGTCTATGTGCGATTTCGTCCATAATATCAACTAATCGCAACCTCATTTCTGTCATTTCTGACGCAGAAGCAGTGTTCTGTTCAATTAAACTCGTAATCTGAGCACGAAGTTCATTTTTTTCGGTTGTGGTGAGGCCAGATTCCAGAAGCCTTGCTTGAAGTTCAGCAAGCACTGCTGACCGGGATTCTGACCCAGCAACCGCACTTGTTATGTTATATTCAAGAGTTAATCTTTCTCCTCTAAGCCTACAATCTGACAAACTCCCGATGCCATCATCTTCTGGTGAGATGTCCTCTGCACAGGGCTCTTCCGACCACATATTGTCAGATATTCTTCGCGCTCGCTCCTCCTTATAGTCTGTTAAACCTCTTTCTAAGAAAGTTTTTCTTTCTTGTAGCACTTCTATTTCAGCTGTGATTTCAGTTAGTTCTGCTATAGCCTCGCTGCGTTCAGAAGTTCCCGATTCAAGAGTAGGGATGAATGCTTGTAATGAATTTCTCTTGGCAAGGAGGGTGATAAGGTTCTCTTCCAACCTAGCAAGACTAGCCTCATCACCCAAAATCACCTCAGACAATTCACAGTTATCGATCTCGTCTAAGTAAGAGTCCTCTACAATTAAAGATTCTTCTCTTCTTTGATCTGCTTCCTCTTTTACTCTTTGTAGTGTCATTGTTAAGAAACGGACTACCAGATCATCGCCGGATTCGATGGCTACATAATAAGCACTAGCCGCTTCTAATGCTGCCGTCAGGGTACCTACACCTTCAAAAATTGCATCATCAGGAATTCCATCCAAAATCGCAGCGCTTGGCATTGGAGGTGGTAGCTCACCAACAATATACCTCCAAGGCCCCCACACATACTCGGTACCTCTCAAGCTATCTGCAAGTTCAGAATCACTAGAACTGGCGATACCTGGTAGGGCAACGAGTGCAGCGACAAGCATTATAACAAATAAAATCATCATTTTAGTACCCTGATGTTCCTCCACCAGATCCGCCACCAGATCCGCCACCATACCCACCACCACTCATTCCAGATGTTGTTCTAGTTGTGGCAGCACTTCTCCGACCAGCCATACTGGTGCTTCGCTGTGCTCTTGTAGTCATTCTCCGAGTAGCGGTCCTCGCTATTCTAGTTAATCTTTCGTGAGGTTCTGAGGTGTGTGTCCGACCAACCATTGGACCCTCTGTCGGATGCACGTGATAAAAACCAACATAGTCTTCACCATTTGGAAGCAAAAATTGGCCACCAGATGTATACAAATCAGTTTGTATATCGCTGACTCTTCGATTTCTATAAATGGAATGGTCTAGCAACAATCTTGAATCTTTCATCACAGGAGTATGATCATAGTATTCAGGAGGTTGCAAACTCATTTTCACTCTTAAATTATCACCCCTTGGTGGAACCCTCATAGACATTTGTTCGTTTGTCGCTGAAGACAATAGAAAATATTCATCAAACACTGGGCATTTTAACTTGTCCTCAATCCCTAACTCACCGTTACTATATGGTCGAAGTCTAATCAAAGCGTTACCATTTAATCTTTCTATTGTATCTTTTGTAAGTAAACGCCATTCAGTATCTCTTAGTCCTGCACCATACCCTACCAAAACCTCTACTCTTTGTAAGCTATTTATTTTAATATTAAATTCAGCATCATTTAAATAATTTCTAACAAAATGACCTGGATTTCTCGATTTGAAATTGTTTGGAGTTTTTGCAACCATAGATATAACTTGATTTGGAATCTCTCTTAACTTATTTGGTTGTATTGTATCAATAATATTTTTCTTATTTTCCAAATTGAATTTCTCATTAGTCTTCTTAATTGAAGTTTTCTTTTGAGATATTGTTTTACTTTGCCCATCGCTATCTTTAGAATTTAACGATTGGTTCGGTACAATCTGTGATAACAGCGCAGAAGTTTTTGTAATTTTATTAATATCCTTGGGTTTTTTAGAAATTGTAGCATCGACAAATTTCTTCTTATCTTTTTCAGTGGCATCAAACTTATTGGTATTGCCAACAAATTTCTTTGAATTAAGCTCTGTGCTTTCTTCGGTAGAAACTAGACTTAAAGATTTTATTTTTTCAATTTCATCGTCAGGTACAACAGTGACAGATTTTTTGCTCATAAAGTTTTCTATTTCCTTTAATGAGCCTTCCTCTGTGTCAATCGTGTTTTCATAATATCTTTCGTCACTATCAGATATGTTTTTTTCTTCATTTCTAGAAAGTATTAAAGCATTGAGGCCAACATATTTTACTTGATCCACCTTATCATCTAACTTAACAACATTATCTCCTGCTCTAACACTAATCGGCGATAAAAAGGAGTTTTTATTGTTTTCTGCGTTAAAATTAAACGTGTTCTCTAAACCACTTAAAACAGTGTTTGAATCTGACCCTGGAAACTTGTTACCCTCTTGTTGTACCCTGCTATTCCATTCAGAAACAGACACCTTAACTAGCCCCACCGACTCGCTTTGTTGCTCCTCTGGATAAAGATAGCTGAAGCCAGTGTTGTTTTGACAATCAATTACATAAGTATCTTCTTGCTTGGAAAATTCTCTACTGACTACAAACGTTTTAAATTCAGTTTTATCTATGTGCCCAAAGGAACTGTTATGAACTTTTTTCTTACTACTCAAGTAATTTCTTTTTGTTAAAAGAGCTTCATTCCTTAACATTAAGTCTTGAATTAGCTCTAGAAACCTCTCTAAACCACTAATGTTCCCACTAACAGGGTGAGTCATATTGAAAATAGTTCTTATTAAGACCTCTCTCGTTGTTTTAGAAATACCCTCGATGATAGACAAATTTTGAACGTAAACACCAAGACATTTTGCAAGCAAATCTTGTTTGGCCTTTTGATCAGTTTGAATGAAATTCTGATGGAATCTGTTCGAATGGTAATTCATTCCCTCTACACTTTCTTGAATGTATTCTTCCAACAACTTAGAACTTCTTTGAAGCGCTGCATATTGTTTACGAAAAAAACCCTCAGTACCATCTTCAAACTCTATCTCAACACGGTAAAAGTAACGACCAGCAGTAAATTGACTTACTTCGTGGTCAGTGACTGAAAAATATCTAACTCGATTACTATCGCCAATATAGTTTTGGTCTAAATAGGTCTCCTCCAGAGAGGCGATTGTGGACTCTCCTTCCAAATAGGAATTGTTGATTAATTGTCTACCATTTTCAATGTCTTGTGAAAAAACAATTAATTTATCTTGTTGCACTCCCTTCTCAAAACGGCTCCTAAAGACTTTTAAGTATTTAATCTTCATAAATGGCATCAACCTATCGAGCGTTTTTGGGTTGTCAATAAATTTAGTAAACTTTACATTTTTTAGATAAATCTGCTTGCAATCAATTCCAAACATAAATCTAACATTTTTACTTCTGTCGGTTGTTAGGTAAAAGTTTGAAAATTCAGCACCATTAAAGTTTTTAGGATCTAACGGGCTACTAATTTGCAATAAAGAAGAGACCTTCTTAAAAACTCTAAAATCTTGAATTTTTGTATTTGGCGTTTCAAAAAACTTTAACGAGTTATTAACTCCTGTCCCACTAAAAGTTATTGGCGATGGCTTATAAAAATCACCAGACCACAGCTTGCCATCTCTAGTTCTTAATCCATAATTATTTAATGATAATTCAGAATTATCAATAATAATATCTGTTTTAATCCTACCAACTGTCTGATATTTATCTGTGACCCCAGAAGCCTGTTCTTCAAATATTCTATAGGGAAATATTACAGTTGCAAGATGTGGAGGGTTTTCATCAGTGACCCTAGCATCTTCAAAAGTTATGTCGAACGGTATCTCATAAAATGAATTATTTCTATTGTCGGTAATAACATTGAGCATTTTAACGTCAGAAATGCTTATATTTTCTAAACTAACAATTTGATGAGTTGCATCTTTTGCCTTTTTATAGTTGTACTTTAAAGACGCTCTTCTGTTTGATAATTCTTTTGTTAGTTTTGCACTAAAGCTTAATATAGCCTTAACGCTAAAGCCAGTTAATAAACTTCTAATTTGTTCTACTTGAACCACGTCTTGTTCGTCTGTTCTTTTCTTTTTTATACAACAACGCAGAATAACTTTTCCAGTGTCCAAAGTAATACCGTTAACATACACAGGGGGTAGGCTATCAGTGTGGCCTCTAGAATCTATTTTTAATTTAGCCATTGCCATTAGTCGCAAACTTCTCCAACATCAACGTCCCTACGGGCATACATATCACTGGCCATAGTTCTTGTAGGTTCCCTTTCATCTCCGCAATCGTACACCCTGTCAAGAAAGAGACCCTTGGCAGTGTCCAAACCCTTGTACTTACAAAGAAATCTTTCTGAAATTTCGTCATCCACCTTTATTGATAAATAATAATCAGCGTACTCGGCAACCTTCCTATTAAGCTTGTCAAAATATCTTCGCTTCGGGATAGGGTTGTGATCTAAATCAAAATCTTCGCTTTCAAAAAAATCCATCTCTTCGCTTTTATTAGGATCAGAATTCCAAAATTTAATTGGCTTTAATCTTGTTGCTGAGTTATTATTAGATATTCCTGCCGAGGGGTGTTTGCCACCAAAATCAGGGAACTCCTCACTAACTTCAAAAAGCTCTATTTTAAAATTTTCTTTTTGATATGGAGAATTTACTTCATCTATCTCCACCAATAAAAAGTTGTCTCGAAGCTCTAGGAAGCCATCTTCAAGATCATACACAAATCGCTCTTCTTCATCAAAAACAACTTCAGGTGATGTCAAAGATCCATAAACTGTTTCATAGACCAAATCTTTAACATTCAATTGTGGAATCTTAAATTTTGGTCCCTCATAAGTATCACCAACTCTTATCGAACTGGTAAACAACATTGGAGAATCCGATAACTCACCTCTCAGTATATTGACATCGAAAGCAGGAGAGTTGTCGCTGTAATAATCTGCAATTCCTAATTCAGAGGACAAAGAGTAGTTTCTTATGTAATAAGATTGTATAGTGCTTTGCTCATCGGTCTCTTGAGCAAGAACACTAGTGTCAAACTCTTCTCTACAATTCCTAAACGTCTTTTGAATCTTGGGCCTTGGTGTTTCTTTTATCCTATCTTCTGCGGCACTTTGTGACTCATCATATCCCATATACTTTGAATCATATATGATATCATCATCAAAAAAAGAATAATAAACTGGCTTAAACCGACCCTTCGACAACAGATGTCTACCATATGAGGTCAATTCAATTTCCAACACTTCTTCTTGTCTATTATAGAAAACCACTACTTTTTCCCTTTAAATAATTAGAAATCAAGACTATTCTTCATCAGATTTATTTTCAATAACCACTTCTGCATCCATTTTAACCAATTCAATCAATGAGAAGAAATCATATGGCCAATTGTAAGAATAATTAAATTCAGATTTATCTTTTACAACACCCTTATCTCTGAGAAGTTCAAACTTAAAGCCCTCTTCCTTAATTGAGTCAGCCAACATTTCAAAATAATTATCTGACGCCCTTTGTTTGACTTTAAAAACCATCCACCTTAATGAGTCTTTTATCTCGCCCTGCATTAATTCATTTTCTAACAAATCGTGACTAACTACGACCGACTTAGCTTCAAACCTCCTACCAATGTCTGGGGGTAAATTCTGCCAAATATCAGTTAAGTCTTGTTTAGTCAGCGTATGCTCAAACTCAAATATATACATCGCCACGGGATTAATTGTGGTGTTAGTAATAAAATCAAATTTTGGAGGAAACACATAATGTCTCACCTTATCAACCATATCTATTATAGACTGCCCAACCTTAACTTCCTCTTTGTTCGCCCCTCTGAGAGACAACAAGGCTTGCTGTACCTGTTCTCTAGAAATACTAAAGAATTGTTTTACACCATTATTTTCTACAAACGGGATAGCAACAACGGCCTCTCGAATAGTCTTTTCTTCCAACACTTGACCCAATTTAACTGGCGACTTATTGAATCCCATTAAATCGGCCAATGAACCAGTCAATGACGGTATACTTTTCTCTTGCTCTGTTAAATCTTGTACTTCTAAATATATACCATCTGCTGTTGCTGGCTCTACTCCGTATTGATGCCACATCCCCCTTGCTATTGAACTAGACCCAACTGTTGGAGATGTTATCGAAACATTGGAAAAATCTAAAATAGGTGTTTCCCATTTTGGCTGAATAATCGCAACGCTTGGTGCAGCGGCATCATCCTCAACAAGTGTTGCTTGACCTGTGATGGGGTCGAATGTAGCCTTCTTCTCTCTTGCAATATCAAATAAATTAATTGAAGAAGTAATCTGCATTTGATTTTTGTAAGCCGGGGTCCGGGCACCAGAACCAACGGTGAAATACTGCTCACCCACTCTAAAGAAACTCTGACTTAGATTACTAACAATCTCATCAATTGAATAATACTTTGAAGTCTCTGGAGTAAAAGTAAGTTCCACATCTGCATATCCGTCCATATAGGGTGGAGTGTGTGGCTCAAAACTTTCAGCACCACGAATATAGTCTGCACGAGTGGGTGGACCAAAGGCCGAACGTCTAGAGTACATAGTTATTGTTGGGTTTGTAAAGAAAGAACCCGTGAGAGTTATGTCTTGGCCCTTACTATTGTCTCTTGGAGCACTAGATTCTAGCTGTCCTCTTCTAGAAACCCTACCGTTTCTTAGAACAACTCGCATCTTATATTCTTTACCCCTTTCAGCTTTAAAGTATTTTTTGTTGTCGTCTCTGGCTGAAATCAGACTTGTTACTCCCTGCTGCTTAAGGAAGAATTTTGGAACCTCTGATACAAAATTATTCATTGCAACTTTGTATAGCGAGCCACCACTACCATCCCAAGACGCCGTAGAATTAATCCTAGCATCAGGATGAACTTCGCCATCTACTATTGATACACCTGCTAGGTGATTTTCAGGCAAGATTAAAGATTCAAAAGGCACTCGATAGCCATACGAAGAACTTACTCTATGGCTCGCTGTGTGATCATTAATAATTTCAGTTGCCGCCACATCAAACGAAGATGTCATTATAGGATAGTCAACGGCCAAGCCAGATTTAATTGAGTTGTATAGCACACCAGGTGCAAACATCGGAGTAAAGAAAGTTTTAAAACTTACCTGATTGCCAAAAGAATCCGCTGTTGTAGTGGCAGATTGATCCTTAAAATTAACTCTTTCTGAATAAGATTGTGAAAACAGTGAGGCCAACTCAACAGTCCTAGAGGCAGGATAAAAGCCTTCATAAGGCAAGAATTTCATAACTGCATTGCACTGAAGAGCGAACTTAGTCGGAGTGTGTCCTACTTCAGAGTGATCTTGTTTAATAACATCAAAGAACTTCATAAAGTCAGTGTTTGTATATACTTTATAGAAGTTGTCATTCTTGCTTGAAGTTAAGTTCCTGGCCGCACCAGTTAGTTCCAAGAAGTTATCATTATCAGCTAGGAAATTTCCAGCCTTAGTATTAAGGTAGAACTCCATATGTTCGCTTATTCTGAACTCTGGAATTATACTATAATCCTTGCCGTACCCTCTAAAGTCCTCTCTAAAATCATCATACGAATTATAGAACGGCTCCTTACCACTTTGCGCGGCAGCTTCCCACAAAGTATCTCCTACTTTTTCATTTATTTCTTTGCCCGTATCATCTCTTTCTGGTACATACCTGGAATACAGCGGGCCAAAAATGTTAGTATTGGCAGTAGAGCCATTAAAAGGAGCATCAGAAACAATGCCTTGATCAATATTACTAAAACCAGAATGTGCGTAAGAACTTACCGAAGCAGACAAATTACCAACATAATGCAATTCATTGCTAACAGTATCTTGTATGTTGCCAGAAAGTTGTGATAGTGGCCCATCATTTTCGTGTTCCCCCATTCTATAGTGAGATAAAACAGTAAGATTCCCAGCACCGGAGCTTGACAAGGTGGTGTTGGTTACATCTATTGGGTTTCCATTGTTATATAAAGTGGTTATAACGGAGTCGTTCCATTGCCCAGAACCAGTGTCATATATTGAACCGGTAAAGAAAGTTAATTCATCAATAAGCCCCTTGTATCCTATTGTAGCAGTTTGAGTAGAAAATGTTCCAGTGCTATCCGGTGGGTTTCCTCCAACAACAACAAAAGAGCCAAAACTATTTGATAACCCTTTACCAGCGTTTGTTGAACCAATCGCTCGACGCTCTCCGTCTACATAAAGGCTCATACTGTGTTCTGTTAAGCCATCGTGATACCAGGCTAAAGCGACGTGGTGCCAACTATCGTTACTTACAATATGATTATCGCTAGTAATTTCTATATTAGCAAGAGCCCAATGATCTCTGTCTATATTAGCAAACTCGTCTTGGTACCATCTAAGGTATAAAAGATCAGTTGAGTCAATTGTTGTAGACTGTGTAAGCCACTGCCCTCCAACAAAATCTGGATTTGTACCATTAATACCATCACCGAAACCAAGGTGAGTGATAGCTGTTGTCCAAGTGGTCCCGTCAGGACTATACTGGAAGTACAATGAATCGAGGCCACCACTGTTAACGGTGTCAAATTCTGGCCTTTCTAGTGCGAGCCCAGAAGGATCATATACGGTAGCATAATCAGTTCCTGTTCCGCCAGCAATGTAACTGTATTTAACAGTTAACGGCCCCTGATATCGATGTATCGTTTCAAGGAAACGATCTGCACCGCTTCCATCCGAAGTTGCAAGTGCATTGTCACCAGAACCAGACAGCACATAGGCGAAGGTTTTGGCTGTCGCATCTCGCTTGATAGCATCCTCGCTTCCCCTACCAGATGAGCCTGTCCAAAAATTAGGATTAACTGGGCCACTGGACGTTCCAAAATTATCATTCACAACTTTTTGAAAAGCAATCTCTTCAACCTTGTCACCTCGTGATGATCCTATATTTGCAAATATATTATTCTGTTCTAGACGAATATCATAATGCATTTTCTCAGCAAGAGAGCCACCAGTATCTTTTCGACCCCTGGAGACAAAACTAGCTGACGAGTTAATTGACGAATCACTTTCAGAAGCTTTAAACCAGAAAGATATTACCGACGAAGATAGATAACCAAGATTTAAAGTATTGGAAGAATGTGCCTGAGATGCTGACAGATAAGATCTCCTGCCGAACTTAACAGATTTTGTGCTAATTGTTGATGAGCCTAGATTCTGACCATTATGAAAATGAGTGTATCCATTTTGAAGCTCTCCAGCACCTGAACCAGTTGCAGGTATGTCAAGCTCCTCTTGTGTGACTGAGACAAAATTATCTCTTGCATCTAGTGGCCATATACTTTGTTTGGTAACGGTAAATCCCATAGAACTTACCTTGTTAGTTTCGTTTCTTGAGTTTCTTCTAGATTTCCACTCAGGGTGATCAAAAGTTAATCGACCCCTTGAGCCTGAAAGATAAGTGTTTTCTGGTTGAGGAAACACTGTCTCTCTATAAGAAAGATAGTTAAACCTATTAACAGCATTCTCTTCATTGGTGTCTAAATATAGTTCTGTTAAATCATCATAAGGGCCTCTTGCGGCGTTCTTAATCTTTAAGATGAAATTAATTTCATCAGTTGCAAACATCTCTTTTTTATTTGCAAATGTATATTTTAAAGCTGATTCTACAGTTGGTACTTTTGGATTTTTTGAACCTATATCAAATGGATCTACTAAATTATCTGTTTCTAAAATATGCACAACTGGCTTATATTTTGACGTGACGGGGGGATCAATAAAGTGCCGCAGCTTACCACCCCTTCTTTGAGCAGTTACTGACTCTGATTCTTCTTTTGTAAAAACCTCGCTCGATGGTGTCAAGAGAGAGAGGATATTTTTCTTTCTTTGATATCTAATAATTTGATTATCACCACCTCTAATTTGTTTCCACGAAGGGTGTTGGTATGGTCCGTGGCGAAGAAGAGCAATACCGTGAATTGCCTCTGGTATGTTTGTAACCCCTCCCAAGCCACTAACATACCCACTCGGAAAATTAGAAGAACTCAACAAATTTTTATTAGAGTGAACTTCATCAACAAGATAGGTGTTGTGTGCAGCAAACGGAACTGTCACACCATCAGCGTTGGTTACTTGGCTTTCATTAACAAAATTATAAGCCGCAACCACACCCTCAACAGAAGAGGATACAAGTCCGTCTGCAGGCGCGTGACCAAAAGTCTCTGCTTTTGAGGGATATGATGAGAAAGAGGCCGTCAACCAAGTATATTGTAAATCACTTTGAGGGATTGGATGCTGTACCCAATAGTTATCATATACGGAAGCAGTTATTACTGTTCCCAAATCACCAACTAATTCATTTGAATATTCTATTCTTCTTCGAATATTGCTTGGAGTCTTATGAAAAGAGGCCGTTGCTCCATATCCATCCACTCTAATTGAACCATATTGGCTATCCACACCAAATTTGCCCTGGTGTCGTGTTAAGAGGGTTTGAAGCCCTTCTCGGATCCCGCCACCCAAAATGTTAGCACGAATAGAATGCGACTCACCACTTCCACTACTACGAACAGAAAGATTCCTGTAGGGAAGAGCATTATAAACTGAATGTTCTTCTGCGATTATATCCAAATAACCCCGAGACATAACTTCTGCACCACCCGGAGCAGAAAAACGACTCACAATGACAGAATCGGAGCCGGTCAAATCAAGACGAGGCAGGCTGAAGATAGTTTCAAGGCCAGCATCTGCACTAAATCGAGGCGACAAAAACGCCCCTTCACTATCAATATAGGGACCAAAATAATTACCACCATTAAGATCTCCGTGCTCACTTTGGTCTACACTTATAAGAGTGTGTACATTGGTTGTTTTTGGAAGATCGACAGCATATCTGGGTGGTAAACTAACTCCACCATTTTCTTTAAAATATGCGTTGTTTTCTGTTCGGCCAACAGTTTGTACATATTCTATACTACTAGAGTAGTTACCCAAGACAGTGTTGGTGTTGCGAATGTTGGTAATATTAACAGGGCTTTTAGCTGTTAAGCCTCTAAAATATCTCGCCCTTGGAACCTCACTATCATATTGACCAGTCGTGGTATATGTTGGACCCACTATGCCTAAAGCAGCATCACCATCTCTGAGAGAGCCTAATAAAATATAATATGACTCTGGTCTATTTCTTTGATCGTCAACGTTGTTTCTAGTAGATTTGTTCTCATCATATCTATTAATTTCTATGTGTCGATGCTGCATACCACCGACGTGCCTTTCCGTAAATGGACCCTGCATCGGGGTCTCGTTTTCTAGCCCATAAGAATCAAAGTGGATGTTTGTAAAATCCATACCATCTTTGAAATTTTCAACAATATGCTTATTGTATCCACCAGTCACTGGGATTTTGTGTTGATATAAATTGAACGGTACAACCGTGTCTCCCTTGAGAATGTTGTAGTCATATGAGTTGGCTAACTTAATTTCTGAGTTGTCGTAAGCTAAATACCTATATTTTCTTTTGTTTAGCTCGTCAGGGAAAGTAACATCGCGAGTATCTATAAACTCGTCTATATCCTTCCTAAGAACTAGCACAAAATTATTTGAAGCAGTAAGACTATATGGGCCAATCGTAAAAGTAGTTGTTGGACCAAAATCAGTCGTTGCAAGGTTTACATATCTAGTTTTTTTATTTCTTGCAAAGTTAACACCACCGTGGATGGGAGTTTGAGCCTGAAACCCTAATGATAAAACTGCTCCTCTATTTTTAAGACTACCCACACTAGGTGACGAAGCGGACAATATCTTGTCTCTATCGCTATCAACAGCGGCATCGCCTGAAGTAATTGACGGGTGTGACCTTTCAGCCCTAGTCATCCACCAAGTAGAACTTCTATCTTGTGGCATCGGACTTTCAGGAGGTGGTGGCTGTGACACCTTATAGCCGCCGAAGCCGTCTCTAATTGCCGTTCTTTGAGCAGTCTTAATTGCCAACGTTGAAACACCACCTGAGTCTTTTAATGGATCGGGATCCGGCTTTATTTCAGGTGTTGGTTTTCCTGGTGATTTACCTGGGATTGCTGTCAAATCAGCAGAAGAGTTTCTTTGAACTAATCTTGGAATCTTATTAAAGTGCTTGTTGCGCTCTAAAATGTGACTTTCAACCATAGTCCTAAGATTATCAGAAAAGTTAGAAGTCGCTGGCATTAACTGATTGATAATTGTTGTAATTGAATGGTCAATCCATTTATAATAATCAACGTATTTATCTAGGTCAGGCGTGTTCTTGATCCTCTCAAAGAATAGCTGCCTTAGCTTTGACAAGTCTTTATATTCAGGTCGATACCTGTTTACTGTCTCACCAATTAAATTATTGAAATCAACAATTGTAGCAAACATACTAATCATTTCTTCCGAAATGGTTTGATACATACTTTTTTCTACTGCAAAAAAGAACTGCGTGGGTCGGCTCTCTCTAGTGAATGTAGGATCATCTTCGTCAACTATATTAATCATATCACTACCAACAACCAACTCAGGCAGCAGTTGTTTGGCAGTGTGCATATATTCTTTGGTTACAGACTTGCTATTGTTCGCAGGGAAAAATTGCCCATAACCAGGATAGTTTCTCTTCGTTATAGATCCAACATCACCGTATCTCTCATTAGCTAAGGTGGTGGAACCAGAGGAAAAGTCTTGAACAAAGAAATTGCCATTTTGATCAGACCCAGTGATATTCTGGAAATCCCAAAATAAACCAAGAGATTCTATTGCAGGAGTGTAAACGTTATTTGCTCCAGTGTGAAACAATGACAAGTTTCTATATGGATTTTTAAGTCCATAATTTGTAACATCTTTTGCGTGTGCTTTGATTGTATCATTGTCTAGATAATTTAACCAAAACCTTAATGAGGAGGCTTTAACATCAGTTGGTGTAATAACAGAACCTGTAAAGTTAGTCCTGTGTGCGCCCACATACATCCTCTTGTTTGCCTGTATAAAAGGTTCTGCTAGTTCAGAATCTACAGACGCAGTGACTAAAAACTCATTAACTACCTCATCAAGAATAGTGTTAACACCATAAAATTCAACAACAAAGTTTTCAGTACTAGTTGGTGTCGCATAACTACCAGTTGCACCAACCACTGCATTAATTTGTTTATGCTTATCGTGCCTTAACCTAACAGCAAAATTCCATTTGGTGTCATCATAAACATCACTGTATACGCTACTAGTTAAAGCCGGAAAAACTGGCTGTGAGCCAAAATAGGCAACAGAAGACGGCGTAGACGATGTAAGCATAAAATATGCATCTTTTGTATCTAAGTCGCTATCAAAAGAGCTTGATCTAATTGCATACACTTGAAAGTTAGAGGTATCAGTATCCTCCCAAGTCATATCAGTGCCAGTGGGACCAGTTATTGGTTCGTGGGCACCAAAAAGAGACGAGGAAAAGAAAGTGGTGTTGAAGTATCCTTCGTCAGATCGCTTTCTCTTTTTTGGAAAAATAAATTCTGCTTCAAAAGTGCAGGATACGTCTTCTAGATTGTTTGAACCAACAATGTAACCATATTCTGAGCCGCTGGGGTATTGGTATACTGTCGCGTCAAACCTATTTGGTTCATTAAAGTTAACAAAACTTTTCCTTACAACCGTTGATCTGTAATTGTCGTCCAACTTGTGAAGCGCGTTTTGACCATAAATATTAAATTTCAGTATTTCATCATCGATACCAAAACATCGAACAAGGTTCCGAAAAGATTTTTCAGTTCCCTTTGTCTTATAAATGTAAGCTAAATTGTTGTAAATATTGTGATATATTAAATTTTTAATATCACTAAGTTCTTGTTCAAACTCAAGTTTCTCATTGCGATTAGCAAGCTTTTCAATTATCTCAGTGTCAATAAAAAGTTCTGGAGTTGACAGGCCCAACCCTTCCAATAGTCTACCTGCAAATGGTAAAGGTTTAGCACTTGAACTAACACTAGCGCTTGTATAAGTAGAATATGTTGCTTCTCGCAAAGTCGAAAGTGATTGAATTTGCAAATGAAGAGAGTCAAAATAACTAGCTAGTATTTGAGTTAGGTTTCTAATTTCACCTTTGTTGTCTAAATCGTCATCAACAACCCAACGAGGCAACATATTGTAAAGTGCTGCATTGTTTCGAGTGTCGTAAGTTAATCCAATTTGTTTTTTATCAGTTAAAAAACTATCAACATCTGGATGGAACGAATATACAATGGGATCCTTAAATTCTGTTTTTGCTGCACTAGCGGACACAATAGCCGATCCCATCCCTCTAGCTGTTGAAGAATATCCAACCCAGTTTCCATTTGAAAAACGTCCCGAATAATCCAACACAGTTGAATCTATAGTGTCTTTAGTGGTGACCCCCTCATTAAATTTAAAATACACTCCCAAATCAAGTGGGTTTGATTCATTGTATTTGTTAAAATCTGTATTTGATCCGCCGTCTACTTGAGTAAACCAATAACGACCAACTTGTTCAGGTGTCCTACTTGTCTTCCAATATCTAAACTCATCTAACGAACCAGATAATTTACCCCAACCAGCACTAATAACGCCGCTATAATCAGAATGCTTTGATGCTGATGGTGCGGTTATTAAAGAACCAATATGTGCTTTAAGGCCACCGGTAACTTCGTTTAGTGGGGAATTACCAAACTGAGATACTTGGTTAAGATCGCCATTGACATATAATGATGCAGTTACATTATTGTTACCATTGATAAAAGAAAACGCATAATGATTCCAGTCTTTTACAGAGGACTGCGTTAAACCATCACCAATTGAAGAAGTAGCAAAACCACTAGTACCAGACATAGCAGTGATTAAGAAGGGATTAGAATTGGTTGGCGTACCAGCTAATTCAATTCTTAAACGACCGTAATCGGCACTAGAAGATACTTGCCCGTTCCAAAGATCAAATATTACTTCCCTTTCAGTATTGTTCGATGTGTCAAAAGCCTCTTTTCGAAGCCAAAATTCTACTGTAACGCCAGTGTTTAAGTTAAATTCAAGATTAGATTGTCTATTGCTAAGAGCATCATAGACATTCGATCCGGTGAACCCAACCTGAATTTTATCCATATTGGAACCAGTGTGGGGGCCACCAATTATTTGAATGTATTCTACTGAGTTGGTTTCTCCGTACCCAGTAGCAGAATTTATATTTTTAGCACTATTAAAACCATCAGCAGAAAAAATAGCATACCCATTAACCCTGGGGTATTCATTTTCAAATATATGCCTATCAATATAGGAGGAAGAATTGTGCCACTCTAGCTTTTCACGCCTGGATCCGTCATAAGGATACGTTTCATAAATCCTCTTAATGGCGTCTTCATAATATTTTTCAGCTAATCCATATTTAGCAAAATTAGCAGGATCAGTATAATCAACAGCAGGTATAAACCGCTCTTTGGCAGCTTCAAACTCTCTAACAAAATCACTAGATTCCCCTACTTCTCTTGCAACTTCATCAGAACTTTTCAATGAGGAAATTTTAAACGATTTCCTGTTTTTAAAAAGGTCTTTGAGACTCATTTTTAATCAACCCTAAATTTAAAAATCTCAGGCTGTTCTCTATAATTTCCATCTGGCATTTTATAAATAAACCTAATTGCGTACATATAACCAGCCTCTAAAATTTCCATTGGAAAATCAAAATAACTCCCTGACGTATCATACGAAAGTTTAGTGTGCTCGGTAGATCCTGTACCATATGATACAACTTCAAATTCATCAACTGTTCTATAAATTCTGTAATGTGCATCTTCTACTATTGCCGTTGGAATATCACTTGTAGCCCTATCATAAATATTTGGATTCCAATCTTTTTCTCTTATGTAAAGCCTAAACCTTGTCGATTTCTCATCGCGATGGTAGGTGTCTCTCAAGTTAACAATATTTGTAACGTACTCAGGATGAGGATTGTAATCCACTGAATCAAATGTTTTTACCGTTATCGCAGAGGCTGTGTGGAACTCTACTTTGGTTTCTTGCCCAAGAGATATGTTGTGCCAAACTGGGAATATAGTTGTCGCAGAACCAGTATACGCAAATGATGCCGAGTATATACCAGTTGATACATAACCACCCGTCACATTAACATCATTATTGGCAACTACACCACCACCAATTGGCAGGGAGTACTTGCTACCAGAATCGGGCACAGAATTGTCTTTAGAGCCAGAATAAATACTAACTAATATGTCGTTCGCTCCGTCTTCAACAATGGGTATGTTTCTTAAGCGTCCGCGAATATTGTTGTATAGATAAATAGTATTTAGATTCTCGTCGCCAGTGGCTAAAGAACTACTTAAGTAGAAATCTCCAGCACTATCTCTTTTTGAGGAATCCCACCGAGCCTCGATGGATGGTCTCTTTAGCACATATTCAGAATGTCTAGCAAAGAATTTTTTCGTGTAATATGATCTTTTTTCAGCTTCTTGAGCATCAGGAAATTTAATTATAACTCCGTAATTTGGCTTTTGCCCAAGAACGTTACCAGTGCTGTTAAGCCATTGTTCTACAAGAGTTGTAATATCTACACAAATATTTTCTGTACCATCTTCAAACGATGCTGTAAAAGAAGAAGATACATCACTGTGAAAATCACCCCCTGTAGTAATCCAATTAGATGAAGCGGTAGCTGGTGGTGTCCCCGATGTGGCCTGAATCCAGTTTGAACCAAAACCACTATATGTCAAATCCTTGTATTCATCCATATCCAAACCATAACCCTCTTCCCAAGATTGAGTTAAAGCTGCGATAGTTAATTTAAAATCTTTTGGAAGTGTGTGGGTGTGTTCTGCATTGTACATTTTCAAGAAGAAAGAGGCACTGCCACTAACTGGAATATTTCCAGCAGAACGGTCACTTGATATAACATCAACTGGAAACTGGATTAAAATTCTAGACAACTCAGACGACGCACTGCTTTCTTGACCATAAATTGAAAACACTTCAAGTGTATCAGCTAAACCCATATTAGAGCCGGTCGCCCTAGTTCTAAGGTTCATTTGATAAGCATTACTAATTGTTGTATCTATACTGGCACTATATCTTTGAATTCCCATTATCTAACGGTTCCCTTAATATCAGAGTCTAAATATCTGATTTCAAACACTACATCCTCTGGAGCTAACAAGTACCTCCCATCAAAAGATGTATTTTCACCAATATCAAAAGAGATTGCAGAGTGTAGAGCGCTAGTTTTATTAACCATTGTTACATCAACCGTGTCTGAAATTCCCTCAACTTGATTTAAGATGCGATATATGTTTGCAATATTTATTGGTTCCCCTATTTCATTAATATTGAGGAACTGAGCTTTTAGTTCTGTCTCAGCTGCTTGAAGAATTGAAAACTTATCGACCTCTGATTCTGTGACAATCGTAAATTCTATTCCAATGTTAACAATATTAGCATCAACGATATCAACAGTATCGTTAACCATTCTATACTGGTTTATCCAATTTTTAAGATTATTCTTAATTGTGTCATTGGTCTTTGTCAAATTACCATTAAAATCTTCGGACACTACATATATGTTTAAATTTCTTTTAAAAGCATCTGGATCTTGAAAAATATTACACCTCTTAATAGAGCCAAACTTAGCTGGCATCATATACACTATTGCTTTGTAATCTTGCGCTGTGACTGCCCTATTTTGTGAGGAGAAAGTATCAAATATTTTTCTTTTTACCTCATCCATAGACGGGTAAGATACATCACCAACAATTGGTTCATCATTTGTAACTTCTAAAGAATTGATTACTGTTCTTTTCAACGACTCGTTTAATGAAACAGAATCTGGAAATGCTACGATTGGACCATTCATACTGTTAATGGCACCAACACCCGCGTTAACAGTTGCAGAAGTGTTCTTTCTATACGAGACCGTTATCGTTGTATTAGAAGGTGCAATGCCAAATTTATCACTTTGCAACAATCTTGTTGGGTCAAAAGATAAATCTGTAATGTGATCTCTTGCGTGCCTGTCGAGAACAATATCTTCAGGTCTTAAAACGCTGTTATTTGACAGCAGATTTTCATCGTCAGAACCATATCCAAACTGCAAAAAATTCCTACCAAAATCTCTTTCAACAACAAACCTCCTCATTGCAACAAACGGTTTAAGAAGGTTAGGAACTATATCTGAATTTGCACCTGTGTTAGTGATCGGTCGATAAATTATGTTTTGAGATAAATAATCAACTTCAAAATACTCATTACCGTCAGCATCAACAACTTTAACTATTTCAGTTAAATTTGGATCCCCAAGATCGACTCTTTTAAATTTTTCAAATTTTCCAACTTGAAAGGTTTTAACCTCATAGACGCCCGATACTACCTCGCCATAAGCCCTAATCGCATACTCAGAGGGCAAACCAGTAGATTGATTAACCTTAGCAACAACTGTTTGATTAGCAGGATCTGCAAAATTTACATCATTCATTAACATAAAAGTCGCGCCCGTGGTGGAGGAAAATGTGGTGCCCCTTTTCAATACAGGCAAATAACTTCTATTCACTCCCATTCCAGAAGCAGCGGCTGGCACTCTAGCAAATAAAGTTACCACTCCATAAGATGATGGAACAGAATCTAATTTGAAGCCTAACGCCTTTGCGTGTTTAACAACATTATTGTATTCATTGGCTGTTGATAAAAATGATTCATTTGCTTGATAATCCAAGTAAAACGACATCATATCACCAATATAAGATACCGCATCTACCATCAATGCCCCGAAAGAAGCCTCATTAAAATCTTTGTAAGTATCTGGGTAATATCTTCTCGCGTATTCAATCAAATCATCACGAATTCGATTAAAGTCTCTACTTGTGTACTTAATTGATGGAAATTTTAATTTATCGGGCATTTTCTTCCTCTATCCTTTTTAAGCCTGTATTCTTAATACATCTCTTTGACTTAACGAAGGAATCACATATTTTATAACAACCCCAAGGGCGTTTCTATCAGTTTCTAATCCCTCAGAATCAGTAAAATTTATCTCTGATATTTGAACAAATGGGAGATATTTTTTAACCTGTTCTGTAATTCTTTGCATAATTTCCATCCTTACAGCTTCATTGTTAAACTCGAATAAATAATTATACATCCCCACTCCAAAAAGAGGATCCATAATCCTCTCACCCGGTGATGTCAGCACCAGCATTTTTAGATTCTGCGATATGACCTGTTTAACAGTTTTTGTCTGTGTGTAGCCGCCCGCAGCATCTAACAGTAATGGAAGTTTTGGTGAATATCCTTTCATTGCTATTGTCTTCTATATAATTATCTTAATCATCAAGATTTATATAGATTTTCTATAATCCCTCGAATAAATGATTTTGTCCTTGTAAATTGTTCTGGATCTATTACAGAAGCATTCAATAATTTTTTATAACGAACACCCCCAGTTCCAAAACCACCTGGCACTGATGTTATATCTTCGATTTCAGAAGGAAAATTGCTAGATATCGTTTCTTTTTCACTTGTGCCTAAGTTGATTGGATTTGTTAAAAATGCAGATATGTTTTGGTCATTTATCATTAACAAATAATTAAATAATTTTCTTACAGGGAAGATATATTCAAACATTGTTTTAAACTGAGTGTTTTGGATCATTCCCTCTTTTAGTGCATCTAGTGTGGCCCTTCTTGTTGCATTGTTAGTTAGGGGGCTGTCCGAGCCAACCTCACCCCTAATTGAGCCCCATTTGGCCTCATAAGTTATAATAGGAACACCCTTTTCAAAACTATAAGAATTAAGTGCCAAAATATCTTCAGACAAATCAAACTCAAAAAGAGTACGAAGTAGGTATGTTAACCCTTCTGAACTGAGACCGCGACCAAGATATCCGTGAGTTTTTGATCCGCGCAAACAAACCCTCAATCCAATGGTGTCTTCATCGGTAATTGCACGGTCAGAACTAGCTGCATATCGATCCATAAAGACAACATCTGGAACCTCGTCATCAGCACGAACAACATAGTATTCCATATACAAACCCTCACCATTTTGTTCCCAATAGCTTGTATATCTCCCACTACCAGGGTCTTCAAACAATGTAAGGTTTAGTGGCGCTCCATCAATATTGTGCCCAATAATTTCAAACTTATCAAGGAAAGATAACATCAAAGACCGCATATTCGTATCTGAAATACTTTCGCCTGGTGATACTTCTGGAAAACCTTTACTCTCCGCGAACAATTGATAAATTAGCCCATTAAATGCACTTAGTGTTATTTCTAGTTCTTTAGCGACATAATAACCAATCGCTGCCCGATTTAAACTAAGTCTTTCATCTATTGGAGGATAATAGGCCAAGGTATCCCCAGGACCATCCACGGATAAAAAGCCTGATTCGGGCCTTTTTTGTTCTAACTCCATTTGAGCTAATTCCCTAGCTGCATCTTGAAACGTACCACAGGTTGGCGTATCAAAAAGACCGTCCCTAATCGAGGTAAATAATATATATTCTACAATATATGACACAAGGGTGGAGTCAGCTATATCCTCTATATTTAACATCCTTTTATATCCCCGAGCCAATGCAGGATTGTTAACTGGAGAGTCGTTAGTTGCCCCAGCATCATTAACAAATTCATTACCCCAAGTAGTATTGAACTTTTCAGGCACTGATGTTAGTGCATACATATTTTTGCATAAAAACTCAAATATATATATTCGAAGCAAGTATCTCAAAGAAGTCTCCTTCATAACATATTCTCTGAGATTTGGAACTCCACCAGGATTTGACATAGCTAAAGTTATTTTGTTTTTTATAACCTCTTTAACACTAGACTCTCGACCTTCTTGACCCTCAAGACCCAACAACTGTAATACTATATCGAAATTACCAAAAGCACCTCTCATTGAAGACAACAACTCTGATGAGTCTTCTAACAGTGGTGAGTCAGATACAAATCGATATAAAATTCTCATAACATCGTTGAAAACATTCGTGTAGGTTCTTGCTAACTTACTAGACCACTCAGAATCATTCCAAGGCTTTTCAAGACCTTCTGGCCACACTGTATTGAGTTTTTCAATTATGAAATTAGTATACAATTCTTGCTGCTTTGTACATTGCATTTCATCAAAATCAGCAAAACTAACAGAAGACTCCCCATCAATTAATTCTGTAGGGAGGTCATTAAAGACAGGAATATCCCGATACTGTGAAGCATTTATAAATTCATCTGGTGGAGTGGAATTATCGATTACATCATTTTGAAGTCGCTCTAGTTCGGTTCCCGGCGCGTTGAGGTATTTCACAACTGGCCCCTCTACATTAGCACGCCTTAAAGAATCAGGGAAACCAGATATTGGAGCCCTATTGATAAAAAATGTCCTAAGAACTGGAAAATCTGTTCCGCTCGATGCATCGGCAACCCACCAGCCTGGAATGGTATTACTTTCGTCCACTTGATATGAAATCGCAGCTTTTTTTCCATCCCTTAATAAAATTGAATCTCGATATGCACCAACTGAATGATGTAGTGTGGAACTATAAACCCAATTTCTATTTTCTATAGGATCAGAAGCTACAATATCTCTAGGTGTCCCTGCTGGTTGATAGAGATCACTTAAATTAATTCTAGTTCTTAGCTTGGGTGGCATTGCTGCGTTGGTTAAAGCAAACCCTACTGGGTTTGACCAAGCCTTGTTGTAGCCCTCATCCGAAATAATGTACATCACTCCCCTGTTCTTGGGAAATTCTTCAGAGTATGTTTGCCCTTCAAAAAGAGACCTTACAAATTCAGCGGTTTCGCCGAAAAGAGAATCAAAATCAGTTGGTGCGGACACCCCATATTCGATTGTGTCATAGGGGGTTTCTCGTTCCCCCATTCCCTCCTCAATCATCACTCTAGCGGGTGCTACAAACACAGATTCAACCACTTGCTCTATCATCTGTTCCGTTGTGGAGTGATTTGCAATTTGTTCTCCAATTACACCACTTTTATTTATTAAAGCATCATAAGAATCAGTAAACGGACTCTCTGGTGATTCAAACATTGAAGCCATTTGTGCTAAAAGTCTTTTTCTTCTTTCTTTTTCTGCGTTGATTTGCTCTTCTATTTGTTCAGAACTTATACCCTCTTTTCGACCCAACAAACTTCTTCTTATTTCCTCAGAAAAGCCATCATCACATATTCTTCTAGATGGAATTGTGTATCCAAATTCACAAATTGAAGAGTCAACTAAAGAACCTAAAGAAGAAAAGAAACTTGCTACATCTTTTTTTGTACTAAAAAGAGAGGACATAGGAGCATAAGCATCTAATAAAACAATACCATATACCACATCTAAAACCTCAACCGATGCCTTGTTCTGCAACAAAGAACACAATTCTGACACGTCTAGTACAGCCGACACATC
>MDSY01063071.1_pt1 | contig 27818 bp, 10 predicted proteins | sample 811131 | NCBI WGS metagenome assembly MDSY01 (sample SAMN05326643, study PRJNA326480) | marine metagenome | isolation source: seawater | place: Atlantic Ocean: South West | collected 2010
ACTTAGCCACTATATCGAGTGATAGTAGATATGGGATACTCTCTAAGTCTGGTGCCGATGCAAAGAAAATGTTTACTGATAAAGTTGTACCTATATCTTTAAACTACCCTTTCTTTTTCAAGCCGATACAAGATGGTATGGATCGTCCAAAGTCTGAGCTTGCGTATAGAGTTCCGGCTAGTAAGTTTACTCGTAAGAAAATACAAACTAACGAGCAGCTTGAAGAAATAGTAGGTCTTGATACTACAATCGACTGGAAAAATACTGGTGACAATAGCTATGATGGTGAAAAGCTAAGTTTACTAGTTCATGATGAGAGTGGTAAATGGGAAAGACCTGATAACATATTAAACAACTGGCGAGTTACTAAAACTTGTTTAAGACTAGGTAGTAAAATCGTTGGTAAGTGCTTAATGGGTAGTACTAGTAACGCACTTGACAAAGGTGGAGATAACTTTAAAAAACTATACAATGATTCTGACGTCACGCGAAGAAATCGTAATGGACAAACGAAGTCTGGCTTATATTCTCTCTTTATCCCAATGGAATGGAACTATGAAGGATTTATTGACGAATACGGACTTCCAGTCTTTAATTGTGGAAGTGATGATGTTAGACGCGGACCAGATGGTGAATTAATAGATGTAGGTGTTATTGATCACTGGGAAAACGAAGCTGATGGATTACGTGATGATCAAGATGCTTTAAACGAATTTTACAGACAGTTTCCACGCACTGAAGAGCATGCGTTTAGAGATGAAACTAAAAATAGTATATTTAACTTAATTAAAATATATGAGCAAATAGATTTTAACGAAGGTAGTAGATACAACGCTCATACTACAGTAGGAAGTTTCGGTTGGATTAATGGTGTTAAAGATACACAAGTAGTATTCCACCCTGATCCAACTGGTAGGTTTAAAGTAAGTTGGGTACCTCCAGCTCACTTGCAGAATAAACAAATAATAAAAAATGGAATTAAATATCCTGGCAACGATCATGTTGGCGCCTTTGGTTGTGATAGTTACGATATCAGCGGCACGGTTGATGGTCGCGGTTCTAAAGGAGCTTTACACGGGTTAACAAAATTTTCTATGGAAGAAGTACCTTCGAATACTTTTTTCTTAGAATATATAGCTAGACCACAAACCGCAGAGATGTTCTTTGAAGACGTTTTAATGGCACTAGTTTTTTACGGCATGCCTTTGCTTGCAGAGAACAATAAACCTAGATTACTGTATTACTTAAGGCGTAGAGGCTACAGAGGGTACAGTATGAATAGGCCAGATAAATCTTGGAAAAAATTATCTGTTGCAGAAAAAGAAGTTGGTGGTATACCAAACTCAAGTGAAGACATTAAACAAGCTCACGCTGCTGCAATTGAAATGTATATACAAAATCACGTAGGACATATTGGAGACGGAGAATATGGCACTATGTATTTTAACGAAACTCTAAACGATTGGTCTAAGTTTGATATAAACAGAAGAACTAAGTTTGATGCGTCAATAAGTTCTGGGCTAGCTATAATGGCTTGCAACAGACATTTGTACGCACCAAATCCTAAAGTACAAAGAACATCAGTGAACTTGAATATAGCAAAATATAATAACGAGGGCTTTAACTCTAGAATACTAAAATAATGGCTCAACAAGTATATGTTAATTTTCCATCTCAAATCGTAAGTGATTTAGAGAAAATAAGTCCAGAGTATGGGCTTAAAGTAGCTTACGCTATTGAGCAAGAGTGGTTCAATGGTATACACTCTAATAGATATATGGATACTCAAGACAAGTACCATATGCTTAGATTATACGCTAGAGGTGAACAGTCTGTTCAAAAGTATAAAGATGAATTATCTATTAATGGTGATTTATCATATTTAAACCTTGACTGGAAGCCAGTTCCAATTATACCTAAATTTGTAGATATAGTTGTTAACGGTATGTCTGAACGTATGTTTAACGTTAAAGCTTACTCTCAAGATCAATACGGCGTAGCTAAAAGAACTGCTTACATGCAAGCTATGGTAGATGACATGGCAACTAAAAAGTTCAACGACAAAGCAAAAGATATGTTTGGCGTTGATGTTTATAAAAGCAACAAAGACACACTGCCAGAGACAAAGGAAGAGTTAGAGTTACACATGCAGCTTAACTACAAACAAGCTGTAGAGTTAGCTGAAGAGCAGGCGATCAACGTATTACTTGATGGAAATAAATACGACTTAACTAGACGTAGACTACTATACGATTTAACTGTACTAGGCATTGCGTGCGTAAAAACAGGGTTTAATACAAGTGATGGCGTTACTATTGATTATGTAGATCCGGCTAATATAGTATATTCCTATAGTGACTCTCCATATTTTGAAGATATATACTACGTTGGAGAAGTAAAAACAATATCTATAAACGAGCTAGTAAGACAATATCCCCATCTAACAGAACAAGATTTAGAGTCGATTAAAAAAAGCTCTTACAGACCTAGAGGAAGATATAATAGATTAGAAGTTAGAGATCAAAATAAAATACAAATACTTTACTTTAATCATAAAACGTATATGAACGACGTTTATAAGATTAAAGAAACAAAGTCTGGTGGAGAAAAAGCTATACAAAAAGATGAAAGCTTTAACCCACCTAAAGACAAGCAAGTAAACTTTGCTAAAATTCAAAGAGCTGTAGAAGTTGTTTTTGAAGGTGCTATAGTATTAGGTACAGACAGGCTGCTGCAGTGGCGTATGTGCGATAACATGATACGATCAAAGTCTGATTTTAACAAAGTTAAAATGAATTACAGTCTTGTTGCGCCACGTATGTACAATAATAAAATAGAGTCTTTAGTTAGTAGAATAACTGGGTTTGCTGATATGATTCAACTTACACACTTAAAGCTACAACAAGTAATGTCACGCATGGTACCAGATGGTGTATATCTTGACGTAGATGGTATTGCTGAAGTTGATCTTGGTAACGGAACAAACTATAATCCACAAGAAGCTCTTAACATGTTCTTCCAAACTGGTAGTGTTATTGGTAGAAGTTTAACTGCAGATGGAGATCCTAATCCTGGTAAAGTGCCTATTCAACAAATAGCTAATGGTACAGGTCAAGGCAAGATACAGAGTCTTATTAATACTTACAATTATTATTTACAAATGATACGTGATGTTACGGGTTTAAATGAAGCTCGTGACGGTAGTTTACCTGACCCTAAATCTTTAGTAGGTGTACAAAAACTAGCAGCGGCTAATTCAAACGTAGCTACACGACATATACTTTTGTCGTCTATGTATCTAACAGCTTCTGTCGCTGAATCACTATCACTAAGAATATCAGATATATTAGAGTACTCTCCAACAGCAGACGCGTTTGCTCAAGCATTAGGATCACACAACGTAGCTACGCTTTCTGAAATGACAGAATTATATTTATATGACTTTGGTATATTTATAGAGTTAGAGCCAGACGAAGAGCAAAAACAATTATTAGAAAATAATATTCAAACTGCTTTAGCTCAACAATTAATAGATCTAGATGACGCTATAGATATTAGAGAGGTTCGCAACGTAACCTTAGCAAATAAACTTTTAAAAATAAAGCGCAAGCAAAAACAAGAGCGAGATCAAAAAATCCAACAACAAAACATGCAGGCCCAAGCGCAAGCAAATGCGCAAGCTCAACAAGCCGCTGCTCAAGCTGAGATACAAAAAAATCAGGCAAAAACTGAAGCAGACATGCAAGTAGAATCTTTAAGATCTTCTAACAAACTTTCTTACCTTCAAGAAGAAGTTAGACTTAAAAAAGAACTAATGCAATACGAGTTTGAGTTGAACAGTATGCTTCGTGATCAAGAGCGAGCTTCTAATGAAAGAATAGAAAGTATGAAAGAAGCTGGAAAAGATAAGCGAGAAAAAGTAAAGCAAACAAGTAAAAAGTTTGAATCTTCAGGTAATGATGTACTTGAGGGAGGAATTAGATTAGATGATTTTAATCCACAAATAGGAACGTAATTATATAATATTTTATCATGGAAAATAAACAAACAGATCTTGAAGAAGTAATTCAAGAGGTCGAACAAGAAACACCGCAAGTAGAGGAAGTAACTCCTGAGCTTGATTTAGAAAAATTTGATAGTAAAGATAATCCAGACATTATCAAAGTAGATTTAAGCAAACCACCACCAACAAATGAAGTTGAAGAAAACAACACTGACGACACAGGAGTGGCTGGAGTCAATGAAGACGCCGAGCCCGCACAAAGTGAAGACCAAGTACAACCGGAAAGAGAAACACAAGAAGAAGTACAAGTACTAGAAGAAGTAAAAGAGTTTAAAGAAGAAGTATCAGAAGCTTTTGATCAAGCCGAAGCTACTGGGCAGCCTTTACCTGAAGGTGTACAAAAACTCGTTGACTTTATGGCTGACACTGGTGGTAGCTTAGAAGACTATGTAAGGCTTAACAGAGACGTTAAAGATATTGACGATCAAGACGCGCTACGAGAGTATTACTCAAGAACTAAACCTCATTTAGACGCTGAAGAAATAAACTTTCTTTTAGAAGATAAGTTTTCTTACGACGAAGAGCTAGATGAAGCTAAAGATATTAAAAGAAAAAAATTGGCCCTTAAAGAGCAAGTTGCCGAGGCCAAAGCCTACTTAGACGGGCAAAAGTCTAAATACTATGAAGAAATTAAAGCTGGAAGCAATTTAACTAAAGAGCAGCAGAAGGCTGTTGATTTCTTTAATAGATACAATAAAGAGTCTGAGCAAAATCAGCAAGTAATAACCAGACAAAGAGATACGTTTAATAAAAAAACAGATCAATTGTTTAACGACAAGTTCAAAGGTTTTGAATATAACGTTGGAGACAAGGTGTATCGTTTTAATGTAAACGACGTAGATCAAGTTAAAGAAACTCAATCTGACATCAATAATATGTTTAAAAAGTTTTTAGACGAAAATGAAACAATGTCAGATGCTAAAGGTTATCACAGAAGTTTATTCACTGCTATGAACGCTGACGCAGTTGCACAGCATTTTTACGAACAAGGTAAGGCAGATGCTATAAAAGAAAATGTAGCTAAGTCTAAAAACATTAATATGGATCCGCGTAAGTCGCATAATTCGGTTGAAGCTGGTGGTATTAAAGTTCGTGTGCTAGGTGACGATTCAAGCTCTTATGGTTTTAAAATTAAGAATAAAAAGTAAATTAAACAATTATGGCAATTACAGGAGGAAGTTTGTTAAATAGCGTGCCAGCTCCAAAAAAGCAAACGCTTAATACAAACTATTTAGATTTTACGTCTGGTTCTAATGACTGGGCACAACAGTATCTTCCGGATCTTATGGAGAAGGAAGCTGAGGTTTTTGGACCTCGTACAATTTCTGGTTTCCTAGCACAAGTAGGAGCAGAAGAGTCAATGACATCTGATCAAGTTGTTTGGTCTGAGCAAGGCAGACTACACCTTTCATTCAAAGGTCACGTTGAGTCTAACGCTGGAGGTACAGCTTCTGGTGGACAAATTCAACTTGAAAAAGATATTGATGGGCAAGCGGTAGTATCTGGTAGCCTTCCAATTAGAGTTAACGATACAGTATTGATCGCAAACTCTGAAGGCGTTGTAAGATGTATCGTTGAAGCTGTAGCTACTGACATCATTGATGTTCAGCCTTACTCTCACGCTTCATTAAACACTGCTGGACTATCAACTACTGGTGGTAGCTTAACTACTACAGTATTAGTTTACGGTTCTGAGTACGGTAAAGGCATGAGCTACTTAACAGCTGGTGACGGTACTGCTACTGATTCAAGAGGTGCTATTGAGCCAAGATTCAAGTCATTTACAAACAAACCTATTATCATGAAGGACTACTACGAAGTATCAGGTTCTGATGCATCTCGTATTGGTTGGGTTGAAGTAGCCGCTGAAGACGGACAGTCAGGATACCTATGGTACTTAAAAGCTGAAGCAGACACTCGTGCTCGTTTCACTGACTACATTGAAATGGCTATGCTTGAAGCTGAAAAGAACTTAGCAGATTCTACTATTGATGGTAGTAATCTAATTGACGGTTCTGCAGCTGGCGCTGGTTCTGTTGGTACAGAAGGTTTATTCGCTGCTATTGAGTCTCGTGGAAACGTAACAACTGGTGTTACTGGTTTGAGTGGCGCTGGTGATTTAGCAGAGTTCGATGCTATCTTAGCAGAGTTTGATGCTCAAGGTGCAATTGAAGAGAACATGCTTTTTGTTAACCGTGCTACATCTCTAGCTATCGACGATATGCTTGCAGGAATGAACTCATACGGTGCTGGTGGTACTTCTTACGGAGTGTTTGAAAATGATGAAGACATGGCTCTAAACCTTGGCTTCTCAGGTTTCCGTCGCGGATCTTACGACTTCTACAAGTCTGACTTCCGTTACTTAAACGATAAAGCTACTCGTGGATCAATCAATTCAGCTAACGCAGCTAATGCTATCCGTGGAGTTATTATCCCAGCTGGTGTTTCTACTGTATACGATCAAGCATTAGGTAGAAACCTTAAGCGTCCTTTCCTACACGTTCGTTTCCGCGCTTCGCAGACTGACGATCGTCGTATGAAGACTTGGGTTACTGGTTCTGTTGGAGCAGCTACAGCAGCTCTAGATGCTATGCAACTGCATATGCTTACTGAGCGTTGCTTGGTTGTACAAGGTGCAAACAACTTCATGTTATTGAAGTAAACTATATTTAACGAAACTACCTCACCTTCGGGTGGGGTAGTTTTATATTATTTAATTATATTATATTATGGCTAAAAAGAAAAAAGAAGTAGAGGTTGTAGAAGAACCTCAAGTTGAATCTGTAATAGATGAAACTCCGGTTGTTGAACCAGAGCTAGAGCCTATTGCAGTTGTAGAAAAACCAAAGGATAAAGGTTGGGAATTTAAAGATAGATTATATTATCTAAAAAGCAAAAGAAAACCCATATCATACTCTATTAGAGCTTCTGGTATATACTGGTTTGACAAAGAACTAGGATACGAAAGAGAGCTTAAATATTGCAAAAATCAAAAAACACCGTTTGTTGATGAGATGAAAGGTGATCAAAGATTAGAGCACATTATATTTAGAGACGGTAGTCTTTTTGTTCCTAAAGAAGAAGTAACTTTACAGAAACTATTGTCTTTATATCACCCTCACAATGGTCAGTTGTTTTATGAACACAAGCCAGTAGAGATCGCTGAAAACGAGCTTGACATATTAGAAGCTGAAGTAGAAGCGTTGATGACTGCTAAAACAATTGATATTGATTTAGCTGAGGCTATTATGAGAGTTGAAATTGGTTCTAAAGTATCTGAGATGAGTTCTAAAGAGCTTAGACGAGATTTGTTACTATACGCTAAGAGAAACCCTTTCTTGTTCTTAGAGCTAGCAACTGACGATAATGTAGTTCTTAGAAACTTTGGTATCAAAGCTACAGAAGCAGGTATTATTAAACTATCTAATGATCAACGACACTTTATGTGGGGTACGAACAATAGAAAGATTATGACAGTACCTTTTGACGAGCATCCATACTCAGCGTTAGCTCAGTGGTTTAAGACTGACGAAGGCATGGAAGTTTATACAAATATAGAAAAAAGATTAAACTAACTAGTTATGTGACTGCCCTTCGGGGCGGTCACTAAACTTAAAAACGAATTATGGCAGTAAGTGTAGACACAGTATATCAAAGAGTATTAGCTCTTGCAAACAAAGAGCAGCGAGGTTATATTACTCCGCAGGAGTTTAACTTGCTCGCCAATCAAGCTCAAATGAGCATATTTGAATCGTATTTTTATGCTATGAATTTACGTGAGCGTATAGACACTAGCGAAGGTGGTTTAGAAGTAGACGAGTCAGACGTGCTAGAGCTTATACATAAAAAGCTAGGGCCATTTGCTTCTAGCGAAGTTGTAACAAGTGGACATACGTTTCCAACAAGTATAGATGTTAGTGGCACTAACTACGAAGTGTTTCAAACTGGCCACGTGTTTTTTAACGACCAAGTGTGTCAGCATATAAGCATAAATGAAGCAGAGCGTATGAAGCGTTCTGTACGACATATTAATTCTACTTCAGGTCAAGCGCCAGTATACGCACACAATAGAGTTACTGGTAGAGACATAGTTGTTTACGCAGGAAGTGCACAAGAAGAAACTTCTGGAGTAACTGTTGAGTGTTTTAGAAGGCCTATACCTGTTAACTGGGCTTATGTAGTTGTTAACAGTAAAGCTCTATACAACTCAAACTTAGCAGTAAACTTCGAGCTACATGTTAGTGAAGAAGATACTTTAGTATATACAATATTAGATTTAGCTGGAATAGTTATCAACAAGCCTCAACTATCTCAGTACGCATTGTCGAAGAATTCTGCTGAAACATTATTACAATCATCATAACACATGGCAATATTAACTACAAGAGCTGATCAATACTACGCTAATAGCGGTGATCACGGCAACTATAGATACATTAGTTTAGCAGAGATTATTGATTCGTTCGCTGCTACGTACGTAGGTCCTAATAAACTTTGTCAAAACGTGTTGCACATGGATATTAATTTCCACGCAACAAGAGCTTTACAAGAGTTAAGTTATGACACATTAAAATGTACTAAAGACTGGGAAGTCGAAGTACCTGATGCTTTAGTGTTAGTTACACCGATAGATTATATAAACTACGTTAAGTTATCTTGGACAGATGGTAATGGTATACAAAGAATAATATACCCAACTAGCAAAACATCAAATCCTTTAGATGTTAATCACACTGTAACAAGTGAAGGTGCTTTTGATACATCTGCTTTTAGCACTGATCAAGATTTAACTACTGATGAAACATCTTATACTGTTGATAAGTTTAAAAACCAAGCAGCAACCGACATTGGTTCTACAGACTCAGACGAAATAGATGACTTGTATGGCCACTTAAAAGGACAGAGATATGGCATTGACCCTCAATATGCTCAAGGTAACGGAACATTTTTTATAGACGAAAGCGCAGGTAAGTTTCACTTTAGCTCAAACTTAGCTGGTAAAACTCTTGTTTTAAAATACATCAGTGACGGACTTGTAACTAGCGGATATGGACCTGACAATGGCTCAATAGATTTAACTGCGTCTATGGTCCCTAAAATGGCCGAGGAGGCAATATATAAACATATACTGTATGGTATATTATCAGCTAGAAGAGATACAGAGCCTGCTACTCTTATGTTGGTTAAAAAAGAGAAGTTTGCAGAAACTAGAAAAGCTAAGCTTAGGCTTTCAAATATTAAGCTAGAAGAATTAACTCAAGTACTTAGAGGTAGCTCTAAAATAATCAAGCACTAACGTATGGCAGAATTAAAACGTAGCTTTGCCCAGGGGCAGATGAATAAAGATCTTGATGAAAGACTTGTTCCTGATGGTCAATATACCGATGCTTTAAATGTTCAAGTTGGCACGTCTGATACATCAGAGGTAGGAACACTGCAGACTTTATTAGGTAACACTACCCATAGACGTATGGCTAATCCGCATATTGACGGAAACTACGGGCTTGTTAGTAATCCAACACCGGTAACCGAACATTGCACATGTGTAGGTACTGTAGCAGATAAAAATACAGAATCAGTATATTGGTTTGTAAATCAAAGAACTGGAGATCCCGCAGATGCTGATGTTGGTCGTAGAAGTATAAATCACATCTTAAGATACAATACTCAAGATAATATTGTTAGTCATATTTTTGTAGACATATATCAAATACAATACAAGCTTATTGCAAGTAGCACTACATTAGATAATTTTATATACATATCTGCTAATGGAGAAACGTTTAATTCCACTGGAATTAGAATAGGTATGAGATTATCTGGCACTATGAATGGAACTTTCTACGGAACTGGTAACGAGGTATTTGTTTCAGATATTGTGTATGATACTGGCAACGATCGTTTTAAAATATTTTTAGAACAAAACGGAGTTAGCTTTACTCCACCTACAGCTCCTCAACAAAACAATACAATTTTTTTTGTAGCTGATAGCGTTTTAAAGTTTGATCCGGAAATTCTTATTAACGCTATTAACGTACATGAAGGTTATATATACTGGACAGACGGGCATACTGAACCTAAAAGAATACATATAGAAAGGTCAAAGTTGGGTACTGGCGGTACTGAGTACCTTAAAGGCGCTGGTGTAAATGGCTATGCTTTAGGCGATCCTACACCTGAAACATTTATTGGTAACAATAGATATTTTCACACACGACTTGTTGAAGAAGTTGGACAGTACGAGACTAGCCAACAAATAGTTCTTAGAAGAGATTCTAGAAGAGTTGCATACGTAGAAGAACAACACGTAACTGTTATTAAAAAAGCTCCTAAAAAAGCTCTAGACATAGATATGTTTAGAGATCTTGAAGATAGAATACCTACTGGAGAGTCTGTTGCAAACCCATCGAGCACAGAAGTGCTTGGTTTAGATTTATCAGTATATAGCGCAGACGATGTTATACCTTCATCAGCGTTTAGTTTTACAGAGCCTGTTGATTTTAGAGTTGGTGACATATTGTTATTTACAGCGCAAGTAGATACTGATGACGAAGAAAACTTTTTAGATTATCAAATGAGATGTGAAGTTGTAGCATCCAATGTTATTGATGCTGACAACTTATCTTCAACTGGTTTTGATTTATTAGTACTTTCTATTTCATCAGTTATAGATCAAAACGATACAAGCTGGTTTGTTAGATTGGAAAAGCCAGATCCTTTATTTGAATTACAGTTTCCTAGATTTTCGTATAGATATAAATACGAGGATGGCGAATATTCTACATTTGCTCCTTGGTCACGCATAGCTTTTTTACCAGGTGAGTTTAGGTATAGAAATAAAGATGGTTACAACTTAGCCATGACTAATCAAATAAGAAGGCTCGTTCTTAAAAATTACTACGCAGAAGAAGATTGTTTTCCAGAAGATGTAACTGCTATAGATATACTTTACAAAGAAGATAAAAAGCCTCCTGTATATATAGTAAAAACAATTACAAAACAAGACGGTCACCCAGCTTGGCCTGCTATTGAAAATGATTTTTACTATGATAATAATGCTAGAGGAGAATATTCTCTTAAAACAGATTTACTGCATCAGCTTTTACCTAGTAATCAATTAATAAGAACTCAAGACTCTGTACCTGTTAAAGCTGTAGCGCAAGAAATTTCAGCTAATAGACTTATATACGGAAACTTTACTTTAGGATACAATGTATTACAAGAGCCTCGCTTTACAGTAGGATATAGCTCTACATCTATTGCTGACTCTGAGTTTGGATTAAGCTCTGTTAAATCAATACGAACGTATCAGTTAGGCGTTGTGTTTAGTGATAAGTACGGTAGAGAAACGCCTGTACTAACGTCTAGTGACTTCGATGGTTTCGCAACTACAAGGGTAGAGAAAGATCAGTCACATACCCAAAACAAGCTTACTGTTAAATTTAACGAAGGAACTTACGTACCTTCTTGGGCTAAGTATTATTCTTACTATGTAAAAGAAACGTCTTCAGAGTATTACAACTTAGCCATGGATAGATGGTACTTTGCTGAAGATGGTAATATTTGGATATCGTTTCCTTCTGCTGATAGAAATAAACTAGATACAGAAGATTACTTGACTCTTAAAAAAGGTCATGGAAGTGACGAATACGTTCATGACAAAGCTAGGTACAAAGTAATAGCTATAGAAAATGACGCTCCAGACTATATAAAAACTGACATCAATACTCTAGGTAGGTTTTATAATGATGACGATGATATAGGTAACGCTACTAGAGGTTATCCACTGGAAGATCAAACATATATATTAGTGACTGCAAGCGCGTTTGAAGATGTATTTGGAGACACTGATGAGTGGTTGAGAACTCCTGACAGAATGACTATTAAGTTTTTTGCTGGACCTGATGAATCAGAGGAATACGAGATAGCTAAAATAACTAAGCTTGGACCTGATGAAAGTGATGATTATAAAATTAAAATTGCTGGTAAGTTTAATGAAGACATATTAATAACTTCTACTGCTGATACATATGCTACTAGAGTTGATTATCTTTTCTTTGATATATATGAATACAAAGTAGTTAATAGACCTGAGTATGATGGTAGGTTTTTTGTAAAAATATTAAGAGATAGTGTTTTAGATCAATACGTTTTACGAGCTGGTGATGGTCAGTACCGTGTTAAAGCAAACTGGGGTCTTAGATATATAAACAACAACGGTTATTGGAACGCATTTGATCCTAACGCTGGAGCTAGTACGGCTGGTTATTTAGGTGAAATACCCGAAGACGCTAAAGAGTGGGGAGGTGGTGATAACTATGTTTATCAGCTTAGTGATGGAACTCACTTTAAGCACTCGATAAACGGCGGCGATACTTTTAAGATATACAATCAGCCAGGCGAAAGCATGTCAAAAAACCAGGCTGCTTATAGCCACCATACTGGTTATTGGTGGGGTAATCAATCAGAAGGTGGTGTACCAGGTGAGAGTAACGAGGGTACTGAAGTTAAAAATGAAAGACCGCACGCAGATCCTATACGAGCTGTTAACGATAAAAACGCATCAGCAGGTGGATTTGGTGGCGCTGGTAGAGCTGAAGATTTTTGGACCACAATGGCTGGTCGTCAAGACTTTTTTATAGATGCATGCACTGCATATTCATGGTCTGGTAGAACTGGTAATAGACCAGGAGGTTATTTTGGAGGTAATTTATTTCAAGGTAACTTTATGGGTATAGCAGTTGGCCAAAACCAAGACGCGTATGGTAACTGGGCAGTTGAGCCAGACGCTCAAGATAAACCAGAAGGTGCGCCATCTTGGAACGGAAACGACAACATTACAGGTAACATGAAGAGTAATCATGGTATGCCTAGTAGAGGTATATGGAACGGTGGCAAGTGTATGGATATATCGTGGACAGGTATGGGTACAGGATATAATGGTAGTAATTGGGGTGATAAACCATTTCCTCACCAACTAGAAGATGTTAATGGAGATAACTATGAAGCTGCTGCTAGGTTTATAAGAGAACTAGTAGAGCCCGGTTGTATGTTTAGGTTTCAAAATGATCCAGACGAAACAGTTTACACAGTTGAGTCGTTTGCAAATTACCCTGAATTTGGATACAGTACAGGAGCAGGTACGTATTGGAAGCATGGAACAAATATACATACAGGCGCTTTTGGTATAAGAAATTATGCTACAGGTAACAAGAAGAATCAGTATAGAGGCGCAAATTTAAGACAGCGCTGGACGATAATGGTTAACCCACCTATAGGTAGCGGTATTAGTGGATATAATCCTATGCGTGGTACTTCAGCCAACGCTGACACCCAAGTTGCAGGCTTGCGTCATGATGGAACAAATCAAGATGTTATAGAGATAGTAGAGCAGTATACTGATCCAAGAGGACGTGCGGTCTATGCTGAGAATCCTGCTATATGGGAGACAGAGCCAAGAGAGCAAGTTGAATTAGATATTTATTGGGAAGCTAGTAACAAAAATCCTTTATATTTAGAAAAAGATACTAAAGAAAAAGTTATACCTTTAGGTTCTACATTTACTATAGGAACAGTTGAATATACTATTAGTAGCTGGGCTAACGACAATACTGTAAACTTTTCTCAAACTGCTGGAACAACTGGATTAAGCGCGTTAACTCCAATAACAGACGGAGATATATTAACTATAAATAAACCAGATACATCTAGCGCTGAAATAAAAGTAAACGGCACTGTAGCGGCTGGTGCTACTCAGCTTACAGTACATGGTATGAGAGGTGAAGACGTTGTCGGTGCAGAGCTATGGACAAAGAAACATACTTTAAATTGGTCTAATTGTTTTGCGTTTGGAAATGGAGTAGAGTCTGATAGAATACGCGATGATTTTAATGCAGAAACAATATCTAACGGCGTTAAAGCGTCCGCTGTAGCCGCTGGAGCTAACAAAGCTGAAGTTAGAAAACACTCTATGATTTGGTCTGGTGTTTATAATTCTGTATCAAAACAAAACGCTTTAAATCAATTTATAATTGGTGAAGACATAACTAAAGATTTAAATCCAGGCCATGGATCTATACAAGCTTTAGTTAATAAAGAAAGTAGGTTAGTTGTATTCTGCGAAGATAGAGTACTTAGAGCAGAAACTAATAAAGACCTTTTATTTAATTCTGATGGAAAACCACAGGTTGTAGCTACTAATGCAGTTATAGGTGCTGCGACAGCTTACCAAGGAGATTACGGAGTTGCAACTAATCCAGAGTCTATAGCAGTAACGCCATATAGAATTTACTTCACAGACACTGCTCGTGGTCACGTATTGCAGTTAACTACTGAAGGTATAACATCTATTTCCAATGTCGGTATGATTGACTATTTCCGCGACTCATTTAGAGAAGGAGTATTTAGATGCATAGGCATGTACGACGAAAGTAAAAGAGAGTACAACCTTGGTATAAATAAATATCACTTTAACTACGGTGCTTCAGCTTTTGTTCGACCTTATGAACAAACTACATTAGCATTTGCAGAGTCGACAGGTGGCTGGACAAGCTTTAGATCTTACATACCAGAAAAAGGTATAAGTTTAAACAATAAGTTTTTTACTTTTAACTTAGGTCATTTATACGAGCATCACGTAGAGTTAGACGATTCAGAAGCTGTTGTTCCTAGAAATAATTTCTATGGAGTTCAATATACTTCTACGGTAAACATACCTTTTAATGCTTTCCCTCAATCAGTTAAAACATTTAACTCTATAAGCTACGAAGGCACAAACGCTAGAATAACAAACTTTGATACTGAAAGCAGCAGCTCTTGGTTAACAGGTAACTATAGTTCAAACAGCGGGCTTGAGACTAATAGCTCAATAACAGACGGAGAGTATTACAACTTAGGTGGACCAGGAGCTGATAGCGCAGGTACTGCAGGTTGGTATACTGAAATCATAACTACTGATCTTCAAACTAGTGGAGAAATAGAGTTTATAAATAGAGAAGGTAAATACTATGGCGCTATATGTGGTGAAACAACCACGCTATCTAATTTAGATGAACATGAGTTTTCTGTGCAAGGTTTAGGTACTGCTAGCTTTGCACACGACACTAGCGGTCTAGGTGAAACTATGACGGTTACTGTTGCTAACAATACTTCTAATAGTTATGTTGGCGCTGACGGTACCGGTAGTGCTTGGGATTCAACTGATGACGTAGGTTTTACTGTGTCATCTAATACTTTTGAAATAGTAACTGGTACAGCTGAATCTGCTCAAACAGTAGACTTAGTGATAAGCGCAAACAATGCTGAAGGTTACTTTATACAAGCTAGTGACTTTACTATAGGAAGCGGTTCTTTAACAGCTACAAACGAATACACTGGTGGTAATGTTGATACACCTGTGGCAAAAGTAGTATTCTCAGATCTTGGCACAGTAGGTGAGTACGATAATACAGTTCGTGCTAGAGTACATTTAAATAGCTACACACCAACAAATAATAATACTATATACGTAGACATTGATGGTACAGTTAGTCAATCAGTCGATAGAGACGTTTGCTTAAAAGTTAATATTGTAGAACAAACTGGAGTTACTCTTGGCACTCCTTATGCTGATCTTGCTAATATAACTGAAAGTGATGTTTCTCCTGCATCTGACCCTAATTTGTTTACAGGCCAGCACACTGGCACAGTACAAAGTAATACTAGTACCGTTATTGCTAAGTATACCATTAACGCTAGCACTGGCTATTATTTGCAAAATATAAGCGTTTCGTTTAACGAGCTTGCTCACTACCAACTAGGTATCTTGGGTTACGAAGGTTATTATTCTTCTTCAATAACGGAAACCACTAGCAACTCTCAAACTACTGGCATTGTTGTAGAAATATCATATACTCCTCCAGAAGATCCGCTATTAGCAGATCCTCCAGCTGAAATTGGTTTCTGCCAGCAAAAGCATCTCGCATTTATAAACTACGATGTTATATCTGTAGAGCCTACAGATGGTTTTACACACAGAATAACAGACGTTATTGTAGATCAAAAGCTGCCTTACACAGGAGGTTTTTATCCTATAACAGTAAAAGGTAAAGCTGATACAAAATATAAAATATCTTTATTAAAGAAGACCAGCGAAACAGATGCTACTACAGTTAGTAGATATGATTTTGTAAACCACAATTTTATAACAGACGTTAACGATAATACTAATTTTGAAGCTACAATACCTAGCGGTAAAAAGAAAATACATAGAGTTTTATTGCCTCAAGTAACTGATAATACTAGATACGATGTAATCATATATCCTGTTACTATTAGCGGTGGTGTAGCTACGTTAGATTCTAGAGTTCCAACTAAAGACGGTGACAAGTCTATTATACAGCACGGTATTAAAACAATTACTCTACAACCTGTAACGGATACAGCCGGTAACTTTGGTACTTTACCAACACAAACTATTAAACGCCCTACAAGATACGAGGACGACGACTATGTAACAGCTCCTTATTATTCTACAAGCATTCAAACATCAGCAGCTTCAACCACTAACAGAATACTTCTTAAAAATCACAAGAACTTAAATAGAGTTGTAAGTGGCATGAAAGTTGTAGGTACAGGTGTTGGCGCAGGCGTTACAGTAACTAGCGTAAGAGAAAACGCTGTTATACTAAGCGCTGCAGTCAGCGTTGCAAGTGGCGCTGATATTAAGTTCATAGAAGATAATACTTCTTGCGTAGGGTTTTCTTTAACTATACTACCTAATAGTAACACGCTTAATGTTACTGGTAGCGTAGACGTTACTGAAAAAATATCAGGGTTTACTACTTCTGTTCGTCAGCAAGTAAACGGTGCGGTTAGTAATGCTAAGGTTATAGATCTTAATAGCACTAGAGGTATAGCTGTAGGTATGGACGTAACGCACGACACTAGCATAGGCAACGTAGCTGTAAAAGTGGCTAGCATTACTAGTGCAACTAGAATAGTTGTTGACACAGATGTAACACTTTCTGACGACGACTTTTTAACGTTTTCACACCCATTATCTAATACAGTTACTAATACAGACGTTAGTATAATTAGCGCTGAAGCTACGAAAGTAGGAGACAATATAGTAATAACAGGTAATTTAAGAGTTGGCGATATTGATAATACTCTTTCACACGAAGTTTATATCGACGACATAATAACAGTAAGCTAATGCCATCAATAACATTAACATTTTCACAGCCACTAAACGTATCTTGCCAAGTTGGAGATACTGCATACTATGTAGACACAGGTAGTGACGGCGGTTTTACAACTAACGGTAATAATAACGTAGTTGAAATAGGTCAAATACGGCAAATAACTAACGGGCAGAGTAACTCCCCAGTAGTTATATGTGAAACAATACTACCTTTTGCTGGTAACAATGGTGTAAGTAAATACGTGTTGTTTAGTAAAGACAATAAAGCTAATCTAAGCACACTACTTGGTTATCATGCTAATGTAAAAATGGTTAATACATCTACAGTAGAAGCCGAGCTGTTTGCTGTTAACTTAGAATCTTCAGATAGTAGTGGCTACGGAAGTATTGAATAGTAAATAAAAGGCAAATAGTGTAACTATAAGAGAGTAAATAAAATGAAAAATATATCATCATGGATTGGGGTACGGTAGCAGAATACGGTTTAAAATTGATTGGGCCTCTTACTCAAGCAATTGGTAGTGGTAGTAGAAATAAGCAAGCTAGACTGCAAGCAGAGCAAGCCCAAGCTAGATTAGATCAGCAAAGAGAAATGCTTAACATGCTAGATACTAGCAACCCTTACACTAACTTAGAAAATAGTCTAGAAGATGTTACAGTAAATCTAAAAGAAGCTGAAATGCAAAGAGATATGTTAGCTCAGTCTCAAGCAAACACTTTAGATCAACTAAGGCAAGGCGCTGGTACATCAGGTATAGCAGCTCTAGCTACTGCTTTAGCTCAAAGAGGAGATTTGCAAGCTCAAAAAATAGGTGCTCAAGTAGGTAAACAAGAAGCGGCTATAAACTTAGCTGCGGCTAAGCAGGCTCAAGCTAACCAAACAGCAGAGCGTCAAGGTGAAGTAATGTCAAGGCAAATGGAATTTGGTAAATTAGAGTCGCAAATGGGTATTGATCTTCAGTTGCTAGCTAATGCACAAGCTCTTCAAGCTGGTCTTACAGAGCAAAAAAATACGGGTCTTAATGCTTTATTAGCTGTGGGCGGTGACTACTTAACAGAAAATCCTGACGTACTTACAGACTTGTTCTCGGGGAGTAACTAAACACAATAATCATGGCAGATAAACCAACAGCACAATCAGGCAATATATATAGCTTAAAAGCCTCAACGCTTAAAGGTTATAGAGATGTAGGCAAAGCTCAAGAAAAGTTCTTTGATGAAGGTAGAACTACGCTTACTACTTTAGGTGAAACTCTTAGTCAGAAAATAGACAACATACAGAGAGTTCAAGAGTTTGATAACGCTATGAACTTTATTTACGATAATGGAGGAGATACATTTTCTGCAGAGAATAAAACTCAATTAAGAGAATATATTGAAAAAGATAGAGATTCTTTAATAAATTCTCTTACGGTAGGTACTGGTGAAATAGACAAAGAAGCTGCAGAAGCCGCAGAAGGTAACTTAGATCAAATAGCTAAAGGTATGGCTGCTTGGGACGTAGCTAAAAAAGAAACCGGCTTAATAGGTGTAGATGAAAACCTAGGTTTTTCTTCTGCAATAAACCCATTAGAAGAGCATGTTATGAAACAAGTTCAAACCAACAAAGCCGCACTAAATATAAGCGAAGATGGAACAGTTACGTTTGATGTTACTATGCCTGATGGTAGCGTGATAAACGTAAATAAAAACCAGTACGAAGCTTTAGTTACTAAAAACATGCTACCTAAAGAATTTATGGCAGATCAAGCTGATCGTAACGTAAATTTATTAGAGCAAGGAAATAACGCTAGTGCTGCTATAGATATTACTACGCCAAGTGGTATGCAAAAATATAACGATCTTAAAAAACAAAATGAAGCTGATATAGATAGTGGTAAGGCAAGTGTTCAGCAAATATTACTTGACAAAAACGTTGTAGCCGGTGTACCAGGCACTATGTTCGACGCCATAGTATCTAACGCAAATCCTGCTGTAAGAGACTTTAAGTTTCCTGTTAGCAAAGCAAAAGGAGCCGCTGAAGATAAAAATAATGATGGCTTTATATCTATGGCAGATTTTGAAGATGGTGATTACGAAAAGCTAGTAGTAGAAATGTTAAGGCCAGAAAATGCAGAAGTAACTAAAAGTATTATAGCTGAAGCTATGACACTAAATAATATACAACAGTTTAATAAAGGTTTTGCTGATAAACAAGCAGGCTCTGCTGCTAATCAAAACTCTAGCGCACAAAGTGAAGATTCTACCATACTCGAACCACAAGATCAAGGTAGCGAAGCAGCTGATTTAATCAACGAGGCTTTAAGTGAAGATGCAATAGAACCTGATGAACCACAACGTGGCGATTTGTTACCTGATGGTACTTTCAAACAAATAGATCTAAACATAAACCCAGAAGGTGAAACATCAACACCAGGAGGTAGCAGAACTGTTGCTACACAAAAACCAATTAAAGCAACGTTTGAACAAGTTTTGAATAAGCTAACAAATGTAGTTTACGAAGGTGATAACATTACTGAATTACAAAGACGATTTGAAAGACAAGCTAGAAGCAACGGAATGTCACAAGTTGATATAGATAAATTATTTAGATTTGGTGGTCCAGCTATAATAACTAAATTACCAAGTGGTAAATTTAGAGTTAGACTAAGAACTAGCGCTGATGCAAATTTGCCTCGCCAACGTCCAACAGGAGAACCAGTAGAATAAAATAAAATAAAGCAATATGAATCCAGAACTAGAACTTCTTGTTCAAGAAAAGATTGATGCCGCGAAAGCTGCTAATAACGGTGTGTTAAGCGAACAAGCTAAGACTGACATAATGGCTTTTGTAAAGCAGTACAAAGATGACGAGCAGGTAAAAAAAGATCAAGACTCTCAGCCAAGCCCAAGCGGAGAGTCAACGACTCAAGGGCAATCAGACGCTTTACAGTCTACTACGGAAGTGAGTACAGACGAATCTTTGTTGGAGCAAGAAGATGATGATCAAGTAGATACAGATATTAGTAGTGAAGAAGAAGTTATAATTGAAGAACAAAGGCAAGAAGAAGAAGTTGTAACTGAAGAGCCGCAAGATGCACCTAAAATTATTTCAGATAGAGGAGATGGATATGAATACAAAAGAGAAAACGGTATATACTACACTAAAAAAGTAGGTGCGCCAAGTTGGACACAGACTTCAGGAGACGTAGCTAACACGATAGCTAAAGAAATGTTTCCTGAGTATAACGAGTTTGTAGATAAAGTTGACGCTGATTATACTGAAGGCGATGAAGCGGATCAGCCAGGTATGTTTGAAGGTATTGAAGATAAATTTACTAAAGACCTTAAAACTAATATTAAACGAGAGTATCAAGGTGAGTTTAACTACTCTTCTTCTACTATAGCTGGAGATTTTAAAGGTACTGCAGCTTTTCCCAACTTGCAAGCAAGTCACACTAATGTTAATAGATTTGGCAACGAACATGCTGTTGTATTTAAGCCAAACGGTGGGTATTCAGTAATATCAGATGAAGATGAAACACATGTAGATACAGCTGTAGATAATATTGCAGAATGGTATAATACTGGTGATAACAGTAAAATAGCATCTAATCCTATATGGTCTTTGTTTGAAAGAAAAGATAGTGGTAACGCAGACCCAGCATTTGGGGCTTCTGAAAATCCATTTGGCACGTCTAAAGCGCAAGCGGGTGAAGAATACGCCTATCAATTTAATGATATTGAAGGTATGAACGAAGCGCTTAGTGCTTCTGGATATACTATTGAACCAATTTATCCTGTGCAAGTAATGAGAAAAAATTTGCAAGGTGAATATATGCTTGATCAATATTCTGGTAGTAGATATAACCAACAAAAAGGAAGAAGAGGAGTAATTATAAGAGGGTATAGAGTATTAAAAGACGGCGAAGTTGTTTTAGGAGGAGCGCCTGAAGATTTTGAAGACTATAATTCTAACCCTTTAGGTGAAAATGAAGCCAATGAAATTGGTGGTACGATGAACAATAATTACGCTGGCGTAAGTAGTGGTGAAGTACAAAACTATTTTTGGAACTTGGCAAAAGATTTTCATGAAGAAAACGGATTTGGCTATGATGATAAAGGCAATCCTACCGTAAACTTTTTGCAAAAGTCAAGAGAGTACATGGTTGAAAGAGAAGCCGAAGTACTTAATGGTATTAACGCTGAGCTTTCCGCTTTTGAAGATAAATATATTGTTACTCGTGATGATCCATCAACATTTGACATAGATGAAACAGAGTACAGTGCAACGGCTATTAGTTTAGCTCTTAAAGACAATAACGTTCTAACGTTTGATGTGATTAGAACTGTACTAGAAGACTCAAACTTGCCAGAAGAAGAAATAACTACAATAGCAAAATATTTTAACGAACCTATATACTACACAACAAAGAAAGAGAAATGGGTAAAGGGCTATAAAAAAACATATACTGAAAAAACACTGGCTTCAGATTGGCAAAAGCAAAGACTTGACGGTGTGCTTGAGTCTGACATGTACAAGAACTTATCACTTGAAGGTCAAGAAGCAGTTAGAAATTCATTGACAGCAGGTTCTGATATGGTAAACATTATAGTAGGATCTGTTGTAGATGAACAAGTTGATCGACGTAGAAGCATATTGATTGAAAGAGAGATATCAAATTCTTCAAACGCTAATATAGTAAGAGGTGTTATAGACGAAAAAACAGCACCTCACAACATACAAGCTAAGATCAACGCTTTTAGCGCTAGACAGTCTACTATTGAAAACCATTTAAAGCAGAAGAGCGATAGTTTAGCTACAACTATTAATGGCACTTTAGCTGATGTTGCTAAAGCAGGATATGGCTATCACTCTGAGGGTAATGTTGAAGAAGGTACGTTCAGATTTGTAATAGATATGCCAGAAGATGGCAGTGAAGAAGATCGCAAAGTATTTCAGAAGAAAGTTGACAACCTATATCGTCAATACGAGACTATAAATTCAGACTATATGAATGGCCTTAGAGGTGAGATGCTTAAATATCTAGAGTTTGTTAACGAAACTCAAGACAATGCAGCTGTGCTTAATACTGTTTCAAAAGAATTTGATGATCATGATAAAAGGTGGAAAGACTGGATGGACGCTTGGAAGGGCATGTGGTGGGGTACTACGGCTTTTTTTGGTAGCGAAGAAGGTATAGCGGGCTTGCAAAGAATAGATGACAGAGCAGGTGCTTACAGAACTATGCTTACTGCTAGTGAAGCTTGGGATATTGGTCAGAAAGGTGAGTATGCGTCTAGAACGTTTACTCAACAATTACCAAACCTACTTGTAGCTGTCGGTACAGGTGGTGTAACATCTAGTGGTTTGAAAGCGCTTGGAGCGTCAGCTAACGTTATAAAATACGGAAGCTCAGCGACCACTGGTTTTGGTATTTTTGGAACTGGATCTGCAGGCCAAAAGAAAAAGCAGATATATGATATGCGTTCTGCTGGAGAAGAAGCTCAAAAGCAGCTTACCGCTTTAGAAGCTCAACGTGAGCGCGGCGACATATCAATGGCCGAGTACTTAGTGCAAAAAGGAGAGTTAGAAAAAACCATTGCTCTTGGAGATATAGATGATACAGAACTGTATACAGCTATGGCTTCAGCTCTTGTTATTGAAGGTGGTGTAACTACGTTTTTTGGTACGGCTATAAACTCTCAAAAATTATTAAAAGCTTTTGGAGGTGAGGTTGATGATGTCCTTAGAACTGCAACTAATACGTGGTATCAAAACGTAGGCAGAGGTGTTCTTGCTACTGCTAAAGAAACTGGTAGTGAAGTTCTTGAAGAAGGCTTAATATTCTTTGGAGATCAAATGGCTGGTAGTTTAATACTAGGCCAAGACGCAGATTACTCTGGCGCTCTTGATGTAGTTTTCTCTTCTATTATATCAGCTGGCCCAACTCAAGGTGCTGGTAACGTATATAACGCGTTTACTTCTACAATGGCGACTAGTGACACTAGAGCGGTTTACAATGATGTAATGACGAATCTAGACATGATCACAGCTAGTATGGAAAGAGCCGCAACACCAGCTGAGAGAGAAGCTCTTAAAATAGATTATCTTCAAGAGGTAGGTAGACTGTCTAATTTGCAAGCCGGTTTAGAGCTTGATGTTTTAGTTGGTGGTTCAAAGACCTTAAAAACTACACTAGAAGCTAATAAAGCTTTATTAAAAATACACCAAGAAGCTGGTATTACAGGATCTGATTCGCAAGCTACAATAGATAAAAAACTAAAAAAATATAGAGCTACACTGAGCGGTGGTGATTTAAAATCTTTTGATCAAAGGTTATCTAGCGCTAATAATAGAATTAGTAAAACGCATGCCGAAGTTGCTCAAGCTTACGAAGACGGTAACGTGGTAGAAGATGTATATGGCGAAGAAGGTTTAAAAGTACAAGACAAGCTATCTAAAAAATCTGGTTGGGATCAGTTGTCTAACAGAGAAAAAGCGGTTGCTGTTCACACTGAAATGCAGCGTAAAGCTAGAAACAATAGAGTAAACTCACATCGTAAAGACGAGAAGTTGATGGAGTTTGTAGAGCTACAGGTTTATGGAGGTAAGTTTAGCGAAAGCGGTAGAAAAAACAGAAACCGTAAAGCAGAAGATGCTATATTAGATAGGTATGGTACTGAACTTCAAGTTCGCAAAGGGTGGACTACCATGCAAGCACGTGAAGGTAACGTTTCACTCGAAGCTATACTAGCAGATCCAAGCGTTGCTGGTAACTTTGAGGTGATACAAGCAGACTCTAACGAAGACTTAATGGCAAAAATTAAGCAAGAGTTTGACAATGGCAATATTACTCAAGACGAGTACGACGCGCTTAGAGACGACACGCAAGATATGTTTAAGTCTTCAACTGAAGATGGCGTTGAGTTTGGTGCCTTACTTCCTGGTGGTAAGTATATAACCATAGCTAACACACAGCAAGTCCAAGACGCTTTAGATAAAGGAGAAATACTCCAAGGCACAGTAGTTCTTCACGAAAGTACTCACGCTATAGACGTATTAAGCGGTATGAACGCTGAGGGTCAGATGGAAAACTTTGCTAGAAAACTAATGACAGGTTTAAATGGCGATAAAAATCTTAGATGGGTAGATCAAACTGCTAGAGACAGGGTTAATGCGTTAAATCTTGAACAAGGTAGTCAAGAGTATTACGACGAATATACAAAGTCTGTTCAAGATATACTTGGTAATAAGTACTTCAAGAGTGAGTTTAACGCTGCTAAAAAAGCCGCTGGTAGAACTAGTTTACGCAACTGGTACAGAATGGCTACAGGTAAAGGCTTTACGATAAACAACAGTAAAGACGCGCTTAATTTTATGGTAAGTAATATTGAAGCGTTTAGAAACGGTGAAGTTTCAAAGCTTACAAAAAGTAGAATTGAAGGCACGCTTGATGGAGAGACTAGTAAAAAGAGATTTTCAAGGTCTGGACAAGAGGCATCTGAACGTGTACAAACTCTATACGAAGATCAAGGCGTTGGCGCTGCAATGGATATTATAGATGAGTTTGGTGGTAGAGTAAACAAGCTTGTTAATAAATATCAAGACGTACCAGGCTTTGACAGACAGTTACTTACTGACGAAATAAATACTGGGCGTAGAGGTATACTTGATATGATATTAGAGTATGATCAAGACGCAAACCCTGGAGTACCTATTGCTGCTTATATTAATAAGTTCTTAGACAGAAGAGCTATTGAAGCTGCTAATAGAATATTAAAGACAGAGTTTGAAGATGACGTAACCGAAGCTAGAGGCGTAGCTGCTGAAGCGGCCGCAGAACCAGAAGTTGTAAGTAGAACTCGTGAAGGCATAAGACTAGCTGATAGGTTCGGTGAAAGAGGCCAGAAGATACATGACGACACTAAACAACAGGTAAAACGTGGTGCTATCAATACAGATAATAAAACTTATAAAACACTAGGTAATGCTGTGTCTGATCAGGTTCAAACTATGTTTGGTGTTGTTCCAAAGCCTGGTAATTTAACTAAAGGTGACGTTAAAAACGCACAAGCTTTTATTATGAAGCATGCTGACACATTGATTGCTATGTTACCAGAAGGTACCGATACTTCAGGTAAATCTACAGGTGTTAATAAAGTATTATTGGAGCCGTTTTATGAAAAAGGTGGTAGAGTATCTGCATCTAAAACAGGTAGTAAAGCAGGTTTAGCAGCTCAATTAAAACGTGATAATATAACAAAGCAAGAGTTTTTAGAAACTTTTGGTGTAACGCCAGCTGGTCAACCTAATGTAAGTGATCGTAATACTAGTGCTAGAATTAAAGCTTTAATTGATCAGACAGGTAAAGCTATGACTAATCAAGCTGCTAAAGAAGCTTTAATAGAACAAGGCAAAGGTCAAGGTTTTACTTTTGAAGACGGTAAGTCGAAGACTTTGTATTCTAAAACTGCTAATAAGTTGCAAAGTGAATACTCTACTATTGGTCAAGCTGTGTTAAATAAAATACAAAGTGAAGAAGGTCTTCAAATGATTGAAGATGTTACTGGTAATATACAAGGAGCTTTTAATAACTTGTTTACTGATGAAGATATTAGAGCTCTTGCTATAGAACAGTTTGGTAGAGCTGGCAAGAAAGAGGTTTCTTTAATAACTAGAAGATTTGCTAAAATAGGTAGTGAGCTACAACAAGTGTATGATGAGTTTAGTGGTTTTAAACCTGTTAAAGATGTAAGCGTTAATGTTGGAATATTAAAACAGCCTTTAAGTCAAATAATACAAGGTCATATAGTTAATGAAATTACTACTCACAGACAGTATTATACAACAGTTGTTGGTGAGAATAATGTATTAGATCTTTCTAATCCTTTAGACGTTGAAAAAGCTAGAGCAGGTGCTAGTAAATTAGGTCAAAAACTAGCAGAAAAATACGGCGCTGAATTTAATGAAAGATTTTTAGTGCCAGGTTTAGCAGCAGCATCATCTCGTAAAAGAGGCTTTTTTACAGACGGTAGAGAAGACACTAGAAAATTACTTGGCGCTGTAAAAGGTGAAATAGGAGATTATTCTAGACCGCCTTCTAATTACATGGACGGTAACTTTAGTTACGATCAAGTAAAAAAACACGTAAACAATAAAGATGCTATAGTAAAAGCTCAACAAGAAAACAATAAAGCGTTTAGGCAAATAGTTGAAGAGCTTAGATCAATGGTTGACAGCAAGGAAATTAGTCTTGCTCAAGCTACTCAAATACTAGAAACGTTAAATTCTAGTCAACAAGGTTTAACTAGATCTTCTGCTATATTTGATTTCGCACCTACTAAACCTTTCAAGTTAGAACCTGCTTTAAATAGAGATGGTACTCCAAAGCTTGACTCAAAAGGAAACCCAATAATGCTTGGCGCTACATTAGAGCATATGACTCCAGCGCTGCAAGTAAATTTACAAGCGTTAAGGTATATAGCGACTGGTAATGCTGATCAGAAAACACAGTTTGACCAAACTATGGACAACTATAGGTTAGCTTATTTGCCTAAAAAGTACGATGATATTGTAAATCTTTTTTACAAGTCAACTGTTCCTTATTGGCAAACATCAGACATGTCGCCACTTGGTAGATACTATGGTCCACAGCTACTAGCAGCTGGGTTTGATCTTGAACTTAGCATGTTGTCTACAGGCGTTAGTATTGGCGGTGATGCTGGTATTACTATAGATAATTGGAACAGAGTAAATAAAGAACGTAAAGATGCTTTAGGACCATTAGGTGGTAACGACGTAGGCACTATAGAGCAGACAAGAAGTAACGCTAAAAAAGCTAATAAAGAAAAAAGCTTATACTCAAGGACTGGTAAGAAAAAAGGTATGACAGCTTGGGACTTTGATGACACTCTAGCTAGAACTAAATCAAACGTTATATTTAATAAAGACGGTGAAACTAAAATAGTAAGCGCTGAAGATTTTGCTACTCAGGGTGCTGATCTTGTAGCTGAAGGTTGGGTGCCAGATTTTTCTGAGTTTAATAAAGTTACTGGCGGTACTCCAGGACCTTTCTTTGATAAAGCTATGAGGCGTGCAAAGAAGTATGGTACTCAAGATACATTTATACTTACAGCAAGAGCGCCTGAATCTGCACCAGCTATTAAAGAGTTTTTAGATTCACTAGGTTTAAATATACCTATTGAAAATATTACCGGTCTAGGTAATTCTACAGGTGAAGCTAAAGCTAGATGGTTGCTAGATAAGCACGCTCAAGGCTATAATGATATTGCGTTTGCAGACGACGCTTTGCAAAACGTTGAAGCTGTTAGAAAAGTTTTTGATGAGTTTGATATTAAAGGTAAAGTTGAACAAGCTAAAACTTTATTTAGTAGATCTGCTCCTGCTCGTGTAAGCGAAATAATAGGTCAAGGCGAAGCTGATTTAAATGCAGATTTAAATATTATATTAGAAGAAACAAAAGATGTAGATCGTAAGAAAAAGTTTTCACCAGCTAAAGCTAAACAACGTGGTAAAAATAAAGGTAAGTTTAAATTTTTCTTACCACCTTCAGCAGAAGACTTTAAAGG
>MDSY01060587.1_pt1 | contig 27794 bp, 28 predicted proteins | sample 811131 | NCBI WGS metagenome assembly MDSY01 (sample SAMN05326643, study PRJNA326480) | marine metagenome | isolation source: seawater | place: Atlantic Ocean: South West | collected 2010
GTATATTAAACGTAATTTAGTATTTTTATTTTAAAAATGATAACTTTTTTTAGATCATTAATATTTAATATCTTATTTTATATTTGGACATTTTTCATAGGTTTTTTTTCTTTTCCTGTTTTTTTTTTAAATAGAAAATTTGATGTTAAAATTTGGTTTTTATGGATCAAAGGTACAATTAAAATTTTAAAAAAAATAGTAAGACTTAATTACCAAATAAAAGGAGTGGAAAATATTGAAACTAATAAAAAAGTTATATATGCATCTCAACATCAATCAGCATGGGATACAATTGTTATTCCTTACTTAATAGGTGATTGTGTAATTTTCCATAAAAGATCATTATTATTTATACCTATATTTGGTTGGCATTTATTTAAATTAGGTATGATTATAATTACTAGAGGGAAAAAAATTAATGATTTAAAAAAAATTATTTATAAAACTAAAAAAGCAATTAATAATAATAGGTCTGTATTAATTTTTCCTCATGGAACAAGGACTCTTCCTAAAACAAAAAATAAGATTCAATCTGGAATTGTAACTCTATATAAACATTTAAATATAAAAATCGTCCCTATAAAATTAAATTCTGGAAATTTCTGGGGTAGAAATAAATTTATAAAATTTCCAGGTAAAATAATAATTAATTTTTTAAAACCTATTGAACCAGGTTTATCTCCAGGAGAATTAAGAAATAAATTAGAAAAAATTTTATAAAAAAAACTATTCTTGTTTTTCTCTCTCAATTAATTCTCGTATTTTTTTTGTTTTTATAAATATTTTATAAAGATTTTTTGAATTATTATTTTTAATATATTTTTTTATTAAATTTAGTGATTTTTCAAATTCTTTTGTAATTTTTAATAAATTTTTTTTATTATTTAAAAAAATGTCTTTCCACATAACTGCGTCAGATGCTGCTATTCTAGTAAAATCTCTGAATCCTCCAGCTGAAAATTTTATAATATGAGATTTTTCTTTTGAATTAACATTTAATGCAGAAGCAACAATAGAATATGAAATTAAATGAGGCATATGAGAAGTTATAGAAAGTATTTTATCATGATTTTCTGGATTCATTATTTGAATTTTTGAACCAAAACTAACCCACATTTTTTTTAAAATATTTAAAGATTTTTTATTATTATTACCCATTGGAGTTAAAACACACCAACGTTTATTAAATAAATCTGCAAACCCGGCTTCGGGTCCTGATTTTTCTGTTCCTGCAATTGGATGTGCAGGAATTATATGATATTTATTATTCTTAAACTTAGAAAATATTTTTACTACACTTGATTTTACTGACCCCACATCTGTAACAATAGCATTTGGACTTATATGTTTTGATATTTTATTTAAAATATTTTTATAAGTAGAAAGAGGAGTACAAAGAATAATTAAATCGCTATTTTTTACGCTTTCTTTTAAATTATTAGTATAAAAGTTTCCTAATTTTAATTTTTTTGCTTTTTTAATCGTATTTAATGATCTAGAAAATATAAAAATTTTTTTACTAAGACGTTTTTTTTTTAATGCTCTTGCTATTGAAGATCCTATTAAACCAATTCCTATTAGTGTTGTTTGTTTAAATAAATTCATTTAGTTGAAATAACAAGTATTATTTTTTTTTAAAGTAAATTTTTAAAACTTTTACTAATTTTTCTAATTCAGATTTTTTTCCAATAGAAATTCTAAGAAAATCTTTAAGACCATAATTATCTACATTTCTTAATATTATTCCTTTTGATAAAAGATAATTATTTACCTTATAAGCAGAAAATTTTCCTAAGCTTGGAAACTTAACTAATATAAAATTAGCTATACTTGGTATTGGAATTAAACCTAAATTAATTATTTCTTTTGTTAACCATTTTAGATAAAAACTATTATGTTTAATAGATCTAATATAAAAATTATTATCTTCTAACGCAGCGCTACCTCCTTCAATTGCTGCTTTATTTAAATTAAATGGTAATCTAATTTTATTAAAAATATCAACAATATTTTTTGAACAATATGCCCAACCTATTCTTAAACCAGCTAAACCATATATTTTAGAAAATGTTCGAGTCATAACGACATTTTTATTTTTTTTAACAATATCATCTCCAGGTGTATAATTCTTATTTAAAATATATTCTGAGTATGCGCCGTCAATAACTAATAAAACTCTTTTTGGTATTTTTTTTACAAATTTTTTTAATTCATTCTTATTTAAATATGTTCCAGTTGGATTATTAGGATTAGCAATAAATATTATTTTAGTTTTTTTTGTAATTGCTTTAATAAAATTTTCAGGTGAGTTTTTGTAATTAATATCTTTAACCTTAATCCCTTTTGCCCCAACTAATTGAGCAGCAATTGGATACATCAAAAATCCATATTCAGAAAAAAGAATTTCATCACCGGGCCCAGCAAAAATTTTTGCAAGAAGTAACAAAATTTCATCTGAACCATTCCCACAAATTATATTATTTTTATTTAATTTATATTTCTTTGAAATTGCTTGCTTTAATTTATCACTCTCAGGATCGGGATATCTAAAAAGATTATTCTCAAATTGTTTTAATCTTTTTTTTACTTTAGGGCTAACACCAAAAGCACCTTCATTTGAAGATAGTTTAATTATTTTTTTTCTATTTGCTAATTTTGATATACCAGCTTCATATTTAATAACGCTATTTAAATTTTTTTTTATATTTAAAAAATTACCCATGGTAACTAAAATTAATTATAAGACTTAAAATTACAACTTCTAAATAAACTTGAATTTTTTTTCAAAAATGTTACATATGAATTGCCGATTTGAAACGTAGCTTGCGGGCAAAATAACAGCTAAAGCGCTCTTTTTTTTCACCATAGCTTCGTGTATCGGTGTTTTTTTTTATAAAAATAAAATGAAAAATTCAAAAAAATTTGCACTTTTAGGAATTAAAAAACCGCTAAAATTAGATAGCGGAAAAAATTTAAAAAATTTTAAAATAGCTTATCAAACATACGGAAAATTAAACCGAAAAAAAAATAATGCAATTTTAATTTGTCACGCACTAAGTGGTGATCAATATGCAGCAAAAAGAAATCCGATTACCAAGAGACCTGGTTGGTGGGCAAAAGCTATTGGTCCAAATTTGCCAATAGATACAAATAAATTTTTTGTTATATGTTCTAATGTCTTAGGCGGTTGTTTAGGAAGTTCTGGACCCAAAGAAATAAATCCAAAAACAAAAAAAATATTCAATATGTCATTTCCAGTAATAACAATAAAAGATATGGTTAATGCTCAAAAAATGTTAATTGATGAATTAGGTATTAAAAAACTTTTATCTGTTATAGGAGGATCTGCTGGTGGTTTTCAAGCTTTACAATGGGCTGCAAGTTATCCAGAAAATATTATTTCAGCTATTCCTATCGCAACATCTTTTAGACATTCTGCTCAAAATATAGCCTTTCATGAAGTTGGTAGACAAGCAATTATGAGTGATCCTAATTGGTGTAATGGTAATTATATTAGTAAAAATAAAAAACCTGAAAAAGGTCTATCCGTAGCGAGAATGCTGGCACATATAACATATTTATCAGAAGAAGCTTTCCAAAGAAAATTTGGAAGAAATTTACAAAATAAAATATCTTTAGCATATGGTTTTAAAACAGATTTTCAGGTAGAAAGTTATTTAAAACACCAAGGCCAGGTTTTTGTTGATAGATTTGATGCAAACAGTTATTTATATATAACAAGAGCTATGGATTATTTCGATCTTCCAAGTCAAAAAAAGGGTGGTTTAGAAAACATTTATAAAAAAACCCCAGTAAAATTTTGTGTAATATCTTTTACTAGTGATTGGGTATATCCAACTAAATATAGTAAAGAGATTGTTGATTCTTTGAATGCTGTAGGTGCTAATGTAAGTTTTGTAGAGATTGAAACAGATAAAGGACATGATGCTTTTTTACTAGACGAAAAAGAGTTTAATGAAACTGTGAGAGGATTTTTGAAAGCAACATCATCTAAGTTAAATTTTTAATTAATAAAAAAAATGAATAGATTAGATTTTGAAATTATAAAAAATGTTATTAAAGAAAACTCAAGGATTCTTGATGTTGGTTGTGAAAATGGAGATTTATTAAAATTTTTAAATAAAGGAAAACAAATTGATGGAAGAGGATTAGAAATAAGTCAAAAAAATGTAAATATTTGTGTAAAACATGGATTATCTGTTGTACAAGGCGATGCAGATAAGGATTTGATTTCATATCCTTCTAAATCATTTGATTTTGTAATTCTAAGTCAAACATTGCAAGCAACACATTCTCCAGAAAAAGTTTTAAATCAATTAGTAAGAATTAGTAAACGAGCAATAGTTTCGTTTCCAAATTTTGGTTCTTGGTTAGTAAGACTAAAACTTTTAATTAATGGAGTGATGCCTCAATCTAATTCTCTTCCTCATAAATGGTATACAACGCCAAATATTCATCTTTGTACTATTAAAGATTTTAAAAAATTATGTAAGAAAAATTCAATTAAAATTGAAAAAAGTTTTTATCTAAATAAAAACGGAAAACAAATAAATAATTATTTTAAAAAAACTTTTAATAATTTTTTTTCAACATCTGGACTTTTTGTATTAAAAAAATAATAATCATAAATAATGAAAGTAAAAATTATCCCAATTTTATCTGATAATTACTCTTATTTGATAATTGATAAAGAAAATAAATCATGTTCAGCTATAGATCCTGCAAGCCCAGAAGAAATAATACCTTTTATTGAAAATGAAAATCTTGTTTTAAAAAATATTTTAAATACTCACTATCATGCTGACCATACAGCTGGAAACTTAAATTTAAAAGAAAAATATAAATGTAAGATTTATGGCCCTTATGGAGAAAAAGATAAAATTCCAGGTATAGATATAGCTTTAAAAGAAAATGATATTCTACAAATTAATAATTTTAGAGCAAAAATTTTCGAAACACCTGGGCATACTGCAGGACATATAATTTATTGGTTTGAAAAAGAAAAAAAAGTTTTTACAGGAGATACTCTTTTTGTTTTAGGCTGTGGAAAATTATTTGAAGGAACTCCAAAAGTAATGTGGAATTCGCTTTTAAAAATTAGAAACCTTCCAAATGAAACTGAAATATATTGTGGCCATGAGTATTCTAAAAATAATGCTGATTTTGCTCTTTCGATAGAAAAAAATAATAATAAATTAATTAAAAGATCTGAAGAAATAAACAAATTAATTAATAAAAATTATTTTACTGTCCCAACCACTGTAGAAAAAGAAATTGAAAGTAATCCTTTTTTAAGAGTTGATATTGAAAATATAAAAAAAGATATTGAAATGGAAAATGCTTCTCCTGAAGAAGTTTTTGGTGAAATTAGAAAAAGAAAAGATAATTTTTAAGGAACGTTATATTGCCCGCCATTAACATTTAATGTAGTACCTGTAATAAAACCTGAATCATCTTTTACTAAATATAAAACTGCTTCAGCAATTTCCTCTGGCTTCCCTAATCTTCCTAAAGGTATTTTGCTTTTAATAATTTTATTTAAAATATCTTGAGGAACTGCTTGTACCATTTCAGTATCAATATATCCAGGAGCAACGCAATTAACAGTAATACCTTTATTTGCAGTTTCTAAAGCAAGTGATTTAGTAAAACCTATCATTCCTGCTTTTGTAGAAGCATAATTAGTTTGTCCAGCTTGGCCTGCTTGTCCATTAACAGAGCTTATATTTACAATTCTACCAAACCCCTTTTCTCTCATACTATCTATTACACATTTTGACATATTAAAACATGAATCTAAATTTGTTCTTATAACATCTCCCCACTGTCTAACATCCATTTTATGTAACATACTATCTCTAGTAACTCCTGCGTTATTTATTAAAACTTCAATTGGACCTAAATCTTTTTCTATTTCTTTTATTTTTTCACTACATTGATCATAAATAGCAACATCGAATTTATAAACATGTACTCCAGTTTTTTTCATAAAATTTTGTGCGTCTTCATCTCTTGAAACATAGCTTGCTGCTACTTTATATCCTTCTTTTTTTAATCTTAATGAAATTGCCTCACCAATTCCTCTAGTTCCACCTGTTACTAATGCTACTCTTGACATATTATTTTCTTTCTAGACACATGGCAATTCCCATACCACCGCCTATGCATAAAGTTGCTAAACCTTTTTTTGAGTCTCTTTTTTCCATTTCATGTAAAAGAGTTGTTAAGATTCTTGTCCCAGATGCTCCTATAGGATGACCAATTGCAATTGATCCTCCATTAACATTAACATTTTCTGGATCCCAACCCATTTCTTTATTAACAGCACAAGCTTGGGCTGCAAAAGCTTCATTTGCTTCAATTAAATCTAAATCTTTTGGTTTCCACTTAGCTTTTTCAAGAGCCTTTTTACTTGATGGAATTGGCCCACTTCCCATCACAGCAGGATCTACCCCTGCAGTAGCCCAAGATGCGATTCTTGCTAATGGTTTGATACCTAATTTTTCAGCTCTATCTGATTTCATAATAACAACCGCTGCTGCACCGTCATTTATTCCAGATGCATTTCCTGCAGTTACAGTTCCATCTTTTTTAAATGCAGGTCTTAAATTTTTTAAATTTTCTAAAGTACATCCGTGTCTTGGATATTCATCATCTCTAATAATAACTGTTCCAGTTTTAAGTTGAGCAGGAACAGAAACAATTTCTTTTTGAAACTTTCCATTCTTTTGAGCTTCTTCAGCTTTTAATTGAGAGTTTAATGCAAACTCATCCTGTTGATCTCTAGTAATTTGCCATTTTTCTGCGACGTTTTCTGCAGTCACACCCATATGATATCCATTAAAGATATCCCATATTCCATCTTTAATCATACTATCTATCATTTCCGCGTCTCCCATATTTCCTGTTTGTCTTAAATGAAAACAATGAGGTGCCTGAGTCATATTTTCTTGCCCTCCAGCAACAACAATTTCTGATTGATTACTTATAATTGATTCTAAACCTAATGCTATGGATCTTATGCCTGACCCACAAACCTGATTAATTGTCAAAGCAGTAATTTCATTTGGTATTCCTGCATTGATAGAAGCTTGTCTTGCAGGATTTTGCCCGCATGATGCTGTTAAAACCTGCCCCATAATAACTTGAGAAACATCAGAAGTTTTAATTTTTGCTCTATTTATTGCTTCTTTAATAGCAATAGTGCCTAAATCTGCTGCACTCATATTTGAAAAAGAGCCATTAAAAGAACCTACAGGAGTTCTTGCCGCACTAACAATTACAATATCAGACATAAAACATCTAATCTATTAAATAGAACATTCTTTTCAAGAAAAATTTTAACTATACAATTAAGTCACGTAACATTTTAAAAGCGGAAATTAATAGTAAAATACAAAAAAATCTTTTAATTAAAACATCATTAAAACTATGCATAATTTTTACACCCATTGGAACAGAAACAAAAGTTCCCAAAGTTATTAAAAAAAACGGAACTATACTTATAAATCCAATTGAATACTGTGGCCTATCATCAAAATTTAATCCTGCAAATAGAAAAACTAACGCTGCAGGCAAACTAATAAAAAATCCTATTCCTGAAGAAGTTCCAACAGCTTTTTTTATATTTCTACCACAACTAAGTAATAATGGCACACTAAGAGTGCCTCCACCAATTCCTAAAAGAGAAGAAATAGTTCCTATAAAAAAACTAATAATTTTTTGAATCGACTTTAAAAATTTATAAGTTTTTGTTGAATATGGCCTTGTAAATAACATTCTTAAAGCAACTATAAATGAAAAAATTGCAAAGAAAATTATAAGTATTTTACCATCAATTAATTGTGCTAATAATGCTCCACTAAAAGATCCAAAAAAAATACTATATTTCCATTTATTTAATAAACTTAAATCTACACAGGCTCTTTTTTTATGCTCAATAACTGAATTTAAAGAAGCAGGAATAATAGTAGCTAATGAAGTACCAATAGCCATATGCATAGAAATATTTTGAGAAAAATCTAAAAAATTAAATAAATGATATATTACTGGAACAATTATAATTCCTCCTCCTATACCAAAAAAACCAGCTAAAATACCTGAAATAAATCCTGTAAAAAATAAAAGAAGAGAAATTATAAAAAAAGTATCTATTTCTAACATTATATAATTTAATTAAAAAAAATTATTTATACTACTTTAAAGCCATTTTATCTATAAAAGACTTTAGTAAATGATTTTAAATAAAAAAAAAAAATTAAGAATAATAATTGGGTCCTTAAATGTAGGCGGTACAGAAAAACAATTAATTAAAATAGTTAATGCTCTATCTAAAAAAAATTGGAAAATAGAAATAATAACTTTACAAGAAAAAGGGATATTAAATAAGTATCTTAATAAAAAAATAGTTTCTAATAATTTAAATATTAAAAGTTCTTTTAAATTAATTAAATTAATTAAAATTACTTATAAACTTGTTAAAATTTTCAAAAAAAATCCAAGTACATTAACTCATTTTTTTCTACCACAAGCATATATAATTGGAATGATTTCTTCAATAATTTCTCAAGCTAAATGTAAATTAATAATGAGTAGAAGATCATTAAATTTGTATCAAAACAAAAACTTTTTATACAAAACTATTGAAAGATTATTGCATAAAAAAGTAAACAAAATATTAGTCAATTCAAACGTTATTAGAAAACAACTTATAAACGAAGAAAAAGTAAATAAAAATAAAATAAAACTTATTTATAATGGTGTTTCAGTAAATAATAAAAAAATTAAAAAAAAAAATAATTTTAATATTGTTATAATTGCAAACTTAATTCCTTACAAAAATCATCGTATACTTTTAAAATCTTTAGAACTAATAAAAGATAAATTACCCAAAAATTGGAAACTTTATTGTATTGGAAGAGATGATGGTATTAAAAAAGAATTAATAAAATTATCTAATCAATTATCAATCTCTAAAAATATTATATGGGTTGAAACATTAAAATTAAAAAATATTTTATCTAATTGCAAAATAGGTATTTTATGTTCAAAAGAAGAAGGTTTTCCTAACGCTATTCTTGAATATTTTGCATCAAAATTACCTGTGATTACTAGTAATGTTGGAGGCTGTAAAGAAATAGTGAAAAATAAAAAAAATGGACTAATAATAGAAAAAAATAATCCAGTAAAACTTTCTAAGGCTATTTTTTATCTTTATAAAAATGAAAAAATTGCAAAAAAATTTGGTATTGAAGGATATAATAATGTTGCAAGTAAATATACTCTAGAGAAAACAATTAATAAACATGAGAAAGAATATTTAAACTGTCTAAAACCTTGACATAAAAAAATGTAAGGGTATATTTTCACGAAATATTCTATAAATTTCTTAAAAATTAATATTATGTTTGCAATAATAAAAACTGGTGGAAAACAATATAAAATCAAAGAAAAAGATATTATTTTTGTTGAAAAATTAAATAATAAAAAAGGAGACAAAATAGATATTAAAAACGTTTTGTTATTAAGTAATGATGATAAAAATATAAAGATTGGGGCTCCAATATTAAAAGGTATTTCTGTAAAAGCAGAGGTATTAGAACAAAAAAAAGATAAAAAAGTTATAGTTTTTAAAAAAAAAAGAAGAAAAAATTACAAAAGAAAAAATGGGCATAGACAAGAAATAACTGTGCTTAAAATATTAAAAATTAATAGTTAAATTATTTAAAAATATTAAAAAAAATATTGTAATAATACTGGTATTAAAAAATGGCACATAAAAAAGCAGCAGGTAGTTCTAGAAATGGCAGAGATACTGCGGGTAGAAGATTAGGTGTTAAAAAATTTGGTGGTGAAATTGTTGTACCTGGTAATATTATAATTCGCCAAAGAGGAACTAAATATCATGCTGGAAACAATGTTGGATTAGGTAAAGATCATACAATTTTTGCTTTAAAAAAAGGTAACGTTTTATTCAAAAAAAAAAAAATAATAAAGTTTATGTTTCGGTAGAACCGAAATAAATTTAATATAATCAATTTCTTAAATATTCAAATATAAACTAATTTAAACTTTGTCTGGTAATAGATAAATGAAATTTTTAGACGAAATAAAAATTTTTGTAAAAAGCGGAAACGGAGGTTCGGGATGTTGCAGTTTCAGAAGAGAAAAATTTATAGAATATGGTGGACCTGATGGAGGAAATGGTGGGAAAGGTGGAGATGTAATTATTAAATGTACAAATGCATTAAACACCCTTATTGATTATAAATATAAACCACATTGTATTGCTAAAGATGGAAAACCAGGAATGAAAAAAAAAAAAACTGGTAAAAATGGTGATAACTTTATTATTAATGTTCCAATAGGTACTGAAATTCTCATGGAAGATAAAAAAACTTTAATAAAAGATCTTTCTAAAGAAAATGACGAAATAATTATCGCATTTGGTGGTAATGGTGGTAATGGAAATATAAACTATAAAAGTTCAACAAATAGATCACCAAGAAAATTTACTAAAGGAGAAAAAAGCGAAGAAAGATGGTTATATTTAAAATTAAAATTAATAGCAGATATAGGTATTGTTGGATTACCTAATGCTGGAAAATCTTCTTTTATAAAAAAAATAAGTGCTGCAAAACCAAAAATTGCTGATTATCCTTTTACAACTATTATTCCTAATTTAGCTCAAGTAATAATTAATAATACAGAATTAACTTTTGCTGATATCCCAGGAATCATTAAAAATGCTTATAAAGGTAAAGGATTAGGATTAAATTTTTTAAGTCATATTGAGAGATGTTCGATGCTTTTACATTTAATTGATGCAAATGATATTAATATTGTAAAAAATTACAAAATAATTAGACAAGAAATAAAAAAATATAAAAATAAGGTAGAAAAAAAAATGAGCTTATATGTTTAACTAAATGTGATCTTTTAAATAAAATAGATTTGAAATACAAAATAAAAGAATTAGAAAAAATATGTAAAAAAAAAGTTTACTATTGTTCAAATTTAACAGGAGAAGGAATTAAAGAAGTTCTTAATAAATTAGAAAAAATATATGAAAAATAAAAAAATTAAAAAAATTGTAATTAAAATAGGATCTTCTCTAGTTGCTGATTATAAAAGTGGTGCAACTAAATTAGCTTGGATTAATGCTTTTATAAATGATTTAAATTTTCTTATAAAAAAAAATATTAAAATTATTATTGTTTCAAGCGGAGCTATAGCAATTGGTAGAAAAAAAATTGGATTCTTTAAAAAAAAATTAAGTTTAGATGAACAACAAGCAGCTGCATCTGTAGGACAAATATATTTAATAAATAATTACAAAAAAGCATTTAATAAAAAAAAAATAGAAATTTCTCAAGTATTACTAACTTTAGATGATACAATAAAAAAAGAAAAAAAAATTAATGCAAAAAAAACATTAAGTAAATTAATTCAAAATAAAATCATACCTATAATTAATGAAAACGATACTGTTGCAACAGATGAAATTAAATTTGGAGACAATGATAGATTATCTGCAAGAGTTGCAGAAATAATAAAAGCTGATTTGTTGATTTTATTATCTGATGTAAATGGATTGTATGATAAAGATCCAAAAAAAAATAAAAAAACAAAATTAATTAAAAACATAAAGACAATCAATAAATCTATTATAAAAGCAGCAAGCTTTACTAATAATAAATTTGCAAAAGGTGGAATGACAACAAAAATTATAGCTGCTAAAATAGCAACTAATGCTGGATGTGGTATGGTAATTGTAAATGGAAACTCAAAAAATATTATACAAAAAATTTTTAATGATGAAGAAGGAACATATTTTCATCCTAAAAAGAGAAAAAAAAATAATTAAATTCTAAATTTATATAATTATTTGAGATTTAAAATTGAATAAATTAAAAAAAATAGCTGAATTATCAAAAAAAGCTTCTAGGGTATTATCTACAACTTCTCCTAAAGTCAAATCTAATGTTTTAAAGTATGCTGCTCTACAAGTAAAAAAAAATACAAAAAAAATTGAAAATGCTAATAAAAAAGATTTAAAAATTGCAAAATCAAAAGGATTAGATGATGCGATGATAGATAGGCTTCTGTTGGATCAAAATAGAATAAAAGATATCTCTAAGAGCCTTAATGAAATAGCTAAATGGCCAGATCCTGTAGGTAAAATAATTAGCAAAACTAAAAGACCAAATGGATTAGAAATTCACAAAGTATCAGTTCCAATTGGAGTTTTATTAGTAATTTATGAATCTAGGCCAAATGTTACAACAGATGCAAGTGCATTATGTCTTAAATCTGGAAATAGTGTAATTTTAAAATGTGGTTCTGAAAGCTTAAATTCATCTAAAGCATTACTTAATTGTCTACATACAAGTTTAAAAAAACACAAATTACCAAAAAATTGTATTGAATTACTAGCAACATCAAATAGAAAAGAGGTAGCTAATTTATTAAAAATGGATGAATATATTGATGTTGTTGTTCCAAGAGGTGGAAAATCACTTATACAAGCAATCTCAAAAATAAGTAAAATTCCTGTAATAAAACATCTTGATGGTATTTGTCATACTTATATTGATAATAATTCAAATATGCTAATGGCAAAAAAAGTTGTTCATAATGCTAAAATGAGAAGAACAGGAATATGTGGAGCAACAGAAACTCTTTTAGTATCTAAAAAAATTGCTAACTCACATGTTCCACAAATAATAGATATTTTGATAAATTCTGGTTGTGAAATTAGAGGAGATAATTTTATAAAGAAAATTGATAGTAGAGTAAAAAAAGCAACTTTAAAGGATTGGGAAACTGAGTATTTAGCACCAATTATATCAATTAAAATTGTAAAAGACGTAAAAGAAGCTATTCAACATATTAATCAATACGGATCAAATCATACAGATGCAATAATTACATCAAACAAAAAAAATGCAAAATTATTTTTGGATAGCATTGATAGTTCTATTGTCATGCATAATACATCTACACAGTTTGCTGATGGTGGAGAGTTTGGAATGGGTGCAGAAATTGGTATATCAACAGGAAAACTTCATGCCAGAGGTCCTGTAGGGGCAGATCAACTAACAACTTTCAAATATATAGTAAAAGGAAAAGGACAATTAAGATCCTAAAAAATAAAAAAAAAATTACTATTGGAGTTTTGGGTGGTTCTTTTGATCCCCCACATCAAGGGCATGTTCAAATTTCAGAAGAAGCATTAAAAAAATTAAATTTAAAAGAAATATGGTGGATTGTTGCAAAAAAACATCCTGAAAAAGAATTTATAAATGAAAAAAATTTTATAGAAAGAATAGAAAAATCAAAAAAGATTTTAAAAAATTCGAGAATAAAAATAATTGAAAATTTAAATTATTGTGAAGATAAATATGTAATAAATAATTTAAAAAATTTAATTAAAGACTTTAAAGAAAAAAATTTTATTTTTTTAATAGGAGCCGATAATTTGTTAAATTTAGATAAATGGTATAAATGGGAAGAAATTTTTAGATTATTACCAATAGCAGTATTTGATAGACCAAAATATACAAATATATCTCTTTCTAGTAAACCAGCTAATAAATATAGAAAATTTAAATTTTTAGAAAAATATTCAAAAAAATTACCATTTCTTAAACCACCCGCTTGGATATATTTTTATGGAAAAAAAAACTATTCAAAATCAAGTATAATTAGAAATAAGGAATGAAAGCTAAAAAAAGTATCAAAGAAAAATATAATAAAAAACTGCTTAAACTCATAAAAGAAGCTCTCTTAGATGATAAAGTAATAAATTTAAAAATCATTGATATTAGAAAGAAAACTACTTTCGCAGATTTTATTATTTTGGGATCAGGCACATCAAATAGACATATTGTCAATATGGCAAAAAATGTAAAAGAAAAAATAAAGAAAAATTTTAAATACAATCCATTAATAGAAGGTATAGAACAAAGTGATTGGGTATTAATTGATGCAAGCTCTATTATAGTAAATATTTTTAAGAAAGAAGTTAGAGAATTTTATAATTTAGAAAAGATTTGGGAAAACTAGTTTTTAGCCTTTTGGGCCTGCTTTTTTAATATTTGGAGAAGCTTTTTTATATTTTGTTTTGAAATTTTCTGCAAACATTTTAGCTAAACTTTTTGCTGCTTTGTCGTACGCTTTTTTATTTTTCCAAGTTTTTTTAGGGTCTAATACTTTTGATGGCACACCTGGGCATGTTTTTGGCACATCTAAATTGAAAACTTTATTTTTTTCGTAATTAACTTTTTCAAGGCTTCCATTTAAAACTGCTGTTATCATTTTTCTTGTGTATTGTATTTGAAATCTTTTACCAACTCCATAAGGTCCTCCAGACCAGCCTGTATTAACTAGATATACATTTGTATTATGTTTTACAATTCTTTCTCCTAACATTTTTGCATAAACTTCAGCAGGTCTAGGCATAAAAACTGATCCGAAACAATGAGAAAAAGTAGGTTGTGGCTCTATAATTCCTCTTTCCGTACCAGCAAGTTTACTTGTATATCCAGCCATAAAATGATACATAGCGCCATCCGTAGTAAGTTTTGAAATTGGTGGTAAAACACCAAACGCATCTGCAGTTAAAAATATAATTGATTTTGGATGTCCGGCAATACTTGGAATTACTGCTCCTGGAATATAATCTAGTGGATAAACAACTCGTGTATTTTCAGTTAATGAATCATCATCGTAATCTGGATTCATAGTTTTTGGATTTAAAACAACATTCTCTAATACAGCTCCATCTCTTATAGCGTCCCATATTTGTGGTTCTGCTTTTCTACTTAAATTAATTGTTTTTGCATAACATCCGCCTTCAAAATTAAATATGCCATCATCTGACCAACCGTGCTCATCATCTCCGATTAACATTCTTTTTGGATCTGCTGATAAAGTAGTTTTTCCTGTTCCTGATAAACCAAAAAATAAAGCTGTATCTCCATTAAGTCCTAAATTAGCTGAACAATGCATCGGCATTATATCTTTTCCAGGCAAAATAAAGTTTAAAACTCCAAATATAGTTTTTTTATTTTCTCCGCCATATCTAGTTCCACCGATAATTGCTAAACTTTTTGTAAAATTTAAAAGTATAAATGTTGATGTTCTTGTTCCATCTAATTCAGGTCTTGCTTCGAAATCATTGATATTAAAAACAGTAAATTTTGGTTCATGATATTCTAATTCTTCTTCTGTTGGTTCAATAAACATCGTTTTTACAAATAAACTTTGCCATGCATGATCCGTTATCATCCTAACCGGTAGTCTAGTTCCATCTGCTGCACCAGCCCATCCGTCAAAAACGAAGAGTTCTCCTTCATGTTTTCTCATTTTATTTAAAACTTGATCAAATTTTTTAGGGGGAAAAGGTTTGTTTATCTTACCCCAATCAACAGTTTTATGAGTTAATTTATCATCAACAATAAATCTATCCTCAGGAGATCTACCTGTATATTGTCCTGTTGTTACAGATAATGCCCCAGTTTTTGTTAAAACTCCTTCATTTCTTTCTACAGCCATTTTGATTAATTCTTTAGAAGATAAATTTCTATGAATGACAGAGGGCTTTAAACCCAATTCTTCGATTTGATAAGTAAACTTACTTGTTATATTTGTTTTTGAATCCTTCACTCTTAAAATATTTTTATTTTTTTTACCACTATTCTTATACTCATAAATTACAGGAACGCAAGGGGGAATATGAACATTATTTATATTTTTTATACTGTATTCTCCTGTTGCGCACCTAAAAGCTCTAAGCGCATTCCCATGAGCCACTAAAAGTATATTTTTTTTTTTTTTTAAAAGTGGAATAATTTTTTTATTTAAAAAAGGTTTAACTCTTTCTAAAACATCTTCTAAACTTTCACCGTTTGGTGGTTTAACTTTAAAACTTCTTCTCCAATCAAGAACTTTTTTTTCACCATGTGTTTTTATTAATTCATCTTTATATTTACCTGATAAATCTCCATAATCCCTTTCATTTAAAGCTGAAACTTTAATAATTTTTTTATTTACTTTAGAAGATTTAAATTGATTTATTGCGCATCTTGCGGTTTCTATACTTCTACTTAATTTACTAGAAAATACATAGTCAATTGAAATACCAGTTTTTTTTAATTCTTGGCCAGATCTTTTTGCTTGCTTTATTCCTTTCCGCGTTAAAGGAACGTCTATACCTCCGGTAAATCTATTTTGAAGATTCCAAATACTTTGACCATGACGCATTAATATTAAAATAGACATTTAGAAATTAAAGTTTATATAAGTTAAAAATGTATTATATTTGAAGTATATTAATTAGCTTATTTAAATTAAAAAAAATAATTATATAAAAAAAAATTGAAAATAAAATTTAAAATATTTTTATTATACACTTTCTTAACAATTGCTCCATTGAGTGTTTATTCTATAGATAAAGAAATAAGCGAATATGATTATCTAAAATTTTTAGGCGAATCGATTGAAAAAATAAAATCTGATTATGTTGAAAATATTGACAACAAGGAAATAGTCGAATCAGCAATTAATGGAATACTGTCTTCTTTAGATCCACATTCAAGTTTTTTAAATGCTAAAAGTTTGAATGATATGAAAATTCAAACAAAAGGGGAATTTGGTGGTTTAGGAATTGAAGTAACAATGGAGAATGGATTTGTTAAAGTGATTTCACCAATCGATAATACCCCTGCTTTCAAAGCTGGTATTAAAGCTGGAGATTGTATAACACATTTAGATAAAGAATCAGTTGTTGGTCTTACTCTAGATGAAGCAGTTGGTAAAATGAGAGGACCGATTGGTTCTAAATTAAAAGTTACTATAGGTAGAGTAAATACTGAGCCTTTTGATTTAACTATTAAAAGAGATATTATTAAAATAACTAGTGTTAGATCTAAATTAGAAAAAGATGTAGGTTACATCAGAATTACAACTTTTTCAGAACAAACAAATAAATCAACTTCAGATGCAATTAAAAAATTAAAGAAAGAGAATAAAGATTTAAAAGGTTTTATTTTAGATTTAAGAAATAATCCAGGAGGTTTGCTAGAACAAGCTGTTGCTATTTCTAATTTATTTCTTGAAAAAGGGGAAATTGTATCTACTCGTGGAAGAGATTCTGAAAATCCAGAAACTTACAAGGCAAAACCAGGAGATATTTTAAAAGGATTACCATTAGTTGTTTTAATTAATGGTGGATCAGCTTCAGCATCAGAAATAGTTGCAGGTGCTTTACAAGATCATAAAAGAGCTATAATTCTTGGAACACAATCATTTGGTAAGGGCTCAGTTCAAACTATAATTCCAGTAAATCCATTTGGAGCTTTAAGAATGACAACTGCAAGATACTTCACGCCTTCAGGAAAATCTATTCAAAAAAAAGGGATTTCTCCTGATATCATTGTTGAAGAAGCAAAGATTGAAAAAGTTGAAAAAAGAGATGGTGGAAGAGAATCAGATCTCAAAGGTGCTTTAGATAACCCAAATCAAGAGTCAGATAAAAAAAACAACGATAATAAAAATGAAGAAGTTTCAATAAATGATTTTCAATTATCAAGAGCTCTAGATTTAGTTAGAGGTATATCTCTTTATAAAAATAAATTAGCTATTAAATAAACAATCAAAAAAAATTATGGTAAAAAATGACTCGTATCGTAAAGGAGTAGGTATCATTCTTCTTAATAGAGAAAAAAAAGTTTTTGTAGGAAAAAGAATAGATTTCAAAAATAAGTTTTGGCAAATGCCACAAGGTGGTATTAATAAAAATGAAAAGTCAGAAAATGCAGTATATAGAGAGCTTTATGAAGAAACAGGTATAAAAAAAGCTAAAATAATTTTCAAAAGTAAAAAATGGTTTCAATATAAAATTCCTTTAAATTTAAAAAAAAAAATATGGAAAGGAAAATTCTTAGGACAAAAGCAAAAATGGTTTGTGATGAAATTTAATGGTAACGAAAAAAAAGATATAAATTTAAATATACATAAAGCAGAATTTTGCGATTGGAAATGGGTTGATTTTAAAGATTTAGAAAAACTTATAGTTCCTTTTAAAAAAAAAATGTATAAAGAAATAATTAAAGAATTTGGAACTAAAATTGAAACAATTAATTAAGTATTTCAATTATGGTATTCATTTCTTTAATTTTTTTTTCAAAAAATAAAATTTCACTTTCATTTTTTGTTTGATTTTTTAATTTTTCATATTTAGAAATATTATCTTTAAAAATATTTAATTTAAATTCATTAACATCAAAAGCAGTTTCGCTTAAAACAATTAATTTATTATTACTAACTTCTGCAAATCCGTTATATATAAAAAAACTCTTATCTATTTTGTTATTTTTATATATTTTTAATACACCTGGTCTAATTTGCGAAATAAGATTGCTATGATTAGGAAGAACTCCAAAATCACCTTCTTCACCTGGTACAACTACCATTTCAAATTCATTATTTATTAAATTTTTATCTGGTGTAATTAATTCAAAAAAAAAGTTTTTTTCCATTATTTATCTTTTGAAATTTTCTTAGCTTTTTCTAGTGCTTCGTCAATAGTTCCAACCAAATAAAATGCTGCTTCTGGTATCTTATCATATTCTCCATCAACTATACTTTTAAATCCTTTAATTGTATCCTCTAATTTTACAAATTTTCCTGGTGTTCCTGTAAAAACTTCAGCAACAAAAAAGGGTTGAGATAAAAATCTTTGAATTTTTCTTGCTCTCGATACTGTCAATTTATCTTCTTCTGATAATTCATCCATTCCAAGTATAGCAATTATATCTTGTAACGATTTATAAGATTGTAAAACTTCTTGAACTCTTCTAGCTACTTGATAATGTTCTTCTCCAACAATTGTTGGATCTAAAATTCTTGATGTAGAATCTAAAGGATCAACAGCAGGATAAATACCTAATTCAGCAAGAGATCTACTTAAAACTGTAGTAGCATCAAGGTGTGCAAAAGATGTTGCAGGAGCAGGATCTGTTAAATCATCAGCAGGAACATAAATTGCTTGAACACTAGTAATAGAACCTTTTTTTGTAGTAGTAATTCTTTCTTGAAGAGCGCCCATATCAGTAGATAAAGTTGGTTGATAACCTACAGCAGAAGGAATTCTACCTAATAAAGCAGAAACTTCTGAGCCAGCTTGAGTAAATCTAAAAATATTATCAACTAAAAGTAAAACATCTTGACCTTCTTTATCTCTAAAATGTTCAGCTAATGTAAGTCCTGTTAACCCAACACGAGCTCTTGCTCCAGGCGGTTCGTTCATTTGTCCATAAACAAGTGCTACTTTTGATTTTTTTCCCTTTATATCTATAACTCCACCTTCAATCATTTCATTATACAAATCATTTCCTTCTCTAGTTCTTTCTCCAACACCGGCAAAAACTGAAAATCCTCCGTGCTCTCTTGCTATATTATTAATGAATTCCATTAAAATAACTGTTTTTCCTACACCTGCTCCTCCAAATAATCCTACTTTTCCTCCTTTTGAATATGGAGCAAGTAAATCAACAACTTTTATCCCAGTTACTAAAATTTCTGTTTCAGTTGATTGTTCTACAAATTCTGGAGCTGGTTGATGTATAGGAGCGGTAGTTTTAGATTTAATAGGACCTCTTTTATCGACTGGCTCTCCTATAACATTTAATATTCTACCTAATGTTTCTTTACCAACAGGAACTGAAATAGGATTACCTGTATCTAATACTTCTTGTCCTCTTACTAATCCGTCAGTTGTATCCATTGCTATAGTTCTTACTGAATTTTCTCCTAAATGTTGTGCTACTTCTAAAACTAACTTTGAGCCTTCATGATTTAGTTCAAGAGCATTTAATATTGCAGGAAGTTTTTTTTCAAAACTAACATCTACTACAGCCCCAGTAACTTGTGTAATAATTCCAATATTTTTTTTTTCCATTTTAAACTGCTTCAGCTCCTGAAATAACTTCAATTAATTCATTTGTAATTTGTGCTTGTCTTGATCTGTTATAATTAAGTTTTAATGTATCTATTAATTCACCAGCATTTCGAGTTGCATTATCCATCGCTGTCATTCTTGCTCCCTGTTCACCAGCAGCGTTCTCTAATAATCCACTAAAAATTTGAATAGCAACATTTTGAGGTACTAAATTTTTTAAAACTTCTTCTTCTTCAGGTTCATATTCATAAATTTCATCATTTTTATTCTCATCTTTTTTTTGTGTATTTTCAACATCAGTTAAAACAGGAATAATTTGTTTTAATTGAGCTTCTTGTTTAATAGCAGATTTGAATAAAGAAAAAAATATATGAGCAACATCAAATTCTTGATTTTCATACATTAATAAAATTTTATTAGAAATTTTTGTTGCAAATTCATAATCAATTTTTTTTTGAAGTGAAATAGGAACAAAATCTACAATAAAATCATTATATTCTCTTTTTAAATGATCTTGACCTTTTTTTCCAACACAAAAAATTTTAATATTTTTATTAGAACTTAATAAATTTTTAATTTTATTTTTTACTAATTTTGTTATTGCTGTATTGAATCCTCCACATAATCCTCTATCTGATGTCATAACTATTATTAAATGAGTTTTGTTATTTTCTTTTCCCTTTATAATTTCTGGTGCGTTTTCCATATTTTTTATATTTGAAGTAACATTATCTATAATAGTTTGCATTCTATTTGCATATGGTCTTGAGCTTTCCGCCTCTGTTTGTGCTTTTTTTAATCTTGCACCTGCAACTAATTTCATTGCCGAAGTAATCTTTTTTGTTGATTGGACACTGTTTATTCTATCTCTTAAATCTTTTAAATTTGCCATACTATAAAATTATTTAACCTCTTTATCTTTTGTTTCTTCAGTTTCTTCTTTTTTATCTTCTACAACTAATTCTTCTTTTTTATATGAATTTAAAAAAGATTTAATAATTTGATGTAATTGTTTTTCTGTTGATTCTTTAACTTCTTGATCTTTTTGAATTGTTTCTAATAATTTTTTTTGTTTGTTTCTGCAATGTTCAATTAAATTATTTTCAAATTGATTAATATATTCAACTTTCACTTTATCGAGATAGCCGTTTACTCCTGCAAAAATTGATACTACCTGTTCTTCAACTGGTACTGGTTTGTATTGTGGTTGTTTTAAAACTTGCGTTAATCGTGCTCCTCTATTTAATAATTGTTGCGTTGCAATATCTAAATCTGATCCAAATTGAGCAAATGCCTCCATTTCTCTATATTGTGCTAATTCTAATTTTATACTTCCTGCTACTTGTTTCATTGATTTCAACTGTGCAGCTGAACCAACTCTACTAACAGATAATCCTACATTAATTGCAGGTCTAATACCTTTATAAAAAAGATCAGTTTCTAAAAAAATTTGTCCATCAGTGATAGAAATAACGTTTGTTGGAATATATGCAGATACATCATTTGCTTGGGTTTCTATAATTGGTAATGCTGTTAAAGATCCTCCTCCTTCTTTATCACTCATTTTTGCTGCTCTTTCTAATAATCTTGAATGTAAATAAAATACATCTCCCGGATACGCCTCTCTACCTGGAGGACGTCTCAACAACAATGACATTTGTCTATATGCAACTGCTTGTTTTGATAGATCATCATAAATTATTAAAGCATGCATACCATTATCTCTAAAATATTCACCCATGGTACACCCTGTATAAGGTGCTAAAAATTGTAATGGAGCAGGATCTGAAGCAGTAGCAGATACTACAATAGTGTATTTTAATGCATCGTTATCTTCTAAAACTTTAACAATTTGCGCAACACTAGATTTTTTTTGCCCTACTGCAACATAAATACAATATAATTTTTTTTTTTCATCTTTACCTTCATTTATTTTCTTTTGATTTATAATTGTATCAATAGCAACTGCTGTCTTACCTGTTTGTCTATCACCAATGATTAATTCTCTTTGTCCTCTTCCTACTGGAATTAATGTATCAATTGCTTTTATGCCTGTTTGTACAGGTTCGTGAACTGATTTTCTTTCAATTATACCTGGAGCTTTTACTTCTAAACGACTTTTTTCTTTAGATTTTATATTACCTTTGCCATCAATTGGATTTCCTAATCCATCAACAACTCTTCCTAATAATGATTTACCAATTGGTACTTCAAGTATTTTTTTTGTTCTTTTAACAACATCACCTTCTTTAATATTTCTATCATCACCGAAAATAACAGAACCCACATTATCTTGTTCTAAATTTAAAGCCATGCCGTTAACTCCTCCTGGAAATTCTAACATTTCTCCAGCTTGAACATTTTCTAAACCATATACTCTTGCAATTCCATCTCCTACAGATAAAACCTGTCCAACCTCTGAAAGGTTTTGTTTTAAATCTAAATTTTTTATTTGCTTTTTTAGAATATTTGATATTTCGGAAGATTTTATATCCATAATTTTATAAAAAAATAATTTATTATTTTAATGAATTTACAATTTTATCAAGCTTAGATTTTACCGAAAAGTCTATCATTGTACTACCAAGTTTAACAATAAACCCTGCTATTATATTTTTATCCTCAATAAAGTTAATTTTTGTTTTTTTTTTTAATTCATTATTTAATTTTTTATTTATATTAACCATATCCTTTTTTGTTGTTTTATTAGGTAAAAATACATCAATATTAATTATATCTTTACTCTTCGATGAGATTTTATTATAAGTTTCTAGAATTTTTTCAAGCAAAATTAATCTTTTGTTAAATGTTAATAAAAACAAAAAATTTTCAGTAATTTTATTTATTTTTAAATTTTTACAAATCAATTTAATTATTTCTTGATGTTTTTTTGGTGATATTAAAGGAGAATAAATTATTTTTTTGAATTCTTTATTTTTTTCTATTAATTTATTTATTAATAATAAATCATTTTTTATTTCAGTATTTTTATTTTCTTCTATGCTTAGGCTGTGTAAAGCTTTTACATATCTTTGTACTACTTTATCACTACCAATATTAATCATAAATTATAAAAATAAAAAAAATTCAATGAATACATTACACAGCTTTTTAGCCCTTGCAAGATTATAAAATTAAAAAAAAAAATTTAAGAAAAGTTATAAGGGTCTACATCTATAGATATTTTTAAATCAAATGGTATTTGAAATTTTTTTAACCAAACATTAATAAAATGTTGTATATTTTTTTTTCTAGAACATCTTATTATAAATCTCTTTCTATATTTACCTCTTAAATATGAAATAAAAGGAGGGGCTGGTCCTAAAACTTCAAATTCTTTTGAAGGATCAATATTTACTTTCATTTTCTTACAAAAATCATTTAGTTTTTTTTCATTTTTTGAAATTAACATTAAAGAACATAATTTTTTAAAAGGAGGCAAACCAGATTCTTTTCGTGAATTTAGCTCTTCTAAAAAAAAACCATTTAAATCAAATTTTTGTATTTTTTTTAAAATTGTATTATTAGTCATTGTTGATTGAATTAAAACTTTTCCTGGTAATTTTGATCTTCCTGAACGCCCTGATACTTGTGTTAACAATTGAAATGTTTTTTCTGCAGCTCTTAAATCTCCACCTATAAAACCAAAATCAGCATCGACTATTACCACTAAAGTTAATTTTGGAAAATGATGACCTTTTGCAAGTATTTGAGTTCCAATTATTACATCAATTTTTTCTTTTTCAAATTCTCGTAAGATGTTTTCACCTTTATCTTTATTTTGCATAATATCACTAGTAAGTATTTCTATACTTAAATCTTTATTTTTATTTTTGATTTCCTCATAAATTCTTTCAACTCCAGGACCATAAAGAAAAAAATCACATTCTTTTTGTGAATTTTTACAAATATTTTTATTTTTTTCAAAAAATGTTTTGTATCCACAATGATGGCAAATTAAGTTATTAATTTTTTTATGAAAAACTAAACCAACATCACAATTAGGACATAATATTTTTTTAAAACAAGTATTGCAATAAACATAAGGAGCAAATCCTTTTCTGTTTAAAAAAAATAATGCTTGATTGCCATTAGTTATATTTTTTTTTAACTCTTCATGTACTTCTTCAGAAAGCCACATACCTTTTTCAGGAGGATTTTTTACTAAGTCAATAATTTTAATATTTGGAAGCCCAGCCTCACCATATCTATTTTTAAGTTTTATAACTTCATATTTTTTTTCTAAAATATTTAATTTTGTTTCAATAGATAAAGTAGCTGAACATAAAATAATAGGAATATTAGAAATTTTAGCACGAACTACAGCCATATCTCTGGCATTATAAATAGTTCCTTCTTCTTGTTTAAAACTTTGATCATGTTCTTCATCAAGAATTATTAAACCTAAATTTTTAAAAGGTAAAAAAAGAGCAGATCTAGCACCTACAACGATATTTACATTTCCATCAATTATAGATTTCCATATTTTAATTTTTTCACTAACTTTAATATCTGAATGCCACAATAATGGATCAGCCTGAAATCTTTTTTTAAATCTATCAAACCATTGAGTTGTCATAGATATTTCAGGTAAAAGTACTAAAACTTGTTTCTTTTCAATTAAACACTTATTAATTGCTTCAAAATACACCTCTGTTTTTCCTGAACCAGCAACACCATCTATAACGACTGAAGAAAATTTTTTTTCATTAATTTTTTTATAGATAAATTTTTTTGCATTTAACTGCTCTTTTGTTAGTAAAATTTTATTAAATTTTAAGTTCGCAAATTGTTTTTTATTCTCATCTATTTTTTTTTTTTTAAAAATCTGTTTTATATTTAAACAAAGTTTTAAAGTAGCTCCTAAAGGATTCATTGTATAATTAGAAACCCAAATTATAAAATCTCTATTTTCTTTAGTTAAAGGTGAAAAATTTAATTTTTTTTCAATATTTTTGATTCTATTTTTTGATAATTTTTTTTTTAATTTACTTTTATTTTCCCAAATACAGCCTGTAATAATTTTATCCTTAAAAGGAACAGATACAAAATCACCTAATTCTAACTTTTCATTTTCATTATATAAATATTGAAAAGTTTGATTAAATGGCAATGGAAGTAAAATATGAGCTATTTTTTTTTTCAATTTTTTTTAACTAAACAAATAAAGTTTATTCTCTATAATAATAAATATCTTTAATTCTTATAAAAAAAATTTTTATTAAATCTAATGGAATTTTTTGTAGATACAGCTGATATTAATGAAATCAAACGAATAAATGATTTAGGTATATTAGATGGCGTAACAACTAATCCTTCTCTAATTGCAAAATCCAATAAAAATTTCAAAAAATTAATAAAAGAAATATGTAAAACTGTAAATGGACCTGTTAGTGCTGAAGTTACAGCAACAAAATTTAGTGAAATGTATAAAGAAGGTATTGAATTATCTAAAATAGCTAAAAATGTTGTTGTTAAAGTTCCATTAACAAAAGATGGTATAAAAACTTGTAAAAAATTATCAAAAAAAAGAATAGGAGTTAATGTAACTTTATGTTTTTCCCCTAATCAAGCTATATTAGCTGCAAAAGCTGGAGCAAAATTTATATCTCCTTTTATCGGTAGACTAGATGATATAGGAAAAAATGGAATCGATTTAATAGCTGATATTAAGAAAATATATTCAAATTACGAAAATCTTAAAACAAAAATACTTGCAGCTTCAATAAGAACTACAAAACATATAACTGAGGCAGCTATGGTAGGAGCAGATGTTGCAACAGTTCCTCCAAAATTACTTGAAGAAATGTTCAATCATCCTTTAACAACTAAAGGTTTAAAAATCTTTTTAGATGATTGGAAAAAAACAAAACAAAAGATTTTATAAAAATTCTAGTTTTTCAAAAAAAAATTACCAAATATTATTAATGAATAGAGAAAATAGTAATGAAATAAAAAACTCAAAAAATATACTTGATTATAATATTAGTGATAAAACTATTAAAAACTATTTATCTTCCTGGCTTAAATATCTTGAATTAGAAAAAGGATTTTCTCTAAATACTTTACTTGCATACGAAAAAGATCTGAGAAATTTTCTTAATTTTTTCTGTTGGTATAAAAATAATAAAAATATTGACTTAAGCAATTTATCTGAAAAAAGTTTAAAAAAAATAAAAAAAATTAATTTTGATTATAAAAATCTATCTTTAAATAAAGAAGAATTAATAAATATTAAATATAATGAAATTAGACCATATCTTTTTTTTATCACTTTTCTAAAATATAAAAAAACTTCAAGAAAAAGAATTGTAGCTTCGATTAAAAGTTTTTATAAATTTTTATTAAATAGTGAAAAAAATATTGATATAAACATTCTTAATGAATTAAAAGGCCCAAAATTAGATCAATCACTTCCTAGACCAATTAATTTCGAAAATATAAAAGAAATTATAAATGAAATAAATAATACAAAAAATGATTCATGGATTAAAAAAAGAAACATAGCTCTTATTTTAATAATTTATGGATGTGGACTTAGAGTAAATGAAGCACTTTCTATAAAATATAAAGATGTTCCAAAAAATAGTAATAAAGGATATATAAAAATTATAGGAAAAGGAAATAAAGAAAGAATTATTCCATTAATTAATCAAGTTATGAAAAGTATAAATGATTATATTTCTATATACCCATTTAACTGGGAAGATGAATCTTATTTATTTATTGGAAAAAATAAAAAAAAATTAAATTCAGCTGTTTTTCAAAGAGATTTTAGAAAAATTAGAAAAAAATTAAATTTAAATGAAAAATACACGCCTCATGCTTTACGACATAGTTTTGCTACCCATATGTTAGAAAGTGGAGCAGATGTTAGAACAATTCAAAAATTACTTGGTCACAGATCATTAAAATCTACTCAAATTTATACAGAAGTTAGCCAAACTCAATTATCTAAATTATACGAAAAATTTAATCCTAGAAAAAAAATCTTAATTAATTCTAAATAAGTTTTTTTGCGACTTTCAAAACATCAGAAACACTATTTACTGATTTAATAAATTCTTTTTTTTCGTCTTTTTTTAAATTTATTTCAACAATTTTTTCAACACCATTTGCTCCCAAAACAACAGGAACTCCAACATAAATACTTTTTGCTCCATATTGGCCTCTTAAATATGCAGAACAAGGAAGAATTTTTTTTTGATCTCTTAAATAACATTCAACCATTTCAATTGCTGATGCTGCTGGTGAATAATATGCTGATGTTCCCATATATGTAATTATTTCTCCTCCACATGTTCTAATTCTTTTGACAATTTCATTTACTTTTTGTCTAGTAATTTTTTTCATTTTTATCATATCTTCAAGTGGAATTCCTGAAATTGTTGTATGTCTAAGAAGTGCAACCATATCATCTCCATGTCCGCCTAAAACCGAAGAAGAAACATCTTGTACTGAATAACCAAGTGCTTCTGCTAGATGAAATTTAAATCTAGAAGTATCTAAGACTCCTGCCATGCCAACTACATGAGAATGTGGAATTCCTGTAATTTTTTGTAAAGACCAAGTCATAACATCTAAAGGATTTGTAACAACAATTACAAAACTTTTTGGGCTATATTTTTTTATAGCTTTACCAACATCTTTCATAACTTTTAAATTTATTTCTACTAAATCATCTCTACTCATTCCAGCTTTTCTTGGAACTCCTGCTGTTACAACAATAACTTGTGAATCTTTAATCTGTTTTAATGATGTTGTTCCAATTATTTTTCTATTACATTGAAGTACAGGAAGCGAGTGTGAA
>MDSY01076732.1_pt1 | contig 27776 bp, 24 predicted proteins | sample 811131 | NCBI WGS metagenome assembly MDSY01 (sample SAMN05326643, study PRJNA326480) | marine metagenome | isolation source: seawater | place: Atlantic Ocean: South West | collected 2010
AGCGAACAACACCGTCCCTCCCGCGGCGAGAAAAGGATCGGCCGCGCCCCTTTGTCCTGATTGATACAATTTCCCGAATAATATCGGCGTCGCGATTCGCGCCACGGCGTTTACCGCTGAGTCGAGACCCATAACAGCCCCCCTTTGTGTTTTCGGGACGCACTGCATCAACAGAATAGGAACCGCCGGGGTGAACAGAGGTATACCCGAAACATATATAGCTGCTGAAGCAATTGCGGTTGCTTCGCTTGTTGCCATGCCAACTCCCAATAATCCTAATGCAACTAGTGTCAACCCCAATGCAGCAGTCAACGTGAGGCCAACCTTCTCCTGCACCTTCGAGAACACAAAAGCTGACATCGCAAACGAAATCGCCGCTAAACTCGTCAGCGTCGCTCCAATTTTCGTGACCCCCATGTGTAGCGTGCCGGAGCAGAACACAGGGAAGAAGCTGTCGAAGGTTGACTGGCCGGCGTTGTACAGGAAGGACACGACGCATATCGTCGCGACCGCCGTGACGAGGCCGGTGCCCAGCGGACACGTCTGTAGGTCTTCGTTTTCAATTTGGCCGCCGCGAGTCGCGGATCGAGTCGCCGCGCTCGTCGGGCCTGGAGTAGTAGTAGTGTCGAAGGAAGCAGACTCTGAAGACACATCTTCCTCCTCTTCGTCACTTTCTTCGCCATCTTTACTTCCTTCCTCTGTGTATCCAGTCTCGTTTTTCGGCGCTTCCACCATCAGTGCCGTTACCAGCATTGCCGCAACCACTGACGCGTACCCTGTGACGCCGATACACAGCGACAAACTCTTCGTCCCCTGGAAGAACCACCCTCCTAACGTCGGGCCCGCGATGAACGCTAACGTGCAGCACGCTTCTCGCCACGCCATGAACTTCGGCAGGTCCTTTTCAGACGCGATGTCGGCGAGGTAGGCTTTGACTATAGGGGATGCTCCTGCAAAAGCACCAGACGCAACGCGCAGCCCCAAAAATGCATAAAGACTGTAGTTCTGTTGTATGCAGTAAGATTGCGCTACTAAACCGCACCCCACGCCGCACAGACTCAGGGCTAATATAGGCTTCCTGCCTACTTTGTCCGACAATCTCGGCCAAGCAAATAACGCGAAGAACATCCCGAGCGGGTACGCGCTTGTTAAATAACCAACTTGGCTCGGGTGCAGGCCGAAGTGATTGACGAGCTGCGGAGTTATCGGCCCGGTCACGGTGAACCCCAACAGGTGAAGGAACACGGCGAGCATAACGCACGTGACACTCGCGTATCGTCGCCATGGTGACACGGAAGACGGGAGGGAGGAGGTCGTTGTGGAATCATCCAATGCACGTACGCGAGCTGTTCTTTCATCACTACTTCGCGTGATGCGTAGTAGTTTATTCGAATGCCCAAACCGCGGTGTTGGTTTCGTCGTGGTGCCATTGCTTGTGTTTCCAGTACCACGCGTACTTCGTGCAGTCACGACACCACTGCTCATTGCGTGCTTCCGGGATTTTGTCATCCGTGCCAACCCACCGGTCCCACTACGCTCGTCGTCACATCCAAAGCTAGGTGCCCTCTTCAAACGAAAACGACATCGATCCGTCAACCGCGTCCCCACACCGTGTGCCGCGCATGACAGCGATCCAACGGACGCCATCTCGACTGGTCTACCACGCACGTGTATGCGTATCACACTCGGCCCCTCCTTCGCCCAGCCCCCACGTCACGCCAGCCTTGCTACGCGCGTTGATATTTAACGCCTCGTCAGCGTATCTTTTTGAGTTTCTCCAACTTCGAGGTTTGGAGAAATCTACTTCCCTCGGCACTTCCCCCGTCGCGGTCGCGTTGACGATGACCCATGCGCTTGCGACGGCGTGTTTCGCCCCCCCCGCGGTGTCGTTGCGATCCACTAAACGCGTCGCACGTCGCGGTGCTTCCAGGTCGCTCAAGGGAGCCACCGCGGAGTACAAACATGAGTACACCGTGCTGGAACGCGACACGAAAGCGCCTGGCATTTCTCTCCACGACATCACGAGCGACATAAAGCAGCTGGTGAAACAATCGGGCATCACCAACGGCCACGTCAACGTGTTAAGCAGGCACACCACCACCGCTGTGACGATAAACGAAGCTGAGCCTCGGTTGATGGATGACGTACGGATATTTCTCAAGAAGCTCGCACCGCCTGATGACTTTTACCTGCACAACGATTTGCAGGTCCGAGAGGCTCCAGAAAACTGGCCCGGCGGCGACGACGATTGGCGCGCACAAGAGCCCGAAAATTGTCACTCACATTTACTCTCCATGCTGATCGGTAACAGCGAAACGATTCCCGTCGTCAATGGCGAGCTGACACTGGGAACCTGGCAATCAGTCATGTTGGTGGAGCTGGACGGACCGCGGACGAGAACAGTCGGGGTGCAAGTAGCTGGGGTTGGCGAGTGAAATAATAAATTTACAATAATTAGATGCTCATATAACTCCTCAAATAACTCAACAAATCTACCCAAACGCGGTGACGCCCATGCGCCGCATGATGTTCTGCCCCTTCAACGCGTGTATCCCTACTGCTCCGATATGAAGCGGCACGAACAACTCATAGTAGTACCCCATCTGTTTGTGAATTTTAAACGCCTGTCCAGCGAGCTTGCCGTCTCTTTTTTCAGCCCCCGGAATGACCATTCCGAAGAACGGCAACCCCTTGCCTCCGAAGTACCCCATCATGAACCCGGTGGCGGGCATGCCGATGAGGAACACGTACATCAACGCGTGGCCTGCGGTGGCGGCAGTCTGCTCGATGAACGAACCGGGGACAGCGGGGGGGATTTTGGTAGTCAAGCGTAACAGTAAGCGAGGCGCCGTTAATCCCAAAACTGTCAACCCCAAGCTCTTGTGAAGCATCATGTAGTTCATCTTGTCCTTCATGTTTTCCTTCGGGGAGTTCATAGCGAGTTGAACCGTGGCGAACGCGCCGATCGTGCCGCCCGCGATGAGCCAGTGCAGGTAGCGAAGAGGGGCGGCGTATTGTTGTTCCAACGCGGTCGCGGTTTCGGCGACGGAACCCGCGAAGCCTCGCGATCCGGGGATGATGGATTTTGGCACAGCGGGTCTGACTAATTGCCCATACGCAGGGAGAGGCGCCGCTCTTGACGCGGTGCTCGCCACCGCGCGCGCCACGGACGAGGCGAGAGGGGAGGCGCGGAGCGTGACACTGGGCACGGCCTGTGGGTATGCGTATGGAACAGGTGTCAGAGTCGATCGTGAAAATCGCGATTGTTAGCGCATCCTACGTGTCACAAATGTGATCGGCGAGCGCGTCGTCAGACCACCGCTGCTGAGCCTTCTCGAGTACGTATGCGTGGCTCGAAAGGTTCATGTCACGTACCGAGGACATGAGCGTGCTTCGCGCGGTTTGGAGACCTACTCGAATCATAGTGACGTGCGGGAACGTCTGACGAGGTACGAGGCTCGTCGCGCTATTTCTTGTTTGATGAGTCTCGTGAGTTGGCACACTTTATACTTTCGACGCTTGGACCAAACGAAAGGACCTCGTTCACTCTGTCGCTTCCACACCGAGGGTCACCATGTCCCCCGTCCAGGTGATGGCGCTTCAGCCCGTCGCGGTGGTGGACCACGTGGCGTGGGTGCGCCACGCATTCCTCACCGACCACGTCAAGGAAGGAGAGGTTGGCGGTAGTCGGCGCGTGGACGAATTTGAGATGCAACAGTTGCTCGAGAAGGTCGAGTCGGAAGGTTTGGAAACTATGGGTATTAATGAAAACCTCAATACCAAAAACACTATAAGCACTCGTGCGGGCGGTTCCGCGGCGAACACCGCCCGGGGTTTGGCAAAGGGCTTCGGCGTGAAAGCCGGTCTGCTCGGTGCGGTTGGTGATGATGATTGGGGTGATTTATTTTTAAATGCCATGCGAAGAAACGACGTCGACGTCTCTACTCTCACAACCAAGCCAGGAAAAACAGGCAGGTGCGTGTGTTTAGTGGATCCGGATGGACAACGGACTATGCGCACCTGTCTTGAAAACGCGGTGAGGGTGGATAGGGAACAATTACAAGACTGTTTAACCGTAGGCACAGAGTGGTTGGTGGTTCCGGGGTACGCTTTTTATAGAGACGGATTAGTGGAAGCCGCAATTGCCGCGGCGAAGAACAAAAAAGTAAAAATAGCCCTAGCCCTGGCATCCTTCGAGATCGTCCACAAATTCAAACCGCAAATCGGAACCCTAATAAAAAGCGGTGACATCGATATCGTGTTCGCCAACGAGGACGAAGCGTTTGCGTTGGTGAGCGGGAACGACGAAAACGTTTCAGAAAAACAAAAAATGCTTGACACTTTTCTCGAGACAATAGTTACCTGTTCCCCGGACTCCACCGCGGTGTGTACTTTGGGTGCCTTGGGGTGCCTCGCCCGAAAAGGAACGGAAACCGTTTCAAGTAACGCCTTACACGGGTTTTGTGTCAGGGACACCACCGGGGCTGGCGATTTATTCGTATCAGGGTTTTTAGCAGCGACGCTCGATGAAAATAATTCATTACAGAAATGCGCCGAGCTCGGGTGCGTGGCGGGCGCGGCGGCGACGCAGTGCATAGGCGCGGAGGTGAGTGATGAGGTGTGGGAATGGATGCGGAAGGTGTGTGTTGATGGTTAGGGTTTAGGGTTAGGGTTGTTAGGCTTTAGGGTTGTCTAGGTTTAGGGCCACAGAGGGTAGTGTGTTCAATAATTTCATTTTCTATTCATCGGTGGTGGTTTTTCCGGATCCCGCCAAGCGCCCCTCGGTCCCCACCCCGGATTTTCCGTCGGGCCGTACAGCCAGTTGTTTTCGATTCCCGTGGCGTCGCACGTGACGCACGGTGTTCGGCCTCGGCCAGCGCAGAGTTTGCAGTAGCTCAAGTTTGAGTTTTTCGCGTCGCCGAGCGAGGTGAGATTCAATCCTGTTTTTCCCCGACCTAAACAAGTGTCGCAAATCACCCAGCTCATCCCCCTGCACTCTTTGCACCGAATTGGTTTCAGCTCTCTTTGCAGTTTGGGCCATGCGATGAGTACCAGCGCTGCACCAGTCACAGCGCCTGCCATGAACTGCGCGGTTTCCATCGCGGAACCTGAGGCGGGAACAGCATGAGGTTTCGTCCGTGTTACACGTGGTACTCCCTGTTTTACCCAATGGTGCCGACTGCGGTTGGAGGCGTGAGAGGGGGTACATAGAGTAGGTCGCGTAGGAGCCGCGCGCATCCTACCCGACACACGGGGTGTCGCCACACCCGCAGGCGCCGCCCAGCGCCCGCGCCAAGCGGTGTGGCCACTCCTTGCGTCAGGTGAGTCGATTCTCGTTATTTTCGTTTTCCGAGACTTTTGCAGCCGGCTGGTATTTTCCGAGGTCTTGCACAAGCCGACGCGCGGGGGCCGGCGCGATGGGCTCCGAGGGCGACGCGAAATGGCATCGCGCGCTTCTTAAGAAGCTCCGCAGCGCGGTGGCTGTGAAGTCGAGGGTTGACGCGGGGGACACGAAACGCCTTCAAAAGAGCCAAGCGGGTAAAGGCACGAAACGCGCCATCGATGAGGCTCTCGGTGCGTTGAAAAACGCGGGTCTGGGGCGTGACAGCCCTCTTGTAAGAGCCGCGTTCGAACAAGGCGCGAAGGAGGGCGCGGTGGCGATGGAAGCGGCTGCGAAACGCGGGCCTGATGGAGGCACAGACGGAACGACGCCGAGTAAAAAGCGGTTGAAACGGGAAGCCAGGGCGGAGGCGTGGGCGGCGGGATCGAGCGGCGGCGGCGTTGAAAAAAGCGGCGGTTTGACAAAAGGGCATGACAGAAATAACGCGGCGACGACTCCGAATGATACCAAACACAATATTCGAAACCCACACGTCAGCGGCCACGTGTTCGCCGCGTGTAAACGCGCTGTGTTTCAGTTACACGCGCTTGCCAAGGAGGACGAGCAAACGAGCAAACTGGAAACATACGCGTACTGCGATCGATTCGAACAAGCGGTGCGAACGCTTTGCGAGCCTGAAAACAACAAAAAGAAACACGCCTCGCTCGTCGCCGCCGCCGACGCGCAGCTCACAGGTGTGGGCCTATGGGCGTTAGCGAAGACCTCACGGAGGACACACGCGTTCACACATGAGGGCAAGGACTACCGAAAACTCGTGACGGATTGCTCTCGCGCGTTGGTTGACCGGTTCAAAGACCAGGCTTCTTTGGCCGACGCGCGCGGCGCCGCGACCGTGGCGTGGTCCGTCGCGAGCCTGGCGACTTCCTCGCCCGCGTTGTTGGACCGAACGAACGCCGTGACCACAGCGGGAAGAGCCTTGAGACGGCTATCCGTGCTGTCGCAGAGCAGCGATACCGATATGTCACCCAACCCTCAAGACGCGTCGAACGCGATGTGGGCGTGCGCCAAGTTGAGGGTCGTCGTTGACGCCACGACGCTCAAGCGACTCGTCGCCGTCGTCGCGGAATCCAACAAGACATCGAAACTGTCAAGCGCAAAAGAAAAGAGCAGCATGTTATGGGCACTCGCGACGCTGCACAGCGACGGGCTGTGTCCTGACGCGCCTGCGATTGCGGGGGAGTTGGCAAAAATAACTGGTGAATGCGTTGGAAAATATGGCTCGCAGTGTATGGTTATATTCACCTCTCCTTATTCGCCGCGCGTCGTAGGCGACGCCGCGTGGGCGTGCGGCAAACTCATCGCCGGGTGTACCGTTGTACAGACACTTGCAGACACTTACCGCTCCGCTATTACCTCATTCGCTTGTGCTGCTGCTGAACACATCGCGCGCGGCACGTCCGCGTTCCCCCCCCGGAACCTCGCGAACACGCTGTGGGCGTGCGCGGCGGCGCGGGTGGACAGGGAGAAAGCAGAGCCTTTAGCCGTTGCGTTCTTCGCCACGGCCACGGCGTCGGGCAGAGCGGAGTCGGAACGGCGGAGGAAAGGAATGCTGAAAGCGAGTGGAGGTGATTGGAAGGGCGTAAAGAGTAGTGCCAATAAGGACACCACGCACACTGAGACTTCGCCTGTTGATTTTGATTTCGAAAACGAACAGTGTTCGTTTGAAACCGCCAAGCCCACCCCCGACGACATCGCCGTCGCGGTTGAGTCCACCGCGCTTCTCGAGTTGAAAACTGTCGATGCGGATAAGATACGATCCGCCATATCAAGCGCCTTAACGCAACCAGCGGACAAAACGCACCCCGGCATAAACTGGCGCGCGACGGGGAGGCTAGAGCACGCAGCGTTCGCGGCGCTTAATTGCGGCGCCGCGCGATCGACGATTGAAACAGGTGTGGACGGCGTCACGAAACAAGACGCGGAGGTTCTGAAACGTTTGCTGAGGCGAGGTGCTGCAGCTGCTACCGAAGCAGACGCACAACGCTTAACCCTGGAAGAAGGGTCTAGTGAGTTGGTAACCGATTTGTTAGTCAAAGAGAACGGCGCAGCGGTGTTGAGTGACACTACCTCCAAAAAAGTGTTATGCGTCGACGATACGCATCGTTTGTTATCGCTTCCGTTGCGAGAAAAGTGCGGGTGGAAAGTCACGAACTGGAACCGGTTCGGGAGACGGGATCGAGTTGGGGCGGTGTGGCCGTCAACCGTGAAAGAGCTGTTTGACCACGCCACCGTGCGGTACCCTCCCACGCGATCCGCGGCGGAGATGGCTTTGACTGCGGTTGCGGCACGACTGAAACCCAACGCCCCGGTTTACATCTACGGCGCCGCGGTGGAAGGGATATTCAATACGACTGGTTCGGATCGATCGAGCACTGGTGGAAATTCAGCTAAGCCTGTGATCCCTCGACATCTGTTTTCAAACCCACACCTCGTCTCAACTTCGAAGTGCGGCAAGTTTGCGGTGGTCGTATGCGAGCGAAGTGAAACTGAAATTGACGAAACGAAAATTAAACAAGGCGCGTCTGCTTTCAGAAAAGTTGGAACCCTGACTTTTCCCAAAAGTAGTGACAGTTCAAGTAAAGCTTCTAGTGGTACTACTACTACTAGTACTACCACGACCATCCCTGACTGGCGTATCTACCCCGGTTTGTTCGCGGGCGGCGGGCTGGACGTTATGACGGCGGCGCTGCTCAAAGCGATGCCCAGTAAGTTTGAGAAGTCAGAAAAAGATGATACATTCGCCGTGCTGGACTACTGCTCCGGCTCTGGAGTTTTGGCCGCGGCTCTGGGTGAAAGAGTTCGCAGCGATGCTACGTTAACATTGTCAGACGCGGACTCTGTCGCGTTACTTTGCGCCAAGGAGAACTTCGCGCAAATGAAACGACCGGCGGTGATTGTCAACTCCGATTGCTTCGGAGGGCTGGGTGCTGATGAGAAGTTCGACCTGATCGTTTCAAACCCACCCGTGCATCTTGGGCTTCAACCCGAGTTCACCGTGTTCCGAGCGCTGTTGACCGAAGCGGTTGACCGGATGAAACGTAACGGCCGGTGCTACCTCGTCGCGCAAAGGTACGTACCGGTCGCAGCGATGGCGTTCGACGCGGACGTTGACGTGCAATGCGTCTTCGCGGATGACAAGTTCGCGGTGTGGATGATTGTGAACGAGGAATTGCCGAAAGGGAACGAGGCGAAGAAGGAGAAGAAGGTGAAGAAGGAGAAAAAAAAGAAAAAGGGCAAGGCAGACAAGAAAGAGAAGAAGAGCAAAAAAGAAAAGAAATAGACAGATTTAAGAACTCTCATAGTTCTATGCGTACGCATCCCTTTCTTTAAACTAATTCTAACTAAAACTTACCCCAACAAGTCGTCCAACTTTCTCCGCACTCCATCCGGGTCTCCGCCGTCGTACGGTATCAATTTCGATGCGTCGAAACTTTTCAAGGCCTTTAATATGTCCTTCGGTACGCACCACTTCAAGTGCTTTCTCTCCTGAAGCGCGTTTGCTAGCTCGGTTTGGTGGTTTCCCATTAAAGTTTCGTTGACCACAACTAAGCACGGCACGTGTAGATTGAGGCATTCGAAAATACTCCCAGCGCCCGCATGGGTGATGACCAGGTCCGCTTGCCGCATGTCGTCCTGTAACGTGGGTTTGAAGTCGAACGCGTCGACTTGGAGACCAGGTTGTGAGCGTGAATGACGTAACCCGTGTCTATCCACCTCACCGCGACCGAACTGCACTACTACAGATGTGAATCCAAGTCGCTTCAACAGCGACACGACGTTCGCATCATCCAACGCACGGATCAGAGAGTCGAAGGATGTCGTCCCGACGGTGACGAACAGACGCTTGCCATTAGTGCTAGTGGAGGAGGAAAGCGTATCCCTCATACGCGCCCCCCCAGGAGGCGCCATGCCACCGCGCGCGTGGACGTCTGAAGAGAGAGGTGAAGATTTTGTTGTTTTCTTTGAGAAAAGTTTTGGCAAAGCACCACGAGCCCTGAATTCTCACTACTCGGCTCGCACCATGCCTGCCTTCGATATGCTTTGCTCCGTGAACCAGATCGTACTGGTTCTCGGCCGCAACGGCGACGTCGCACGACGCGTCGCCGCGGAAACCGGAGCCGCCATCGAGCTCCTCTCCCCACCCAGCACGTCCTTTTTCACTTCGTTTGAACCCGAGCAGTTCTGTGAGGTCACGTCGAGGCCGGACAAAGCCTTACAAGGCTTAGGCGACACGACACGCGCGGTGCGTGTGACGTGCGACGACATATTTTCCCACGCCCCACACCAGTGCCCCGCGCAGTGTGCGCTGTTTAAGCTGTACGCCAGGCTTAAAACGGTATCCTCACGCGGAGGCTTCGACGACCAAAAGTCGGTTTCGCACTTTCCGCCTTTCCGTCTTTTGGCGACGAAAGGGATGTGCGATGTTTCTTTCATTCGCCAACGCACCGGGGCGAACGTAAGGGTCGTGCAGGTCGCACAAGATATGTCGCAAAACGGTATATCGCACAAGAGTACTGCACCCGCCTGTGCGATGGAAATCGTGGAGGTGGATTCGCCGAACGCCGCGGCGAGACAAGCGGCGATGCACTTGGCATGCGACGCGAGTTGGAGTTCTTCAAGGACCTCGTCTCGCGTCGCAACCAACTCCGTGACACACAACACACACTACACGCACACGCAAACGGAACGTGTCAAACCTCACCACAAGAGGTACCACGCGATTCCTCCTCAAGCTCCCTCCTACGCGCAAACCGTGACGAGCGTGCGGTTACCCATTCCCAGCGGTTTGGTGCGGGTCGTCGTCGGCCCGGGTGGGTCTTCGATTCAAAAAGTCAGGGCCGAGAGTGGAGCCAAGGTGAAGCTTCACGACCCCGTGCCTGGTGCGAGCGTGCGGTTCCTTGAACTCGGCGGGTCATCTCAAACAGTGGCTAAGGCGAAAGCGCTAGTGGTGCGGTGCCTGGAACAATGCGCGTAGAGGCGATGAGATTGAAGCGAGGCGAGAAAGAGTGGAAACGAGATGAGCGCGAGTAGAGGGCTCCTAGCGGGAGTGACGCTAATTCGTAATACTTGTGAGTATACTTGTTACTTGTTTCACTACTTATCTGTTATAGAATCTACGTATCCCTACCCATTAGAACGTAAAGTTGATCCCCTTCCCGACGGTGAACCCCATGATCTCTAAAAGTCCTTTGCCCGCCACCAGTTCCACCAACAGAAGCGACCACCACCCCACCATGGACGCCCGCGAGTTCCACCGCTCCGCGTTCTCCACGAACCCGATCTTTCCGGGTTCTAAAACAGGGACGTACGGGGGGGGAGGGACACCAGGGGGGGTCGCGACGATGCCCTTGAGTTTCTCTTTGGCTTGGTAGTCGTCAATCTTCGTTTTCATGTCTTCCATCAGGCCAGCCTTGGTGGTGAGTTTAGCAGCGCGGGGAGCCACGACGCGCACGGGAGTGGCGCGGAGGGTAGAACAGGCGAGCCTGTGAATATGGAGATGTGGGGAGGTGGGTGGGTCAGTAAGGTGAATGCGTACTGCTAAGATCCGGCGCGTGGGACGCACGCCACTGCGCGTTCGTGTCGGAGGCATCTCTACTCGTGTGTGGCGTCTGATGAGGCTCTATCCATCTAGTGTGTGTCGTGTCTCTGTCGCCCGAAAGTGTTTAGATACGTACCCGCGGCGGGCGGTGATCGCCGCGGGGCGGACCGCGGAGGCGGATATGGTCATGGAGGCCATTTTGTGCGTGCGTTTGACGTGCGCGCGATGTGGTTGAGAGATGCAGCGCGCGGAAGATGATGGAGTCGTAGTATTTGGCCAAGCCGGTGGCCAAAACTCGTCGACATACGTGGCAGGCTGTGAGAGCGCCAAAATAGTTGACCCTTAAAATGATGGTCTAAAAACGCCCGATATGCTTCGGTACCAATTTGGTTCGCGCGAGATTGTTTCTTTTGGAGTAACGCGGTCAACTTTCTCATTGCAAAGGGACCCGCGCAAGATGCCCGACCCCCCCGAGTCCCTCCTTTTCCTGAACTTCAACCAGGACCAGGGGTGTTTCGCGTGTGGCACCGATTCCGGGTTCCGGATATACAACTGCGACCCGTTTAAAGAGACGTTTAGACGTCGGTTCGAGGGGAGGAAGGATGATGGGTCGCCCGGGGGCGGCATTTCCATCGTGGAGATGCTTTTCCGGTGCAACATCCTGGCCTTAGTTGGGGGAGGAAAGAGCCCCGAGTTCTCGCCGAACAAAGTCATGCTCTGGGACGACCACCAGAGCCGGTGCATCGGCGAGCTGAGCTTTCGAGTAGAAGTCAGGGCGGTGAAACTTCGACGGGACAAGATCGTCGTGGTGTTGGAACACAAGATCTACGTGTACAACTTCAGCGATTTGAAAATCCAGCATCAAGTCGATACGATTGCAAATCCAAAAGGCCTCTGTGCTTTGTCACCTACACAGGGCAACACGGTGATGGCGTGCCCCGGTCTGAACAAAGGCCAGGTAAGAGTTGAGCTGTTCGACGTAGGCACCACGAAGTTCATCTCCGCGCACGACGGGGACTTGGCGCACTTGGCGCTGTCGTTGGATGGAACTCGGCTCGCCACGGCGTCTGAGAAAGGAACGTTGATTCGCGTCTACGATCCCGCGAACGCTACGTTGCTGCACGAGTTCCGAAGAGGCGCCGATAGAGCTACGATTTACTCAATCGCGTTCTCACCCACGAACGAGTACGTAGCGTGTAGTAGCGACAAGGGGACGGTGCACGTTTGGGGGGTGCCGGAGATATCTCATGAGGATAATGAGAATGGAATTTCACAAACAGAAAGCTCTCGCGGGCGCGAAAATAACGCCTCCTCCACGTCAGGTCGCGGACAACAAGTTCGCTCGAAATCGAGTGAAAGAAACCAAGGTACCGATACCGACGACGGTAACGGCGCTATTCTAGGCGCCGCCACCTCTGCGTATCAGTTCGCCAAGGGGTTCCTTCCCAATTACTTCACCGGGGAACGATCGGTGGCGCAGTTTAAGTTACCCGACTTTACGAAGTCGCTAGTAGCGTTCGGGCCCGAGCCGGAAACTTTAGTCGTGATAACCGTAGAGGGGACGTATTACAAAGTGAGTTTTGATCCGACTGAGGGGGGTATAACTGAACAGACCGAGTTCAACCGGTTCATGAAATCGGAGATGGAGGAGGAGGAAGGGGGATGGGGCGCGGCGGCGGCGGCGGATAGATGATGACGTAGATTGTAAATTGTGACTTTTCAACTTCCGCTTCGTCTTTTTTCTGACTCAGCACTTGTTTGTTTCCTCGAGGTACCCACAACTAACACTAACACGTCCCTCCCTTCCTTTATCACTTGGTCATGCACATGTCTCCCCGCGATGCAGAGACGCACGTTGACGACTTGTTCGCGTCATGCGCGCACGCCGCGCGTCCCGAGCGACGAGTCGACCAGTGGAGGTCACTACACGACACGTTCGTTCGTGAAGCCACGGAAGCCGGGACCGCGGGACGCCCACGGTGTCGCGTATTATTCCTCGGCGACTCCATCACGGAAGCCATGCGCGGGTCGCAGTTCGGGGAAGTGTATGACGAGCTGTCAGCACGAGCTGATGTGTTCAACACGTGGTTCCCTTTAAGTGAAGCGAAGGCGTTCGGCGTGTCAGGCGACAGGACGCAACACTTGCTTTGGCGAATAAGAACGGGGGAACTCAACTTTCGACACCCGCCAGGGGTGGTAGTCGTGTGCATCGGCACGAACAATTTAGGCAGAGACAATGACTCAGGGACGGATACGTTTCTTGGCATACAAGCGGTGGTGCTTGAGGTTTTGCAGCGATTGCCGGGGTCCAGGGTGCTGCTGACCGGAATTCTGCCAAGAGGGCCCGGGTTGGCAACAACTGACGGGAAAAATAATAAAAAGCAGCAACCGCTCACACCGCCCGCGCCGGGCGAAAGTACCGGGTACTTGTCGTTCGCAGATAACAACAGTTCGTCACTAAATACGAGTAATTCTATAAACTCAAAGTACTCCCAGCCCGGTGTGCACTCTGCTGCTATTCACGACGTCAATGAGAAGCTCAAAGCGTTGGCACGTGGCAGCAGAGGGAGTGTCGGATACTGCGATTGCTCGGATGTGTTTTTGACTTCCGATAAATCGCAAATCGATCCGTCAACCTTGCGCGATGCGCTCCACCCGACGTCGTTCGGTATGAAAAGGTGGTTCGAGGTTTTGAAGCCAGCTGTTGAAGCGCTAAGAAACCAACCCGCGCCGATGGAGAGCTGGTACCAACACAGAGCGGCGCTGTGAACATTTTTGGAAAATAAAATATTTGACCTTCAGAAATGACGAGTGGAGAAGGCGGAGGGTGATGAAAGGGTGACTGACCGCGTGGACGCAGCCTAGAGTATGATATATTTAGTAACATCGTACTGTGCATTACTTGTAATGAATGACGTTTATATGACAAAAGAGTAGATATCTAATAGAGACACCCTTTCATTGACTAAAACTTACGCCTCGTCGAGGGCGTCGACGCCGGGGAGCACCTTCCCTTCGAGGAGCTCCAGGGAGGCGCCGCCGCCGGTGGAGATATGCGACATCTTGTCCGCGAGGCCGGCCATTTCCACGGCGGCGACGGAGTCACCACCGCCGATGATGGTGATCGCGTCCAGGGCGGCAAGGGTGTCGCACACGCCGAAGGTACCCTTGTTGAATGCTTCCATTTCGAACACGCCCATGGGGCCGTTCCAGATGACGGACTTGCACTCCTTGAGTTCGGCTTGGAAGGACTTGAGGGACTCGGGGCCGATGTCAAGACCCATCCAGCCTTCGGGGATCTCGTCCACGGAGACGGTCTGGGTCTTCGCATCCTCGGCGAACTTGTCCGCGACGATCACGTCGGTGGGGAGCAAGAGCTTGACGCCCTTGGCCTCCGCGGAGGCCATGAGTTCCTTGGCGAGTTCAATCTTGTCGTCCTCGACGAGGGAGGCGCCGACGTCCTTGCCCAGGGCCTTGTAGAAGGTGAAGATCATGCCACCGCCGAGGATGACCTTATCGGCTTTGTTGAGAAGGGTCTCGATGACGCCGATCTTGGAGGATACTTTGGAGCCGCCGACGATGGCGCAGAACGGGCGGTCGGGGTTTGAGACGGCGCCGTCCAGGTAGTCCAGTTCCTTTTGCAGGAGGAAACCCGCGACGGAGGGGGAGAGGAACTCCGTGACGCCGGCGGTGGAGGCGTGCGCGCGGTGCGCGGTGCCGAAAGCGTCGTTGACATACAGATCGGCGTGCTCTGCGAGCTGCTTGGCGAAGTCCTTGCCGTTCTTCTCTTCGTCCTTGTAGAACCTGACGTTCTCGAGGAGGCAGACGCTGCCGTTCTCCATGCCCGCGACGGCATCCTTGACAACGTCGCCCACGCAGTCGTCGATCTTGGTCACGGGGCAGGACAGGGACTCGCTGAGGCGCGCGCCGACGGGAGTGAGGCGGAACTTATCCTCGGGGCCGTCCTTGGGGCGGCCCTGTTAGTTGGGGGGGGATATAGGGAGAGAGTGGTCAGTACTCTGATCAGTGCTCTGATGTACCCAATCGAAAGCCAAAAAATCCTCAAAAAGCGTAACAACGCGTTTTCGAATCGTCGCGTTTCGTCACGTAGCACAGCTGGCGTTCGCGACGGATAGGCGGTTGGCCAGGTCGGATCGGAGGTGGGTGTGCCACGCGTCGTCGTGGCGCGTACGCGGGTTACACGAGGGAACCATGTCCATATTACGTTCACGTGATGTTCATAGAACCGATTAATCACGTTGAAATGAGAAAACGGTGTTCGCGCGCGTCGCAGGTCGTCTCACGCCGGGCCATCCGATCTATCCGATGGCGCGGCTTCCACCCATCCCGGATAATCGATCGCTCCGAAACATGACGGTTGTGCCGGAAAGAGGGGTAAACGTGTACTTACGAGGTGGGAAGTGACCAACACCTTGGCACCGTTCTCGACAAGGTACTCGAGGGTGGGAATCGCGGCGCGGATGCGGGTGTCATCGGAGATGACGCCGTCCTTCAAAGGGACGTTCAAGTCGCAGCGCACGAACACAACCTTGCCTTCGAGATCAGCCTTCTTCAAGTCCCCGACGGACTTCTTCTTGGCCTCAACCTTGAACGCGGCCCTGGGAGCTTTGACGGACGCCTTAGCCTTAACCGAGGTCTTGGCGAAGAAAGCCTTGGAGGAGAGCGCGGGGGCGGCGGCGGTGAAGGCGGCCATTGTTGATGGAAGTGCGGAAGGTGTACGGGATTGTGATTGATCGTGAGAAACGCCGAAACATCTCAGTTTATCGAGATGACAACTGGCGAGACAGTGGTGGCACTGTGCGTTCACGGCTTGTCCCTCCGATTGACTCGAGAACGAGGGTTTATTTTTATTTTGGTTTTTGGCAATTTTTTGGCCACTTGGTTTTTCTGATGAGTCACATTATTAAATTTCTCAAGGACGACGTCCATCTATGTATGCTATTTACACCTCCTCAGTGCGACGACTACTCACGACTACTCACGACACTCACCACAATATACTCACTCGGCTTTGTTAATCACCCTGCGCAACAAAACAAGTCTGTCTTCCGTGGTGAATGCCACCACGCGGTCGTGCGGGGGCAATAAATCAACCGCGCCGTTGCCCCACACCACGCCGAGGCACATTGATCGTTCACCGGCCGCTCGCAACACCGTGGCACGCACAACCCCGAACTTCATCTGCACCCCTAGTGGGATGTACTCGCACGCGTCCACGTTGATCAACCCGGATGAGGTGTCAGCGTCGTCGAATAATTCAGACCTGGCACTGTCAATGTGCGGGTACGCTAAAGTCTGTACGAGACTCCGCGCCTCGACGGCCATGTTGTTCACAAAATCGGGCTCGTGCTCCAACCGCACGTCGTCGTCCACAACCTTTGAGGCGCCGAACCGGTACGGAGCCAGCGCTAACTTAGCGGTGATGTCCTGGGCGTTCTCGCCCACGACGTGCATCGGGGCGAGCTCGTTCTTGTCGAACCACAATTTTCTAAGCAGAAGAATGACATTTAGCACGCGCGTATCTCGGTAGTGCCCGGCGAGTTTAAAATTCGCCTGCGTCCCTAACACAATGGCGCCGTCAATGGTGTGGTCGTTGATCACCGGGGCCAGCACCTTGGGCATCGCCGCGTCGCCGCAGACGTGCTTTATGACGATTCCTGAGAACGGAGCGGGCATTTCGAACGTGTTGTTGCCGGTCGAGGTACACCCGATCGTGGACATGATGGAAGCAAAATCAGCCTCTTCCAACTGGTTGACGAAAATAATAACAGACCCCGGCAATCGCTGACTCGTGATTTCCTTGATCCGGGCCCCTAACCGTTGCGGGTGATCCTGCCACACCGGCCTCCATCCGCACACCAACAACGTCCGCTTGCGTTTCGAGTTCGTCAACCCGTTTTTGTTGCGGTTCGCCTCAATGTCAGGGAACTTGTTCGCGATTGAGCTCGCTTCGGCTTGGTACTCGGAAAACGCGCCCGCCATCTCTGGTGAGCACAACGGTGAAGGTCTCGGCCCCACAAACACGAGTAAATCCTCCGGCTCAATCACGATGGACATGTCAGGACACAAACCGAAGCCCTTGGGTTGTTGTTCATCTTCCGGGATGCTCGGCCGGACGATACCGATGAACGCGGCGGCGGAGAATTGCTTGCGCATCTCGCCGAAGGTTTGGCCGACACAATCGCCCAAAGCGTTGTTCTTTCCGGAGCGCAAGTTTTTAGCTTTCCTTCGCCGAATCGCGACGCCTTCAAAGTCCAGCATATCAAGCAGAATGCTCGACAAACCGGGCTGCGCCGCGCAGTTGAACATCAACGAGTTACTGAACTTACTCAAGTCCACGGGGAAAATCACCTGCCGTCCGTCGGCGTGGGAGAAGCACGCCGCGGAGACGTACTCGCTCGGGTGGCTCATCTGCAACACGATTCTCAAGTCAGGGTGCGGCATCGGCTTTCCGTTGTCCATGGAGAACGGGTGCTGGAAAATAACGTGCCTCAACGCAAGCGTGGCACGCAATGTGGCGCCGTTCTGGATTGTCCCTTCGGACTCGTCCTCCTCGGTCTGGTCTTGCTCGCTCATCATGACGAGAATTGCGGCGGCGCGGTGGGCGCCCACTCTCAGTAAATCAGTAACGTCCATGGGGCTTCCGACGCGGCAGATGATGTCCCGCCCAATCTTGGTTCGCGCAGGTGAGATGCCTCTCTCCGCCAACACCGCCTCAAGCATCTCGTGCATCTCTTCCTTGGTGTACGCGTCGTTCATCAACACGATGCTCGAATTGGATAACGACGTCGACGGCGTTTCCAGCAATTTTAGAAACCGGAAAATGGGGTAGAAGATTCCCGGCGCAATCACCAGTAGTCCGCCTGACTTTCTTTCGTTCGCGATCTGGTACTGGCGTCTGAGGAACGAGATCTGCACCACAGCACGTAGCGTGGCTTCATTCCACCCTAGGATCAACGTGTGCCCGGTTTCCGCGACTTTCGTCTTTCCGCTACTCACCGCTTCCATCCCGCCTTCAATCGCGTTTGTGATAAAACCGACGACGATGGCGAAGACTACTAATCCGAACAACACGCAGAACGTGTACACCCAGCGTAATCCCATGTCTTCGGGGGTGTCTCCGTCGGGGCCGCCCGCCATGACGAGCTGCGCGGCGAGGTAGATGCCGTCCCAGTACGAGTCGAAGCCGTAGACTTCGACTGATGTTACCTGCTCCGCGAGGAAGTGCCACAACAGGCCGCACGCGATTATCACAACCGTGGTGTTCACCACCAGCACTTGGAACGGGTAATTCGGGTTTGCCGCGATCCTGTTTTCCAAGCCGTACGTGATAGTGTCGCCTAGGGAGACGGGGCCTAGAAGGTTCACGGGCTGGCCCGCGCTGCCGCGCATGGCTTCGTCCGCGGCGGCCGATAAATCCTGGCGCTTCCGCGACTCCGAGACATCGGAGTTCTTGGCAGCGGCTTTGCCTTTCTCTGACGACCCCATCGTGCCGCCGGCCGGGTGGGGACCAACACGATTCGTCGAGAGAGGTGAGTGAGGAGCAACGACACGCGTCAGTGGGGCGCGCGCGTGTCACAAGTGTCTCCGGGGTCGTCGGATTGTTGAACGAATTGCTGATGATCGATAATGGAGAACAAAAAAATCTCATTTACAGACGACACTGGACGCTGTCTTCGCTAAATAACAAATTCGCTATGGCTAAGCAGTCTAGGTTTTCCGACGAGAATCTACAGTGGTCAGGCTGGCCCAAATTGTCAGCCCAGGCGAAGTGGCGAGCTGCAAGGCGCAAGTGCTTCAAGGCTCATTGTTTTATTTGCGATTTTTTTTTTTCTGATTCGCGTTCGCGGCGAACCCGTACCCCGCCACCGCCACGAACCCAACACAACCCACTGTTAGCAACAAGTCATACCAGTTAACCCCTCGCTTCACTGCCCAGACGTTTTTCAACTTCTCACCCGCCCTGTCCGCCCGTCCCGCCTCCGCCCGCGCCGCGTTTGTCCGAAACTTTACCTCGTTAATCTTCGAGCGCTCTTTTTCTTTTCGCCACCACGCCGCCGCCGCCGCCGCGTCCTCGGCTCGTTCACGTGCAGTGCGCTCGCGACGCTTCATGTCACTCTCTCGGTAATATCCGTGATTATCTCTGTCTCGATTGGCCCTCCTCACCGCTCGATTGGCGTACTCCTCGAAACCTTGCCACTCGGATGACGACGACGTATTAACATCATTTCTCACCTGGCTTCTCTCTAAACTCAGCGTGTAATCGTAACTGCGTCGTTTACTCGTATCGCTCAGCACTTCGTACGCTTCTGATATTTTCGCGAATTTGCCTGGGGTCGAGTCTGGATTCGTATCGGGGTGGTTTGCCTTCGCCTTGTCTCTGTACGCATTTTTTATGGTACCCGCGTCCGCGTCCTCGGGAACCTCCAGGATGGAGTACAGAGTCATTGTGAATAAGGTTTTGTGCCGACTCGAGCAAAAGGGCGCCTCTCCCTTGCCTCTCACCCACCAAGGTCACAGCCCTAGCACTCTACTCTACTCCGCCCGGAGGCGCGTATCACGAACGGGCGCCTTGGCAGGGTCACCGCGGGGTACTGGGCATGGCGCGAGGTCGGGGGATGCGGTCCAGGTGAAGAGGTGCACCTCGAAGTGAAAACAGAAGACGCCGGCCAAAACAGCTCGTGTCGTCGCCGCTTACCGACCGGTCGGTCGCACGAGTTCACTGCAAAGTGAAAATAGACGCATCATCAACTTTGTCGCCGCCATTGACGGAGCGCATCGACACGCGCCCCGCGCGTCGACACGCCTAGCGCGTCACCGTTGTCCTCTCGGATCGATCACCTCGGCGTGTGCCCAGGAAGAGCTGACGCGATGGGTCGCAATCCCAAGAAGAAATCCAAAGCGAAGACGGACGGCGGCGGCGGCGGCGCTGGGAAAGATTCCGATTCCGAGTGGGAAGATGGGATCACCACTATCACAGGGGAAACGGATGACGAAGACGAGGAGATGATGGGGGATGGGGACGCGGATAGGTAAGAGCCACTTTCATCTTGGCATTCGATGTACTGTACCCGTACTGTACCCTTTCACACAGTCGCTCGCATGGCAGGTTCACATTGTCATGATGGTTTTTTCTTTTTTTTGTGAGCTCGGAATCGATCATTCGATTTGTCATCACGACGTCCCTTCTCTCCACCCTAAAAAAACCCATCGAAATACAATTCAAGCAGACGCGCGTTGATGATTCCATAAAATCTGTCAATCCCCTGATCCACGGATTTGAAGAGACACACTTATGGTGCCCTTCCACTGAGCGGTTTGCGAATTGTTTTCTTGGTTTGGTTTTGGTTTTTTATTTTTATTGAGTTCTTCGTACCAATAGCTGACTAATTACCCCTACACTCACCCTGCAGGATGGACGACGGCGCCCCGACGCGCCCTGAAGTGTGGCGCCCCGGCGTGGACGGCATGGACGCGGATGAGGAGCTTGAGTACGACCCTACCGTTTACGACTGCTTACACGCGTGGTCGTTGGAGTGGCCGTGTTTGAGCTTCGACGTGATGAGGGATGAACTCGGCGAGAACCGCCAACACTTTCCCCACTCCATGTTCATGGTCGCGGGGACGCAGGCGGAGCGCGCGGAGCAGAACACGCTGAGCGTGATGCGGTTGACGCGATTGAAAAAAACGAGAAGGAAAGAAAAAGAGTCGAATAACGACCCCGATGACTCAGAGGCGAGCGAATCGGAATCGTCTGATGATGACGACGACGGTCCGATGGGGAAACCCGGCGGCGACGGTCCGTTGCTCCAGGTGAGAAAAATAGCCCACCACGGCGCGGTGAACCGAGTGCGGTGTATGCCACAGCGTAGCTCTATTTGCGCAACGTGGAGTGACAGTGGAACCGTGCAAATATGGGACACTTCTAAGCAGTTGAACGACCTGATGTCAATGGTGGACGACGCGGAGGAAGAAGGACATAAAAATAATTCAAACGCGAAGGGGTTGCATCAACAAGCGCAACGCGTCGCCCCCCGGTTCGCGTTCACCGGCCATAAAGATGAGGGGTACGCACTTGATTGGAGTCCTACAGTTGACGGGCGGCTTCTCACCGGGGACAACAACGGCGTGGTGCATTTGTTTGAGCCCAAACAGGGGGGCACGTGGGCGGTCGACGGTAGCAACGGATTTTCAAACGGGCACGGGCAAAACAACTCGGTGGAGGATCTTCAATGGAGTCCCAGCGAAACCGACGTGTTCGCGTCGTGCGGATCCGACGGGCGGGTGTGTGTTTGGGACACGCGGCAACGAGGCAAGCCCGCGATTAGCGTGAAAGCCCACTCAACTGATGTGAACGTCATGTCCTGGAACCGACAAGTGAACTACATGCTCGCGACGGGGGCTGATGACGGTGGGTTGCGGATTTGGGATTTGCGAAGTTTTTCGGGAGCTGGAAATGAAGACACAAAATTCGTAGCGAACTTTACGTTCCACAGAGCGCCTGTGACGTCAATCGAGTGGGCCCGCTTCGACGGCGCGATGTTAGCGTCGTCATCCGCGGACCACACTGTGTGTGTGTGGGACCTCGCGGTGGAACGTGATGCGGAGGAGGAAGCGGCGGCGATGGCGAGCGGCGACAATGCCATCGCGCCGGAGGATTTACCCCCGCAACTTATGTTCGTACACCAGGGGTTGAAAGACCCAAAGGAAATTCACTGGCACCACCAGATTCCGGGAATGTGTTTAACCACCGCCGCGGACGGGTTCAACGCGTTCAAGGCGTACAACGTGGGGAACGAAGTGGTGTAGGGGTAGAGTGGTGTAGAGAATAGCCAGGAGTGTAAGAAACATATCACCCTGAACAGCAAATGACGAAACTTTTCGCTCGCCCCGTCCTCGTCACTTTATCCATTGATAACCTGACGTCGACGTGTGTCATTGGTCACTCGGCAGGGCGCAAGGAGGGATATCGTCGATGTTGTACGTTGGTGTCGGCGCGAGGGTCGAGGCGTGGACTGTGCGTGGGGGTTTCCCGTCCAGCTCGGGGCGCGTGAGGCGTGGGTCATGTGGCGTCCCGATGACGTGTCCAAAGGTGGAAAAGCGTGTGAGGAAGAGTCGTATTCGCGATCCGCCGTGTCGCGTACGGAGCACCGAGGATGAGTCATTCACCTACACCTTCGGCACTGATGAGTCACTAAACCCACAAAGATCCCCCCCTCCAAATTTCATGTGCTTCGACGTGGTCAAGACGTTAGTGGTTCCCGTTTCGGAGCCAAGGCCCGTGTCACGTCTGTCCGGCTCGTCGAATAAATCACTGGAGCAATGGATCTCTTCGCCCGAAAATGTCATGGGCGTGGTTTTCGAGGAGGGCGGGGTTGAGGAAATAAAGGAAAACTTGTGGCGAATCCTGGTGCTTCGGTTGCAGTTCATGGACTGGGAACTTTGTCCTGAATTTGACCTACAAGTGTTGGGCGGTGCGAAGACTAAAAATAGTAAAGCCGTGCGCATGCGAAGCGAAGCGCTGAGGCTGGTGAGTAACGACGAAAATTCGACAAAAAAGAAAGCCCCGCCAGGTTTCGGAAATATGGACGTTTGGAGCGACATAGAGTGCGAGTTGTTCGTGAAACGAGGCACGGGGGGGTTGGAAGACAACGCCGCGGTTAAAAACACAACCGCGGTGTGTGCTGATTTGAAAATAACAATCGCCGCGGATGTTCCGTGGGCGTTACGGTTGATTCCGTACTTCCAAAACGCGGGCGAAGGCGCGATTTCCGGATCCATCGACGGGGTCGGGAAAAGCGCGCGGGCGAGAGTACAAGCGGCGTACGAGCTGTGGACGAAGGATGGAGACGAAAGTAGTAACACCCGTAACACCGAGAAAATAAAAAGTACAGAGGGAGTGAAGGTAGAGTGAGTGTTTTAATGGTGAGACAAACGCCAAGCAACTAAAAGAGCTCACGAAAAGCCATTCCATAATTTAGCGTTTTTCTCGGTGCGACGGTATGGATCTGCCGCGCGGAATCGTGGTGTCACTTCAACGACGCGGCGCGGGCGTGGCACGACGCGCGGAAATTTCGCGGCTGTCATGAAGAAAGACACCATTCCCGAAGAAGAACGCGCCATGTTTCCAGTCGACCCGCGCATCCTGGTACGTCGCGCGCGTCGGTGAATCGTCTTGGCATTCGAAACACGGCTGTCACCTTTGTTTCCTGCCCGCTGGTGTCGAAGAGAAACGCGCGAATCGGCTCGTTCGACACCGCACGCGCGTGTCTATGGACTTCACTTCAACGTGTCCATGGAGGCTTGACATCGAGCCTAACACCCATTCCTTCCTTTTTCGTATCCTCCAGGCTGCTGCGGTGGAGGGCGCGCGCTTGGCGACGCTCGCGGCGAGCCGCGCGAACGCGACTTCGCAACTCGCGATGGCGCTGCCGCCGCCCGGCGCGCTCGGTGCACCCGTCTTGCCCCAGGGCGTGTACCGCGAGGAAGAAGCGTTCGCGAGCGTTCACGACCTGGTGCATTACGCCATCATCGCCAGCCCCGCGCAAAGGTACGCTCGCTCAAAATCTTTTTCGCCTCCTTCCCGCCACGCATCGAGCTTCTCGAGACGAGGATCGCTCCGAGACGCAAACTGTCGCTTTCTCCACTACTTTCAAGATTGGGAAATCGCGACGCTGACCCGGGCACCCTCCACCCCTCGCATCATGCAGAGCGTCCCTCCGCCAGGTATACCACGTGTGCGAAACGCAAGGGCGCATCGCGCACAAACGTACGTCCACGTTTCCGACGCTCCGCGCATGCGCGCACATCGCACCTCCTCTCCTCGTCCGCGTCTCCGAAACGCGTCGTTGTTCACCTTCACCGGAATCGCGCTCCGCACCGAATTTCGAGATTGACCTATTTTCTCCTTCTCCAGACGGCGGCGGTTCGCGCCACTTGATTTGCAACGAGCACTGGAAGTCGCAGATCCGCCACGCGTTGTACACCTCCCCCCGGTTCACCAGAACCGAGGATAACGAAGATGACTGGTGCGTGGTGAACAAGTCCGCCCCCGCGCCGGTGACGACGACGGTGAGGGTGTACCCCGCGGATGAACCGCCTGCCTCGGCGAGTGAAAAAAAAACGCGCGGCCGCCCTCGGAAACGCAAATCCGAGTCCCTGGGTGTGGAGTCCCAAGGCGTGGATAAACACAAGCGCTCGCAACGCTCGAACAGCTCGCAAAGCAGCATGATGCCCCCCCCTCCCCCTCCGTCGCAAGCCACGACCGTTGACGAGGACGAGTGGGAAGGCCAGCCGCTCGGACTGAAAACTTCGCCTCCGTTGATGACTTCGCCTCCACCCGTCATCGCGCCCGCCGCGGTCACCGCAAACGACGAAAATGTCACGACGACGGCATCGCCCTTCGCATCACCGAACGAGTCACCAATCAAATCACCGACTCGAAAACCTTTAAGTCCAGCCAACACCGCGAAAAGCGACGGAAGCCTTGACATGACCCTCAGCGCGTCGGAGGCGTCGCCGCGAGCGGTGACGAAGAAAAGCACCCCAACTCTGCCGCAACTCTCCTGGATCGCGAAGAGTAGCCCTACGGAAAGCCCCACGGAAACGGTCGCTGCGAAGAAGCAAAGCCTTAAGAAGCCGGTATGCCCTAAGGAAAGCCATAAGGAAACCCTAAGCCCCACGAAGCCCAGCCCTACTTGCCCCATCCGAACGTCTCTTCCCTCCGGGCCCGTGCTCGTCATGGTGGGCGACAAGCAGGTGAAGCCCGCTGCCCGGGACAAAACCCAGAACCGCCGCAAACCGAGAACGGGCCGACGAGCCGCGCTGCCCATAGGGGTCACGGAGGAGGTGCCCCTGAAGATCCCTAGGCGCAAGTCAAACACACTCAGCAGGCTGTGGGAAGAAGTGTGAGGGAAGAGGAGCTGTGAAGAGGACAGGATAATCAATGTTCATTTTTTTGTATTTTTTGAGACGATTGATTTGAGACGACTTGATTGTGAAGGAGCGCGTCGCGCATTATTGTATTGCTACGTATTGTTACATTTTTTATGAGTGTCTACGTACTGACTACGTACACGCCCCTAGGCTCACCCCCTCCACCGCGGCTTGTAAAAGTTCCTTGGCGCTCGGCTTTATTATATCGGCGCTGAATATCGCGTCCGATAAGCTCCGCTGTTCCCGCCACTCGCGCGCCAACTTGGCCAACCTCAAAAACCGCTCCGGCGTGCTTTCCTCCAGCTGCAGTCCAACACCACCGTAGAACCTACTTGAGTTGGTCTCATCACGGACGATGTGCTCTTTTGAATCATATCTCGCAGCACTGCCCGCGTACCTATTCTCATCCTCAAACACCTCCCCCGTGGCGCGTTGTCGAATCACCTTTTTCCGGTGCAGCCCCGCGAGCTGGGAATTTAAACGCTCATGAGCGGACTCCGTGCTGTGCCGGTCGGACTGGTACCCGCGGGTTTTTCGAGCCTGGAAAGCAGTGTACGCGTGGCGTTGCTCTTCAGTCATCGAGTCGAGGTCTTTTTCGTCGAACATGTCGTCGCTACTGCACCCGTCAGACGGACAGTCCTCGCCTTCATCCGCATCAGCATCTTTTTTAACCTCGGTGAATTGCGCGGCACTCGGAACAGGTGTAGGCTCTTTACTCAGCACCTTGACGACTCTCCGTCGTCTCCTCGTCGGCGCGCCCGCCATCTGCGCAAGCTGCTGCTCTAACTTAGCTTTGCGTTCAATCTCTTCCATCTTTTTAAAGTCATCTTCATCGACATCTCCAGTACCCTTGTACCGCGCCGCCCAGCGCCAGCCGTGCGTCGACCACTCCAAGTCATCGGGCAGATCCGCGAATCCATTATCGTCGCTCGCCAACACCCGGTACGCCTCTTGCAGCTCGTTAAACTTCTCCACCGCGCCGTCTTCGCGCGCGATGTCGGGGTGGTAACGCAGGCATAGCTTCCTGAACGCGCGCTTTAACGTTTTCGCGTCGGAGGCTTCCTGTGGGTTGGGATGTATTGAAGGAGGTGGTCAGAATCAGAATCGTAATCGTGAAACGGAAAGAACGCCGTCATATTTTAAAGATTTGCCGTCGGGTGTTGCGTGGCGGCCGAGTGCTGTACATGAGACTTACTTCTCTTGTGAGGCCCATGAGGTCCGCGGCTCGTCGTCGGCCGTCGTCCGTCCAAATCTTGGCCTCGACGGTTATGGCGTGTGCTCGTCCTCGTCGTGTGCCAGGGCGTCGCCCTCTAGTCTGACTCAGGAGGGCCGCGCTTTTTTCCAAGAGACACCCGCGAGCGCTCAAAGATCGAGCACGTCTCTGCACGACAAGCGATGCCGTGGCTGACGTGGACGCCATCGCATTAATTGCCGCCATGCGTGGCAAGTGTGACGCGTTGGATGCACGGAAGCACCGCGCCTGTGGGCCGTGCGCCGTCGTCTGAAGGGACGCGCCGTCAGCACGTTCGGCACTGCGCCAAAAAATCGGAAAAATCAAGAATTCCTGTATTTAGACCTCCATTCCTTGAGTCAGAAAGGGACAAATGGCTGGCCAAAAACCAAAAAGTTCTCTTCTGCCATCAACTTCTCAAGTCTTCTGAAGATCGGGATCGTGTCGGCGGCACTGTCCGTCCAAGCCAGAATTTCTCGCGCGTCGCCGTGACACCATGGCCGACGAACTCAAGGTATGTCATGGTTTAGGGTTTACGACTCAAGGACGAACAGCAACGCACACCATCTTCTGTCACTGTCTGCTCCGCCTCGATCGAAAGAGGGCACTTTCTCGCCGCCGAGATCTGCGATCTCGAAACGGCGCCTCCTCGTCTTCCCTTGAGGTTGTGAGGACTGTACTGGGACAGGTGCAACGACACAAGCCGTCGTCGCCCCTTACACAGTGCGATTACGACCTTGAACACAGCTGTGCTACCCGCGATTAATGTAACTGACCGTCGTTCTCCCAACCTCTACACTACGATCTGTCACTTCCTGATCCGTCATCTCAACGTCTCATCTCGTCCCCTTATCGCACCCCATCAGAAACTCGGCAACGACGCATTTTCCGCCGGCCGGTACTCCGAAGCCGTGGAGCACTTCACCAAAGCGGCGGCGATTGACCCGACTAATCACGTTTTTTACAGCAACCGCAGTGCTGCGTACGCGGGGCTGGGGGCTTTCGACAACGCGCTTTTGGATGCGGAGCGAACCGTGAGCTATAAACCGGATTGGCCGAAGGGTTTTTCCCGAAAAGGCGCCGCGTTGTATGGGCTGAAGCGGTTCAACGACGCCATCGAGGCGTACGAGGCGGGGATCGCGATCGACCCGACTTCAGAGGTACTGAAGTCTGGGCTGGAGGACGTGAAGGCTGCGAAAGCGCGGTCTGAACGGCCTCCCAGTATGGGAGGGAACATGGGCGGTGACCCGAACGCCGACCCTATGGCCAACATCGCGTCCATGCTGTCTGCCCCCGACTTGATGGCCAAGCTGGCGCTGGAGCCAAGCACCAGGCCCTTCCTAAGCCAGCCCGACTTCATCGCCATGCTCACTGAAGTCCAACAAAAGCCAGACAGCTTCGCGCAGCACATGAACGACCCGCGGATGATGAAGGTGTTGTCCGTGGCTTTAGGAATTAACGTCATGTCAGGGGAAGACGCCGCGAGGAACGGATTCGGAAAGGACGGAGGTGACGCTATGGACGCGGAAGGCACGTTCTCAGCGCCTGATCAGCAGAAGCAGTACAGCACGCAACAACATCAATCTCGTCCTCCTCCTCCTCCTCCTCCTCAGCCAGAAGTGACTGGCCCCAAGGCAGAAGCTTTAAAA
>MDSY01009057.1_pt1 | contig 27764 bp, 25 predicted proteins | sample 811131 | NCBI WGS metagenome assembly MDSY01 (sample SAMN05326643, study PRJNA326480) | marine metagenome | isolation source: seawater | place: Atlantic Ocean: South West | collected 2010
ATTCAAATGCTGCAGAAGGCGCAGTTTTAGATGCATGTCTCAAAATTAAAGAAATCCTATTTAAAGAAAAATAAAATGGAATATAAAGTCTTAATAGCTTCAGCTGGTTTAGGTAACAGGCTTAAAGGAATAACTAAAAATATCAACAAGGCTCTTGTTAGCGTTGATCTTAGGCCTGCTATTTCGCATATTATTGAAAAATTTCCTAAAGATATAGAATTTGTTATACCTGTTGGTTATAAAAAAGAACTTGTAATAGATTTTTGTGAAATTGCATATCCAAATAGAAAATTTAGATTTGTTGAAATTGATTTGTTTGAAGGAGAAGGCTCAGGCTTAGGATATTCAATCCTTCAATGTAAAGAATTTCTGCAATGTCCATTCATCTTTACATCAAATGATACTATCGTGGTCGAAGATATACCTCCACCAGAATCAAATTGGATGGGATTTTCTGATGAAGAAGAAATTACAAACTATAGATCTATTGAAATTAAAAATAACTCAATAATTAATATTCATGGCAAAAATGCAGAAGTGGATGCCAAGGCCTATATAGGCTTAGCTGGAATTAATAACTATGAAGACTTCTGGACTGAAATGGAAAATGGCAAGACGAAAGGTTCAATAGAAATAGGTGAGTCTTTTGGACTAAGGAAGTTACTAGAGAATGACATCAGCCCAATAAAATTTTCTTGGTATGACACAGGTGATCTTGAGAAATTACAGCACACAAGAAATGTTTTTGCTTCAAAGAAAAATAAAGATCATATAATTTTAGAAAAAGAAGAAGAAGCAATCTATTTTGTTGACCAAAAGGTTATTAAGTTCTCAACTGATAAAGACTTTATATCTAACAGAGTAAAGAGGACAGAAAAGTTAAAACCATTCACGCCGTCAGTTTTAGATCAAAGAGCTAATTTTTATTCATATGAATGGATATCCGGATCTGTTATGTCTCAAAATACAGACATAGAAGCCTTTAAGTCATTTTTAGATTGGATCAAAGATTTATGGCAAGTTAAAGAATTATCTTCTGATGAAAATAAAGAATTTAAAAATATTGCTACAAACTTCTATAAAAATAAAACATATCAGCGCGTTCAAGAGTACTTCAGGGTTTCAGAGTCTTATGATATTGAAGAAAAAATTAATGGAATTGTTACACCAACCATTACTAGTATTTTAGATTCCTTGGACTGGGAAAGTATTATTCCATCATCCTGTACCAGGTTTCACGGAGACCTTCATTTTGAAAATATTTTATATAATAAAACAGATCAAGGTTATGAATTTAAGTTGCTAGATTGGAGGCAGGACTTCGGCGGTAATATTGAATATGGAGATATCTATTATGATTTAGCAAAATTAAATCATGGATTAATAGTATCTCATAGAAATATTCACAATGAACTTTATCATGTTATTAAAAAGAATCATGAAATAGAATTTGATTTTCAAATGAACTATAAAAATGTTGAATTTCAAAAATATTTTTATGACTGGATAGAGAAAGAATCTTTAGATTTATTTAGAGTTAAAACCCTTACAGCTTTAATTTTCTTAAATATAGCAGCACTTCACCATAATCCATATGATCATTTATTATTTTATCTTGGTAAATCTTCTTTATTAAGACATATAAGAGGTATATAAAATGGAGCTAGAAAGAAAGGTTGATTTAATTAATGGTAAAGATGACTTAGAAAATATTTTTACAATCAAAAAGTTTCCAGTTTTCATGGGATGCATGGATGATGATTCTGATAAAAATGATCTATTTGAAGATTTTATTATGGATATCTCAAAATCTACAGGAGTAGTTCAAGTTAGAAAGTTAATAGAATTAAGTACTTTATATGATTCTGAACATTCATCAGGCACTGTCGGCAAAATTTGGCATGACCATCATAAAGCTTTTGCTGATTTTATCTTTAATAATTGTTCTCCTTCAAAGGTTTTTGAAATTGGTGGATTGCACGGCATTCTCTCTAAATATTATCAAGAGTCTAAATACGACATGTCGTGGACGATATTAGAACCAAATCCCATACCCGTTGAAGATTGCCCAGCAAATTTTGTAGAAGGCTTCTTTGATGATAAATTTATTGATAACGAAGAATATGATGCATATGTTCATTCTCATTTATTTGAACATATATATGATCCAATAAGCTTTTCAAAAAAATTATCTGATTTTATTCCTGAGGGCAAAGATTTAATTTTTACGGTGCCAAATATTAGAGAAATGATGATAAGAAAGTACACTAATGCGCTTAATTTTGAACACACCTTTTTATTAAATCATGAATTAGTCCTTTATTTAATGGAGTCTAATGGATTTTCTCTTCAGTCTTACAAAAAATTTAAAGAGGATCATAGTGTTTTCTACCATTTTAAAAAAAGTAACAAAATAAATAATGATTTGAATAAATTAGAAAATAAGTATGAAGAAAATATTGAAATTTTAAATGAATGGTACCAACATCATTTAAGTGATGCAGTTAAAATTCTTGAAGATATTGCTAAAGCAAATCCTTCATCTAACGTATATATGTTTGGAGCACACATTTTCTCTCAGACACTTCTTAAATTTGGATTAAATGCAGAAAAGATAACTGCTATTTTAGATAATGACTCTGCTAAACAAGGCAAGAGATTATATGGTACTAATCTAAAAGTAGCCTCTCCAGAAATTCTTAAAGGAGAGGACTGTCCTGTAGTTATTTTAAGGGCAGGCGTTTACAATGAAGAAATTAAAAATCAAATTATTAATGAAATTAACTCATCTACAACCTTTATTTAGCTGCTCAATAGAAAGAATATGAAAGTTATTTTAAATGATATGAATGATATGGCAGGAAATATTAATGATGATGAGATTAATATTTATGTTGATGCATTGACAGATATAATTTTAAAACAAGGCAAAGAAAATATTAATTTTATTGGCCTAGGGGCTGGAAGAATGGGCTATGCCCTAAGAGCATTTATTATGCGACTATCCCACATGGGCTATAACGCTTGTATGATTGGTGATACAAGTGTCCCAAGAGTTACTAAAAACACAGTTTTATTTATTAATAGCTCATCTGGTGAAACTCCATCAATTGCACTTTATGTAGAGCAGGCAAAAGTTGAAAATGGTATTACCTTTTCGACAACTTGCAATCCAACTTCAAGAATAGGTATAAACAGTGATTATTTAATTACTCTTCCGTTAATTGATTCATCTCAACTAATGAAATCACCGTATGAACAATTTTCTATGCTTTTATATGACTATATTGTAATTAAGTTAATGAAATCTTTAGCGTTAGATTCTAAAGAGGTCTCAAATAATCATTCTATTTTGGAGTAGTTAAACTATGAATAATTTTCTTGTATCTTTAGTAACAATGGATCATATAAATTTTGAACGAGACATAAGATTGGTAGATTCTATGGGAGTAGATGGTCTGCATATTGATATAATGGATGGTCATTTTGTTCCCAGATATGGTATTTATCCGGAAATTATTGAAAGATTATCTGATGTATCTTCTCTTCCACTTGATTTGCATATGATGGTCGAAGATATTGACTTTACTATTGATCAATTTAAACATGTTCCTAATATAGAATATATCCACTTCCATGTTGAATCATGTATTGGCAATGAAATGAGAGTAGTCGACAAGATAAATGAGATGGGTGCAAAACCCGTTGCATGTATCAACTTAGCAACAAGTTTTAATACCCTAGACAGGCTCATTCAAAACAATGAAATAGACGGAGTTATGTTAATGGGAATACACCCAGGTGTTTTAAAGCAAGACTCAAGACCCAAGAATATTTTAAATGATTTAAGAGCTTTAAAAGAAAAAACACATGGATCAAATGCTGACTCTTTCATTGGGCTTGATGGTGCAGTAAGTATGGATACAATAAAACCTTTATCAGAGGCCGGCATTAATCATTTCATTGGTGGAACAAGCTCAATTTACAAAGAGGTAGATAGAAAAGATGTATGGGAGAACCAGCAAGAAAAAATTATCGCAAACTGGAAAAAAATTAAAGATCTGCTAGGTAAATAATTTAAAACTGATACCATAGCAAACTATTCATTGGCTGGATGGCAGAGTGGTTATGCAGCGGCCTGCAAAGCCGTTTACGCCGGTTCGATTCCGGCTTCAGCCTCCATATTGTAATAATACCTATGTATGTCATAATCAATTTTTTAATATAACTTATTCCCATGAAAGTCGAATTTATATCTAACGCATGCGCTATATTTGAATCCAATAAAGGAACAAAGATTATCTCAGATCCTTGGCTGGATGACGGCGTTTTTGAAGGATCATGGTGCCATTTTCACAAGTTAGCTACGACATGGGATGACATTCAGGATGTTGATGCTGTTTATATTAGCCATGTTCATCCTGATCATTTTGACCCTAGATTTTTTAAGTTCAGAAAAGATATGCCTCTTATCGTCATGGATCATGGCTTTAATTTTCTTCATAAAAATCTTGAAAAGCTCGGATATACAAATCTAATAAAAATTAAAAGTGGCGAGACAAAATTATTTAAAGATTTTGAGTTAACAATATATTCTCCATTCTGTGGAAATAATTATTTTGAAGATAATACAAAAATTGGAAACTTGATTGACTCTGCTTTAATTTTGAAAGCAGACAGCCAGATTATTTTTAATGCTAATGACAACACACCAGATAAAAATGCATGCCATATGCTTAAAGAAAAATTCGGTAGATTTGACTTATCAATGTTAAATTACAACGCAGCTGGTCCTTACCCTTCTTGTTTTGACAATCTTACAGAAGAGGAAAAAGTACAAGAGCATCATGCTAATTTGGATAGAAATATTGAATATCTTAAAGATAATCTTGAAATTCTTGATTCTAAGTATTTCCTTCCATTTGCAGGGGCCTATGTGATTGGTGGAAAGAAAAGTTTTAAAAATAAATATCTTGGAACTATCACATGGGATGAGTGTGCAAAAGCAATAAGAAGTTATAGTAATATAAAAACTGAAACTATATGCCTCAGAGAATGCGACATATTTGATCTTGATACGGGTACGCCCAATAAAGAATATATTCCAATCAACTTAGATGAAGTTGATAAATATATTAAGTCTGAGTTGAGCTCTTTAAAATATCCTTATGAGGAGCTAAGTTTTCCTGATGAAAATGATTTAATAGAAGATTTATCAAATTCAATCGATGCTCTTAACGAAAGAAATAAAAGAATAGGAATTTCTCCGGATATGGATGTATATATTTATATTGGTGAAACAGCTATAAATATTTGCAAAGCCGAAACTTCAAAAGGCAGACTTGATTGTAGATTAGATAATAGATTGCTTAAAATGATCCTTCACAGAAAAGCTCATTGGAATAATGCAGAGATTGGATGTCATGTAGATTATAATAGAAATCCAAACTACTACTCTCCAGATATTCATACCATGCTTCAATTTCTCCATCTATAAAAATTAAATTTTTATTACTTCAAGATTGACCTTTTCCCTGATAGAAAAACAAGTATAATCTTTTATGTTTACAGCTTGCCCGGGTGGTGGAATTGGTAGACACAAGGGACTTAAAATCCCTCGCTAGCAATAGCGTGCCGGTTCAAGTCCGGCTCCGGGTACCATATATAGTAATTTTAAAATAAAGTGTAAAATATCCCAATGAATATTATTGTCACTGGTGGAGCAGGTTTTATTGGGTCTGAGTTGATAAGATATCTAATAAAGAATACAAAACATAATATATTAAATATAGACAAGCTAACATATGCAGGTAACCCAAAATCCTTAGAGGTTATCTCAGACAATCCAAGATATATCTTTAAAAAAGAAGATATTATTAATAAAGATAAAATAATTAAGATATTTGATGATTTTCAGCCTGATATTATTTTTCACTTAGCTGCTGAATCCCATGTTGATAAATCGATTAAAGCCCCTTTAGATTTTATTAGTACTAATATTGTTGGGACTGCAATTATGTTAGATGTCTCATATCATTACTGGATGAACTGTAATTCTTCTAGAAAAAGTTCTTTCAGATTTCAGCATATCTCTACAGACGAGGTTTATGGAAGCCTTGAACCTGATAAATTTTTTACCGAAGATACATCATATGATCCTAGCTCCCCATACTCAGCTTCCAAGGCTAGCTCAGATCATCTTGTTAGAGCTTGGCATCGAACTTTTGGATTGCCTGTATTAATAACTAATTGCTCTAATAATTATGGACCTCATCAATTCCCTGAGAAATTAATACCTTTAACAATACTTAATGCTCTTCAAGGTAAATCTTTGCCGATATATGGTAATGGGCTTCAAGTTAGAGATTGGCTGTATGTCGGCGATCATGTAAAGGCCTTATATGATGTTATGCAAAATGGTAAATGTGGACAAACTTATAATATTGGAGGAAACAACCAAAGAACAAATATAGAGGTTGTTAATATTTTATGTGAATTGCTTGATAAATACTCAGACCCGAAAGTGCATGGCTTATCTAGCCATAAAGAATTAATAAAGTTTGTTGACGATAGGCCAGGTCACGATACAAGATATGCTATAGATACAACTAAAATATATAAAGAATTAGAATGGCAGCCTCTTCAGACATTTGAAAGCGGCCTAAAGTTAACTATAGACTGGTACTTGAATAATTATGAAAACTAAAGAAACAAAAGGAATTCTTTTGGCGGGAGGTTCGGGAACCAGACTCATGCCTTTAACTTCCTCAGTAAATAAGCACCTTCTCCCAATTTATGATAAACCAATGATATTTTATTCATTATCTATTTTAATGCTTTCTGGTATCCAAAATATTTTGATTATTTGTAGAGAAATAGACATTTTGTTATTTCAAAACTTATTAGGAGATGGATCTAACTTCGGCTTAAGTATCAACTATGAAATACAAGATAACCCTAATGGAATTGGAGAAGCTTTTTTATTAGGTTCTGATTTTATTGCGCAATCAAATGTCTCTTTAATGCTTGGTGATAATATATTTTATGGCGGCCAACTGTCCCAAAAGCTCATTTCTGCAAAAAATAGAGTAGAGGGCGCAAGTATTTTTGCATACGAAGTAAACAATCCTTCAAATTTTGGTGTTGTTTCTTTTGATAGTAATAATAAAATTCATTCAATTGAGGAAAAGCCCAAAAATCCCAAATCAAATTATGCAGTTACTGGATTATATTTTTATGACAATAATGTGAAAGATTATGCAAAATCAATAAAGCCTTCAGCAAGAGGAGAGCTTGAAATTACATCAATAAATAATATTTATCTTGAGCAAAATAACCTTTTTGTAGAAATTATGGGTAGGGGCTTTACTTGGCTGGATACAGGTACAATTGATAGCTTGGTTGAAGCTTCGAACTTCATATCTATTATGCAAAAACAGCAAGGTTTTAATATTGCTTGTATAGAAGAGATAGCATTTAATAACGGATGGATTGATTCAGAAAAATTATTAGCATTAACCCATGGTAAAAATTCTAAATATCACAGTTACATTAGAAATTTAATTTCTTAGGCATAAAAATGATTCCATTTTCAAAAACTCAAAATCAAAAAAATGATCTTTCAAATATAAAGAAAGCACTCTCACTTGGAAAGATAGAAGGTGGTGGACACTTTTCTTCAAAAGTTAATTTTCAAATGGAAAGTTTAGGGTTTAAGAATAGCTTATTGACAACCTCATGTACGACTGCTCTCGAAATGTCTGCAATCCTTTTAGACCTAAAGCCAGGTGATGAGGTAATCATGCCTAGTTACACTTTTGTATCGACGGCAAATGCTTTCTTGCTTAGAGGTTGCATACCTGTATTTGTTGATGTTTGTAAAAATGATTTAAATATTGATCCAAACCTTATTGAGAATGCAATAACCTCTAAAACAAAAGCAATAATTGTAGTGCATTATGGTGGCGTAAGTTGTGATATGAATAAAATATCAAATTTAGCAAAAAAATACAGACTTCATGTTATTGAGGATGCAGCTCAATGTATTGGTGCCTTCTTCAATAATAAACCTTTGGGGTCTATTGGAACATTTGGAGCTCTATCCTTTCATAATACAAAAAATATTTCTTCTGGAGAGGGCGGGGCCTTGATTATTAATAACAGTAAATTTGTTAAAAGAGCAAATATCATTCATGAAAAAGGTACAAATAGGCATGATTTTAAAATGGGAAAAGTTTCCAAGTATGTATGGAAAGATATTGGTTCATCATATATCTTAAGCGATTTGTCATGCGCAATGCTTGAATCCCAACTCTCAAACTTAACTAAGATCACCAATGCAAGATTAAAGATATGGAATCAATACAATGGTTTTTGTACAAATCATAGCAAGTATAATAACTTCTTTAATCTTCAAAAAATTCCATCGTATGCTTCTCATAATGGACATTTATTTTATTTATTATTTAGTTCAAAGTTATTAGCTAAGAAATTTAGTACAACTATGAATAGTTTTGGAGTTCAGACAGCTTCGCATTACGTCGGTCTGCACTCTTCTTATTATGGTAAGAAAAATTCTAGACATCAGGGAGCCATGAAAAATACAAATAAAGCTTCTAATTGCCTTATTCGAATACCTATTTGGGAGGGTTTGGATGCATCTTATGTTATTGATGCTATGTCAAAGTCATTAAAAAAATTATGAATGTATTGATAATCCAAGCAAGAGTGAATTCAACTCGAATGCCAAGAAAAATATTATATAAATTAGGAAATATCACTGTAATAGATCACGTTATAGCAAGGGCAAAGCAATCTAAGTATTTTAGTAAGATTGTGATCGCTGTTCCTGAAGGAGATGAAAAAGAAATAAAAGAAGGAATAAATGATAAAAGCATTGAAATTTTTTCTGGAAGTGAAAATGATGTAATGTCTAGGTACTATGAATGTGCTAATAATTATTCCGCAAAGACAATTTGCAGAATAACTTCTGATTGCCCTTTTTTAGATTGGAGAATATTAGATAGATGTTATGAAAAATATACTGAATTAGATAATAAATATTACGTTGCGAATACGTGTCCACCTCCAAGCACTTATCCTGATGGCATGGATGTTGAGATTTTTTCTATGGATATGTTAAGAAAAGCTTATGAAAATGAAACTCTTCAAGAAAATAGGGAGCATGTAACATTTCAATTTTGGAAAAGTAGTGAATATAAGTCTTATCAAGTTAATGGCTCTGAAGATTTATCGGCTCTTAGGCTCACTATCGATTATAATGAAGATTACTTACGATTAAAAAATATAGCAGAAAAATTTTGCCCTAATGGAGAGGATTTGAGCTTGTCTACAATAGTTTCCTTGTTAAAAGACAATGGATCCTTAGACGAATTCAAGCAATCTCATTTGCGCAACTCTGGATGGGACAAACAATAAAAAAGGTGTCGATTTATGAATAATAAAATACTTAAAATTATGCCAAAATCAGACAAACTCAAGCCTATTGCAATTGGAGGAGATAATCCAATTTTTACAATTGCTGAGATTGGACTTAATCATAACGGTGATATTGATCTTGGTAAAAAGTTAATAGATTCAGCATATGCTGCAGGATGCTCATCAGTAAAGTTTCAGAATTTTGAAACTGATGATGTTTATATTAAAGGAGAAAAAGCTGGAAAATATCAGTTGCTAGGAAAAGATATTGATATTTATGATCTCCATAAAAACCTAGAAATAGAGTTAGAGTTTTTGTCAAAGTTAAAAAAATATGCAGAAGATAAGGGGATGTATTTCTTCTCAGCTCCAATGGGGAAGAACGCATTAAAAACTCTGTTAGATTTAGATTGCGATCTTATTAAAATAGCCTCTTACGAGGTAACTAATTTACCTTGGATAAGAACGGTAGCAAAAACTAAAAAACCAATAATTATGTCATGTGGCGGAGCAAGGATGGAGGAGGTAGATAGAGCTTTAAATGAGATATACAAATATCACAATAATGTTGCCTTGATGCATTGTGTGATTAAATATCCAGCAAAATTAGAAGATGCCAACTTAAAAGTTATTAAAACGCTAAAGCTGGCTTATGAAATTCCTATTGGGTTCTCAAATAATGGCTTTGAGAATAATTTAGGTGCCATTGATTATTTAACTGTTCCTAATGCAGCTGCAGCTTTGGGTATGGATTTGTATGAAATCCACATAACTCTTGATAGAGAAATGTTTGGTGTTGATCAAGGTTTTTCTACTGAGCCAAATGAATTAAAGGAAATGATTAATCATATAAATCAAGTTAGATCAAAATTTATAAAATCAGAAAGTATAGATATTGATGAATCTTGCCTTGGATCAGGAGTTAAAAAAACACTTGAATGCGAAGAATACGTCAGAGCATTTGCTTTTAAATCTATCTTTTCAACAAGAAAGATCAAAATGGGAGAAAAATTAAGTAGAGAAAATATCAAGTGCTTAAGACCAGGTGAATACAAATCAGGTTTGGAACCATTGTATTTTGATATTATTGAAGAACACTTTTATGCAAAAGAAGATATTGATTCATTCGAACCCGTCGAATGGAAAATGCTAACAACTTAAAAATTTAATTAAAATTTTTTGAAAATGAATTATATTTTTATTGCTTTTGAGGAATTAGAAGAAGGTCTTGGAACTGGTCATATAACGAGAGTTAAAAGAATAATTAATGCTTTGACAAATAAAAGTCATCTTAAAAATAACACCATTACATTCATTACCAATCATCAGAATCACTCCAGTGATTATTCACATGTTTTTGTAAAAAATATTGATGAGGTAAAAAATAAAGTAATTAATATTATCAATAAAAATAATATAGATGTAGTTATTTTTGATTGTTTAGATTATTGCCAAGAAATATACCGAGTGTGCCAAAAAAATCTAATTTTTAGCATTGGCATTGATACATCCAACCCTAACTCTAAAGAGCTAGATCTTCTTATAAATCCAGTTATATACAATAAATTATCTTATCTTCATGGCCCTATGCATTCTATTCATTATGAGGATACTCAAGAGTTGATTCCTAAAAATACTTCAGATATAAAGAAAATATTTATCTGCTTTGGAGGCATAGACTACCAGGAGCATTTAATTAAGATTTCACCACTGCTAAAATTACTTCCAAAAAAATATGAAATCAATATAGTCTTATCCAATAAAACTAATAAAAATCTTTTATATTCTGCTAAAAATATAAAGTTATATTATCAGCCTAATAACTTTTATGAGTTACTAAAAAACTCATATATAGCAATCATTAGCGGAGGTATAATTTTTCAAGAAGCTTTATACCTTGGTATTCCAACATTTGTAATGCCACAATACAAACATCAATATGTAGTTGCAAAAAAAAGATATGAAGCTAAATCTAGCCTCGGTTTTTCTGATATAGATCCTAATTACAACGATGAAATTCTAAAAATTATTAATTTTTTAAATGATTCTGATTTAATGATAGCTACATCTTTAAATGCAAGATCTCTAGATGATGGGTTTGGCTTGAAAAGGTTTATAAGTTTATTGAGAATTTATGATCACTTGGAATGGGATTCTCATTTCTTTAAAAAAAATATATACAACTTAAATACAAAATCTTATACGCCAAGTGTGCACAAAGAAGTTGAACTATTAATTGAAAATAAAAAAGTAGATTTGATATATTTTTTATGCCCATCAGGCGATAAAAAATCTATAAACTTAGCTAAAAAATATAACTTTAATCAAGTTGATAACAGACTAACGTACATAATTTCATCTCCATCTTTCAAGCCCAGGCCAATTAAAGATAATGCCCAAATTAAATTATCTACAACAAAAAACATCAAAAAATTAGAATCTATTGCCAAAAATACTAAATGGACATCAAGATATTTCAATGATCATGAATTTTCTAAAGAAGACTTAAGAGTTTTTTATGGGCAGTGGGTAAAGAAATCTGTAACAGGTGATCTAGACGATATGGTTTTTCATGTTGAACTTAATAATATAGTATGCGGTTTTATTTCAATAAAAAAACATGGGTTAAATTTTGGCTCAATTGGCTTGGTTGCTGTTGATCAAAACTATCAAGGTCATGGATTTGGATTGGCTTTAATATCTCATGCAGTACAACATATGCTTACAGATCTGGAATGCGCTTCGGTATACGTTGTCACCCAAAAAGAAAATGTCAATGCATGTATCGCATATGATAAAATCGGCTTCAAAGAGGATAGTAATTCTACTTGGTTACATAAATGGATATAAACGAAAGTAAAAAGATAGTCTGCATAACTGGAGCCAATGGCCAGTTGGGAAAGGCTATAAGTAATAAACTTTTCTCTCATTATAAAATTTATAATTTAGATATTTCATATTCCACTGAGCAGTTAGACGAATATCACCATAACTTAGATATTTCTGATGAAAAAAAAGTAAGGGATTTTTATAAAATAATAAATCCAGATATCATAATTAATAATGCGGGTATCTCTGTTTTCTCTAACTTTTTGAATAGAAGTTCCAAAGAATTGGATTCAGTTTATGATGTTAATCTTAAGGGAACAATAAATATGATTAATGAGTCTGCAAGGGTTAATCAAGATAACTTAAAAGAAAAGAGTATTATAAATATAGCCTCTTTATACGGAATAGTGTCTGCTGATCCAAGAATTTATACAGATACAGCAAGAAATAGTCCTGAGATTTATGCAGCAACAAAAGCTGGAGTCATTCAATTAACAAAATATTATTGTGTTCATTTGAGTGATAAAAAAATAAGGGTAAATGCAATTTCTCCTGGCGGCATTTATAATCCAGATGAGCCTCAAGGAAATGATTTTATTAACAATTATTCTCAAAGATGCCCAATGGGAAAAATGGGCAATGCTGACGATATTGCTAATGGAGTTTTCTTTCTTGCATCTCAAGAATCTTCATATATAAATGGACATAATCTAGTAATAGATGGTGGTTTTACAGCATGGTAAATAAACTAGAAAAAATTGGTGAAAAAAGAATTCCAGGATTTTCACAATTACTCTCAAAGAGACCAGATCAATTTTCTAGAGAATTTTGGCCAAAATATTACTCAAAGGCAAAGGGTACTTATATTTGGGATATGGAAGGAAAAAAATATTTAGATTTTAGCTTTAGTGGAATTGGAGCAAATGTTTTAGGGTATGCTGATGCAGATGTTAATAGAGAGGTAAAAAAAGCTATTAATATGGGTAGTTCTTCTTCTATTAATTGTTCAGAAGAAGCTGAACTTGCAGAAGTGTTATGTAAAATGCATAAATGGGCTGATATGGTCAGGTATGCTAGGTCTGGCGGAGAGGCTGTAAGTATAGCAATAAGAATTGCTAGAACGTATTCACAAAAAGATAAAGTACTGTTTTGTGGCTACCATGGCTGGAGTGATTGGTATCTTGCTTCAAATATTAATGCAGGCTCTAACCTAGACAATCATCTCTTACCTTCTCTTAAATCATCTGGCATACCAAAAGGTCTAGCAGGAACATCAATCCCATTTAATTATAATGATTTAGATGGATTTAAACATCTTTTTGAAAAGCATATCAAGGACTTAGGCTGTGTAATAATGGAGCCAGTTAGAACAACGAAACCTAATGCTGGCTTCTTAGAAACAATTTCTAAGATGTGTAAAAAAAATAACATACCTTTAATTTTTGATGAAATTTCTTCTGGCTTTAGAATATGTCCAGGAGGAAGTCATTTAAAATTTAAAGTAAATCCAGATATTGCTGTTTTTGCTAAGGCAATCGGAAATGGTTTTCCTGTTTCGGCAATCATAGGTTCTCAAGAAATAATGTCATCTGCTCAGGATACATTTATCAGCAGTACCAATTGGACGGAACGAACTGGTAGTGTTGCTGCATTAGCAACGATCAAGAAATTTCAAAATAAAAATGTTCATAAACATCTTCATAGAATGGGAAAACAAGTACAAAATTTTTGGAAAGAAATGAGTGATAAGTATAATTTAGATGTTGAAGTCTCTGGATTGTATCAACTTAGTTATATGTCTTTCAAAAAAGATAATGACATTAAAAAAACTTTTTTTGTAGAACAGATGCTTAATAAATCTATATTAGCATCAACAAGATACTATCCAAATTTTGCTCAAAATGATTCTCATTTTAAGAAATATAAGAAAGCAGCTGAATCAGTCTTTAAAGAAATTAATCTTTTATCAAAAGATGGTAATCGAGATCTTATCAAAGCAATCAAAGGATCTGTATCTAAACCAGGCTTTAAAAGGTATGCATAGAATAAATCGTTTTAAATTATGATAATCATGGATAGCTGGATTAAAGAATCATTTGAGCAACTCGGCTTTGAATATATTTTCAAACATAAAGATGAGGTTCTCTGGGACGATACCTATAATTTGCTCAAATATAAGTCAGTAGACTATCTTGGCTCAAATATAAATTATCAAATTGAATATCAAACTCAGAATTATGATGTATTCAAAGACATATCTATTATAATTATTTCAGAAAATAAGCCTATAGCCATTTGGCCAATTTCCATAGCATGCCTAAGTGATATTAACTCGCTATCTAGTCAAGGTGGCAACATATTGCCTCCAATATTTATCCCTGATTGCCCAAAAAAAATTTATAAAAAGTGTCTTACTAATGTTTACTCTGTGGTGAGTAATCTAAATAAGCATTCATCTTACAATTCATGGACTAGTTCATCAATTTTTTTAAATAGCCTATCATTAGATGAATGGCATTTGTTATGTGTAGCTAACAATGCTGAATGTAGCGTTCACTATAATCTATATATTGATCTTTCAATGAATATGGAGAATATAAAATCAAAATTTAGGAGTTCTTATAAAACTAAGGTTAACAGAGGGAGTGAGCTATGGAATATAGAGGTACATGATTCATCTATAAAAAATGAAATATGGAAAGAGTTTGAAAAACTGCATTTAGATGTTGCTGGAAGAGTTACTAGATCTAAGAACTCATGGAAAATTCAATATGAAAATATAAAAAAAGACGAAGGATTCATGGTTTCATTAAAGGATAATAATTGCTTAGTTGGTGCTGCATATATCAGTTGCAGTCAAGATGAAGGTAGGTATGATGTTGGCGCATACAACAGAGATTTATTTGATAAGCCTTTAGGACATGTTGTTCAATATGCTGTCATGGAGGAATTAAAAAGTAGAAATATAAAATTTTATAAAATAGGAAGGCGACATTATCAAAATGAGGAGCCTGAACCATCATCAAAAGAACTTTCAATATCGCATTTCAAGGAAGGCTTTGGTTCTAATACACTACCTGAATATATTTTAAAAAATAGTAATAATTAGTTATTAGTAACATAAACCTAAAATGGATTATAATTAACAATCTGAGGGGTTTTAATGAATCAAGCAAAAATATTTAACGAAGAAGACGAAATAAATCTAAGCGAGATCTTACAGCAGACGAAAAAAATTGCTATAGCAGCATAATTGATAGTGAATTGTAGTATATTAGCCTTTAATAAAAATGGTCAACAAGATGAATATGTATGAACAAGACGAAATTAATTTCAGGGATATACTTAATTCACTGACACAATCGAAATTTCTAATTTTGTTCACTGTAATAGCTTTTGCAATTGGTTCTGTAGCTTATTCACTATCTCTTACTAATAAATTCACTTCATCTAGCACATTAAAGTTAGTCAACGAGAGTGGGGCAACAAACCAATCAAGCTCTGGTCTTGGAATGATAAGTTCAATTGCTGGAATAAATTTATCTGGAGGCTCATCTAAATCAGATTTTGTAATCACAACTATTACCTCAAGAGATTTTTTAAGACATTTATTAACTTTTGAAGGGGTTAAACCAACATTAGCAGCATATAAAAGTTATGATAAGGTGAATAAAAAAATTATTTATAATGAAATTATTTATAATAATGAAAAAAAATCATTCACAGACGATTTATTAAAATTACCTACGTTCCAGAATATATACTCTACATACAACAATATTCTTTCTGTAGGTATGACAAAATCTGGATTTATTACAATTGCAGTCAATCATGAATCGCCAGAGTTTGCATACAGTTTCCTGTCTCTAATTATTAATGAACTAAATACTCTTTCTAGAAAAAAAGATTTGATTGAATCAGAGGATTCTTTAGAATATCTATATTCTGAATTATCAAAAACAAAACAAATCGAAATTAAAGACTCAATCAACCAATTGATATTATCAGAACTAAGAAGGCAAATGTTCGCTGAAGTCAGAACAAATTATTTAATAAACCCTTTGGATCAACCTTTTTTACCTGAATTAAAATCAAGCCCTAATAGAGCAAAAATTTGTATATCTGGAACTATTCTTGGCTTTTTTATAGGTATTTTGATTGCAATAGTTAGATACTTTGGCTTCAGAGATAACGTTTAGTTATTAGCTTATTATATGAATGAACTATCTAGTAACTCAAAAATTGCAGTCATTGGTTTAGGTTATGTAGGCCTTCCTCTTGCAGTTGAATTTTCAAAAATATATAACGTTATTGGATTTGACATAAATGCTATGAGAATCCAAGAATTACAATCCGGGATTGATAAAACACTTGAACTTGAAACAGCAGAACTTAAAAAAGCAAGCAACCTCAAATATACATCTGATTTAAATAAAATTTCTGACTGTACAATATTTATAATTGGTGTACCAACTCCTGTAGATGAAAATAACGAACCAGATTTTACTAGTCTTATTTCAGCTAGTAAAAATATAGGAAAAGTTCTTAAAAAAAATGACGTAGTTATATTTGAATCTACGGTGTATCCTGGAGCCACTGAAGAAATCTGTGTTCCAGAATTAGCTAAGAATTCTAATTTAACTTTTAATAAAGATTTTTACGTTGGTTACAGTCCTGAAAGAATCAATCCTGGAGATAAATCACATAGATTGACTGACATTGTAAAAGTAACATCTGGGTCAACCCAAGAAGCTGCTTCGCTAGTTGATGATTTATATAGTTCGATTATCACTGCTGGTACTTATAAAGCTAGTTCCATTAAAGTAGCTGAAGCTGCAAAAGTCATCGAAAACACTCAAAGGGATGTAAACATTGGACTAATAAATGAACTTGCAACTATATTTGAAAAATTATCAATAGATACAGAAGAAGTTCTAAATGCTGCAGGAACAAAGTGGAATTTCCTTTCCTTTAAACCTGGTCTTGTTGGCGGCCATTGTATAGGAGTGGATCCTTATTATTTAAGTTATAAAGCACAGGCTGTTGGATATGAACCAGAATTGATTCTAGCTGGACGAAAAATTAACGACGGAATGAGTAAATATATATCTAATCAAATAAATAATATTATGAAATCTAAAGATATTGATATTAATAACTCAAATATATTAGTTATGGGCATTACATTTAAAGAGGATTGCCCAGATACAAGAAATACGAAAGTTTTTGATTTGATAAAGGAATTAACCTACAAAGGCGCTTCAGTAAAAACCTATGATCCATGGGTTAATAAAGATGATTTACCTGAGGATTATAGATCAAATCATATTGAAGATATTTCTACTAATGAATATGATTCGATCGTTTTTGCCGTAGCTCATTCCTCCTTCAAGGAAATGAGCCCAAAAAAAATAAGATCATTTTGTAAAGAAAATCATATTATTTACGATTTAAAGTGTATTTTTCCATCAAATGTTACAGATGCCCGTTTATAAAGAAAAATTTTCTCAATTAATTTCAAATGAATAAATCACTATCAGAATTAGTTAGACAACTTTGGAAAAATCTTGATAAAAATAAAAGAATAAAGTTTTATTTCCTGATAATCATAATGGTATTTGCGTCATTTGCAGAAGTTATCAGTATTGGGGCTGTCATTCCATTCCTTGGAGCGATGACTACTCCAGAAAGAATAATAGAGATTTCATATCTTCAGCCTGTGATTGCATATATGAATATTACAGATTCGAAGGATCTTTTATTATTTTTTACAATTGTTTTTGTTGCTGCTGCTTTATTTTCAGGCGGCATGAGGTTGTTTTTGTTGTGGTTCCAAACCAGACTTGGACACTCTGTTGGTGCTTCGATTGGCATTGAAATTTACAGAAGAACATTATTTCAGCCATATTCAATTCATGTAACTAGAAATAGTAGTGAGGTTATTTCTGGAATAACTCAAAAAGCAAGTGTAGTTGTTGAATTAATTTTAATACCAGCATTCACATTAATCGGTTCCACATTGATACTTTTAAGCATTCTAATCGCCTTAATATTAATCGATCCCTTTATTGCTATATTTTCATTTATCGGTTTCGGATCAATATATTTCTTTATCATTAAATTAACTCAAACAGGACTATTAAATGATGGAAATAGAATAAATTATGAAAGAGTAAAAATAATAAAGTCATTACAAGAAGGTTTGGGTGGAATTCGAGATGTATTATTAAGTGGCTCGCAAATGATGTATGTTGAAAAGTATAAAAAATCAGAAATCCCTATGCGAAGAGCTTATGCAAGAATAAATATATTAACTATGAGTCCTAGGTTTATAATTGAGTCATTGGGAATGATATTAATAGCATTTATGGCGTATTCATTATCATATAGACCTGAGGGCATATCTTCAGCTATTCCTATCTTGGGAGCATTTGCACTTGGAGCACAAAGGTTGTTACCTATTCTCCAACAAGCATATAGTGGTTGGCAAACCATAAGAGGTGGACAAGCTCAATTTAGTGACGCAATAAATCTCTTAAATCAACCCATTCCTGATTACCTAAATGATACAGAAACCTCAGATAGTAAAATAGAATTTAATGAATATATTGAGTTTAAAAATATTTCATTTAGTTATACTCCAAAGTCACCCCAAGTCTTAAAAAACATTTCTTTAAGAATTACCAAAGGTCAAAAAATTGGCTTCATTGGAGAAACTGGAAGCGGTAAGAGTACTCTATTAGACATAATCATGGGTCTTCTAAATCCATCTGAAGGTGATTTTATCGTAGATGGTCAAGTAGTTGCTTCAGAACATTATAGATTTTGGCAAAAGAATATCGCACATGTTCCACAAACAATTTTTTTATCAGATAGCTCTATCAAAGAAAATATAGCATTTGGAATATCAAAAATTAAAATTGATGATGAGCTTGTTAAAGATTCTGCAAGAAAAGCTCAAATATCTAAAACTATAGAATCTTGGAAGAAAAAATATGATACTGGTGTTGGAGAAAGAGGAATTCAGCTCTCTGGAGGACAAAGGCAGAGGATAGGTATTGCAAGAGCCTTATATAATAAAGCTAACATTCTTATATTCGATGAAGCTACTAGCGCTCTTGATAATAAGACCGAAAAGTTAGTAATGAATGAGCTTGAAAGCTTGGATAAGAATTTAACAATAATTATGGTGGCACATAGGCTAACGACTCTTAAAGAATGTGATTTAATTATTGAGCTAAAGGATGGTGAAATAAAGTCACAGGGTACTTATTCTGAAATTGTAAAATAATCTTAAGGTGTCTAGCATTCAAAAAAATTTCACAAATATATATTTTTATAATTTCAAAGGATACGGAACAATTATAGAAAAATTACTAATCAGAATTTTCTTTAATAAACATTATTTATTTCGAGATTTTTACAAAAGGGAATATTTAAGCAATATTGGAAAAACTAGATTCAAAGATCGTAAAGACATTTATCTTGAGACATCTAAATTATTAGATACCTTTTATAAAGATATTCCTGAAGAATATTTTCTTTATAAAGACATAAATTTAGCAAAAGTTGCAAGAAGAGATCTACATACAAACCTTGTAGAGCTTTTAAATAACATTGAACAATTAAAAAAATATCAAATAAAAAAGAATGTTATATATAAAGTTGAATATAAATTTTTTAATTTATTAAAGAGTAATAATATAAAATGCAGAGTTTCGTTATTTCTAACTTTAGTATATTCATTCTTAGACTTTATATATTCGGTTATCATCAGGAATAGAAAACATGAACCAAATATAATTTTTAATGCAAACTTAAACATAAAAGAAAGTAATAATACTTCAAAAAAAAATATTTTAGCCGTTTTCAGCTTAAGATCATCAAATATTACTTTTCTTAAATTAATGGATAAAATTGAAGAAAGTTTTAACTGCTTCTGGGTAAAGCCTGAAATAGAAGAACCATTTAATCAAGAGTTTACAAAAAATTATAAAGGCAAAGCGCTAAATATTAATCCTGAAAAAAAATATTATAGTCCTGGTGCATTATTAAAATGTTTAAAAAATACGAATAAATCAAATAATCATATCCATACTTATATATTAGAAAAATTATTCATTACTTTTTTGCAAAATCATAAGTCATATATGAGGGTAATTGAAATCCTTGACGAAGCTGGGAATCAGATAAAGCTTGATGGTATATTAGTTGGTTTAAATGCAAATTGGATATATAACATTTGCATTCAACTTTCAAAAAAAAGAAATATTAGAAGCATCTATTTTCAAGATCTTTTTATGCATGAGGATACTTTTCATGATGTCAACGCTGATATTACTTTAACGTCTTCAAATAATATCCGACATGATTTAATTAAATTTTTTAAAAAAGAAAGTAATAAAATTATTGTCTCTAAAGAATTTAGTAGATTTTATCCAATAACGCCTTTTGACTTACCTGATTTGATTAACAAAAATTCTTTTAGTTCGCTTGAAATTTTTAAAGAAAGTCTTGGGATTGACCTCAATAGGAAGATTGCTTTATTTATTGGTGATCCTGGAGAGTTACATAACTCAAAAGAACATAAATACATGGATGAATATAATTTTTTATGTTCAATGAAATCAAATGAAGAATACTTTTCGATTGTAAAAAAACATCCTAGTGACACAAGCAATATTTCAAATATCGCTTTGAGTGATTCAAGTAATCATCATGCTATAGTTAGTGGTCAAATAGACATATATGAAGCATTAATTGCAAGTGATGTAGTTGTTTCACAATCTTCAACAGCTGTTTTGGAAGCAATCATCCTTAAAAAATTTATCATCCTAAGTAATTATCTTTCAACAAATTTCTATAAAAATGCAGTTGAATATGGAGTTGCCCATTATGCTTTTAACCCAAGCGATTTTTTGCAATTATTAGATAAAAAGGATTATTATATGCTTAATTATAAAGACAAAATGAACAAGTATATAGATGAAGTTTATTCTTCAGATGAAACTTTGATAGATACCTCAGCAATTTTAAACAAGGTAATAAATGAATAAGAGAATAATTATTCATAATCCATTTTACGAAGATTGGTTTGGAAATTTTAATTTATATAAGTTTCTAACAAGACGGAAAAGTCATCCTAAGTATAGTTATATTTTTGAATACTTTATTAAGAGTAGAAAGCAAAATGTAATAATTTTTATCGATCTTAGTCAAAACTCTTTTATAAATAACAAAAAGTTTTATAAATTAAAATTAACGCATTTAGTTACATTAATTGAATTTTTTTTATGGTGCCTATTAAACAGAGTAAATATTTTTAAACAAAAGATTATTTTTAATTTAAATAGTATTAAGTCTGAAGATATTTTTCTATCAAATTCTTATCATAATCTTGATATTAATGAGAGGGTATCCTTCCTAGAACCACTCAAATCGATAAAAACCGCATTCATACTCCAACATAGTTTTGCTGATACCGAGTTTATATCTTCAAATGCAAAAAAATTAAATATAGACTATTTAATTGCTGAAAATAATCTATCAAAAAATAGCGCCTATTTTAAAAAATATTTTAAATGGTATGAAAAGGATATTTATCATATTCCTTATGTATTTAAGCCAAGGTTTAAAAATATTAAATCATTTGCAGATAGAAATAATATTTGTTTTGCCACTGGTTCTTTTGAGCATTTGAGCGACCATCCTAGATACAGCACATTTAAATTGTTTTTTAATACTGAAACTATTCATCCAATGAGAAAAATAATTTATGACAATCGTGATGAATTAAAAGATTTAATAAATTCAAGGATTAGTGATTTATATAAAGATGAGGTTGAAAGACTGGATGAGGGTGAAAACTTATTTCAAAAGATTTATGCAAGAATATTTAACGCTATGTTTGTTAAACAAAGTAATTATCATAAATTTGATATAGTTGCTGAGTACAATAATGCAAAAATGTTTGTTGTCCCAGAAGAAGCAAATGATCTTCCAGGCATCGGTTTTGTTGAAGGAATGGCATGTGGATCTGCATATATTGGATTAGATGACCCTATGTATAAAGATATTGGATTTATTCCAGGAATTCACTATATTTCATATGATGGAACATTAAATGACTTAAAAAATAAGATAATTTATTATCAAAATCATAATAAAGAACTTGAAAATATAGCATCAGCAGGTTGTAAATATGTAAGAGAAAACTTTAATGGAAATACTGTGGCAAAAAAACTTTATAAAGATTTTCTTGCTGAGGAATTCAATTCGTCATTCACTAACACTAAATAGTATCTAACATTGTATAATTAGCGCAAATTTATACTACTTTAATTATATGAACGCAAAGTACCTAGTAAGATTAGATGATGCATGTCCTTATATGCATCATGAAAAATGGAACAAAATTGAAGAAATATTCGATATCTTTAATATAAAGCCCATTGTTGCAATAATTCCAGATAATAAAGATAAATCCTTAAACATAAAAGAAAAAGATCCACATTTTTGGGAAAAGGCTTTAAATTGGAAAAACAAAGGCTGGTCAATTGGGCTCCATGGTTATCAACATAACATGAAGCCAACTAATGCAAAGCAAATTCTACCAATCTACAAAAGAAGTGAATTTAGTGGGCTATCCTATGAAGAGCAAAGCTTTAAAATTAAAAAAGGCTATAGTATTTTAGATAAAAATGGTTTAAATCCGACTGTATGGGTTGCTCCAGCTCATTGCTTTGATAAAACTACACTTGAGGTTATTAATAATGAAACTTCTATAAGAATTGTAAGTGATGGGATTGCATTCAATACATATTTTGATTTAGGTATGAATTGGATTCCACAGCAATTATGGGATTTTGAGCCCAAAAGAAATGGTATATGGACGGTATGCTTACATCCAAATATGATGAATATCGAAGATATAGAAAAATTGAAAGAAAAAATATCTCTATACAAGGATCGAATAATATCTGTTGATGATCTTGTTTTTAAAAAAAATAGAAAATCAATTAAAAGTCAAATATTTAGTACATACTTTTGGGGAAAATTTAGAATTTTAAGATATCTTACTAATATATTAAAAGGATAATTTAATGGAACCTAATAAATTAATTACATTTGATATGTCTTTCTCATTTAACATGATCAAAGAAAGAAATCTTAAAGCTGCTCTTTTTTCAAGAAATTTAGATGGGTATTTCTCAAAAGTTATTTCAGTTCATCCATTAGCAGGATTATTTAATGACTCAACTCAAAAATATGGTTATCCTGAAATGTATAAAGTATCAGATGATCATATTTTTATAGAGGGTAAGATTGGATGGTCAAGATGGCTTAAATGGATATTCCCAATAAATTTTTTAATTGCACAAATAATAATGATTTTTCAACTAATAAAATTATGCAAAAAAGAAAATATTTCAGTGATCAAGATTGGTGACCCTTATTATCTTGGTATCATAGGTTTGATTCTTAAACTATTCTGTAAGATACCTTTGGTTATTAGAGTATGCTTCCGATATGACGAGATATATAAGAAAACTGGGCGCGCCGTGATGCCTAAATTATTTAGATATAGATGGATCGAGAAGATAATTGAAAAAATAGTATTAAAAAGATGCGATTTAGTTGCAGGCGCCAATGAAGATAATATGAACTATGGAATTGAAAATGGGGCTGATAAAAAAAAATGTACTGTTTTTAGGTATGGCAATCTATTAGATCCGCTTCATTGGGAGCACCCTACAAAAAGAGATATTGCAGAGCATGAAATACAAGAACTTGGTTTAGAAAATAAAATTTTTATTTCTACAATAGCAAGACTGGAACCAATGAAGTATGTAGAACACGTCATATATACTATTGAAGAGTTAAGAAAAAGGGGGCATGACGTATATGGGTTAATTATTGGTGATGGCTCTTTACGACAAGAGTTTGAAAAACTTGTAGATTCAAAAAAATTAAAGGGTATTATCAAGTTTCCTGGAAATTGTAGGCAGGAATGGATTGCAAAAGTATTACCAAAATCAACTCTAATACTTTCGCCTCATATGGGCAGGGCCCTTACAGAAGCTGCACTTTCAGGTGTGCCAATTGTAGGCTATGACTATGATTGGCAACGTGAAGTATTAATAAATAACGAAACAGGATGCCTTGTTGAACATCAAAATTGGAGTGAAATGGCCAATGAAGCTGAAAAAATTTTAAATGATCAGACATTTGCAAAAATGCTTGGTAAAAATGTTAGAGAACATATTGAAAAAATGATGGACCCAGGAAATTTAAATGCTCACGAAATTAGCTATTTCAATAGGTTAATTAACTCTCAGGATATATGATATTCATCTTTTACAAACCCTTTATAAATGATAGCCTCTCATATTAAATACTTTTATAAGATAACAGCTCCATATATTTGGGGTTATGGTCTTTTGTGTAATTTATTAAAAAAGATTTTCACAAAAATAGACATAAACCTAGTTACAAGACTTCCTGTAAAACCTGGAATAATTGTAGATGTTAATTTAAGTATTGGTAACTTAAAATTATGTGACCCAGAAAGATGCAGTATTGCAAAAAAACTTTTCTGGACTAATGGAAACATTCTTCCAAGAGAAGACAATTTTGCACTTGAATATTTTATTAATTTAGCAAAGAACTCAAAATATATTTTTGATATTGGTGCTAATTCAGGGATCTTTTCGCTATCTTCTGCTTTAGTGAACCCAAACGCAAAAATTTTTTCATTTGATATTCTTCCAGAGTCAATGCATATCTTAAATAAGAATATACATATAAATGGATTTTCAAATTTAATAAAGTCAAATCTTATTGGTGTAGGAGCTAATTCTTATTTTGATGCTCCAAAAGGAAATGTTTCAAGTGAGATGCCAACAAGTGTAAAGCTTGACTCAAAATATCCTAATATAGACACAATAAAAGTTGAGATAAAAAGACTCGACGATATCTTTACTGATTTACAAGTCTCAGATCAATCATGCATAAAAATTGATGTTGAGGGATTTGAAGGAGATATTTTTAAAAATGCACAAAAGGTTTTAAATCATCACAGACCATTTATCTTATGTGAAGTTTTAAATACTACTGAAGATTATCCAAATTATTGCAGGATTTTATCTGAAAATAATTATATTAAATACCTTATTACTGATAATAATATAAAATCGCATGACAAAATTATCCCTCATGAAAGATTTAAAGATTGGCTCTTTATACCCAAGGAAAAGACTGAAGATGTTTTATTGTTAATGCCAAAATAAAATATAATTATCTAAATGGAGAATTATGGATATTGAAAAAAATATTAAATTACATGACAAAATTGCAAAAAAATATGAATCAACCCACGGTGAGATTTACAATGAAGTTGAGCAATCAAGACTGGTTGAAGATCTTAACACCTCCCATGCATGTATAAAAAAAGATAAAATTTTAGCACTTGATTTGGGGTGTGGGGCAGGAAACTTAACTAATCATCTTTTAAATATGGGTTGCAGTGTTATCGCTGCAGACGTATCAACTGGATTTTTGAATTTAATTTCAAAAAAATTTGAAGGTAAAAAAGTTAAGACCTTTGAATTGAATGGAAAAAACTTAGATGGAATTTACGATAACTCAGTAGATCTCATTGCAACATACTCAGTTTTGCATCATATCCCAGATTATTTAGCTACAATCCAAGAAATGATAAGAGTTTGTGCACCAGGAGGTGTGATATATATCGATCATGAACAAAATAATGAATATTGGCTGCATAAAAGTGAATATCTTGAATTTAAAAGAAAGGCTCAAAAAATTAATTTAAAAAAATTTTTTGTTCTTTCAAATTACATAGGCAAAGTAAAAAGAATATTTGACCCAAAGTATGCAAATGAAGGCGATATTCATGTTTGGGATGATGATCATATCGAATGGGATATTATCGATAAAATTATGTCAGAAAAAGGATTAAAAAAAGTTCTACAAAATGATTTTCTTTTGTATAACAAAAACTATAAAGAACATATTTATTATGAATATAAGGATATATGTACCGATATGCGAGTTACCGCATATCAAAAGAATCTTTAAAAGATAAATGTCCTGTCTTAATCATTGAGACATCCAAAATACTATATAATTAGTCACAATAATGAATATTTTAGTGCTTTGTTTTTAAGGTAGTATTTATGAATAAAACAAATACCAAGATTTGTGCTGTAATTATTGCGAGAAACGGATCTAGCAGACTTCCAAATAAAGCTCTTGCGAATATTTGTGGCAAAACAATTTTAGAATTAATTTCTGAAAGAATCAGTCATTCTAATCAGATACAGAAAATTATAATTGCTACATCTACAAAAAAAGAAGACGATAAAATTGAATTTGAAGCAAATGAATTAGGCATCGATTGCTTTAGAGGCGATCCTGAGGACGTTCTTAAAAGACTTTATGATTCAGTTCAAAGTGAAGATATTGATGCAGTTGTTGAAGTTGGGGGCGATTGCCCATTAATTTCAGGCACATTATTGGATGAAGGAATTAATATTTATCATGAAAATCCAGATGCTGATGTTGTTTCCAATGCATTATTGCCACCATATACATATCCCGATGGCTTTGATTTCATTTTGTTGACAAAAAAATGTCTAGAAATTCTTAATAAGAATGCAAAACTTGATTCAGAAAGAAAACAACCTTTTCAATATATTCTTAAAAATCAAAATCAATTTAAAATCGTTTCTTTTAAAGCTGATAAAAATTTTAATAATTGGAGATGGACGCTTGATTATCCAGAAGATCACGAATTTATTTCAGCTGTATATTCTAACCTTTATAACAAAAATAAAAGATTTGATTTTAAAGATATAAAAAAACTTATTGAAGATACACCGGATATTGTTAAATTAAATTCGATGCATGCACACGAAACAGTTATAAATTCTGCTTGGTTTACTGGTAGTTATGTAGATGAAGTGCATGAAGATATTCAATATCTTTTGAAAAAGGCAAAAAATCTTGATAAAGATAGTAAATTCAATAATGCTGAGAAGATTTATTCACAAATATCTTTATTAGTAAATGAGTTATCTGATAGAGCTAGAACAAGGATTAATGATGAAAAAATCTCTTAAATATGCACTAATTGGCCCCGGTAGAATGGGCATTAATTATGCATCAATTATTCAAAAACAATCTAATAATAGTCTTGTAGCGATATGTGGTAACAGAAAAAAAAGTACAATAAAGAGAACTTCAGACTTTTCGGTACCTCTATATTTTAATGGAGATTGGAAGAATATGTTTGATGAACATCCTGAAATAGATTGTGTAATCATAGCTTCTCCGGAATGGGAGCATTTCGAACCTTTTAATTATTGTGTAGCTAACAATAAAAAAGTAATTTTAGAAAAACCTGTAGCGATAAACTCTAAACAGATTCAATCAATGAAGAAATTAGCATTTTCTAAAAATCAGAATTCAATTGC
>MDSY01115235.1_pt1 | contig 27735 bp, 20 predicted proteins | sample 811131 | NCBI WGS metagenome assembly MDSY01 (sample SAMN05326643, study PRJNA326480) | marine metagenome | isolation source: seawater | place: Atlantic Ocean: South West | collected 2010
TACCGAAGCAAAAAACAAGACTGAACGTGAAAGAATGGCGGACGTTAAAAACGTTACCGGAGTTTTCACAGGCTCATATGCGGTTCATCCTTTTACAGGAAAAGAAATTCCTATTTGGATTGGTGATTATGTATTGGCAGGATATGGTACTGGTGCTGTAATGGCAGTAGCTGCTCATGATTCTCGTGATTATGCTTTTGCTAAAAAGTTTGATTTACCTATTCTTCCTGTTATTGCTGGAGGGAATGTTGAGGAAGAGGCTTACGAAGTTAAATCTGGAAAAGTAATCAATTCTGATTTCTTAGATGGATTAAAAGTTAAGCAGGCAATAAAAACCGCTATCTGGAAAATCGAGACTGAAGGTTTAGGTGAAGGAAAAACGAATTACCGATTGAGAGATGCTGTTTTTGGTAGACAAAGATACTGGGGTGAACCAATCCCAATGTTTTTCGATAATGGAATTCCAAAATTAGTTGAAGAATCTACATATCCACTTACACTTCCTGAAGTTGATGAATATTTACCAACAGAAGACGGTGATCCACCATTGGGAAGGGCTAAAGATTGGAAACCTGAAAACGGTGATAATTACGAATTAAGTACAATGCCAGGTTGGGCAGGATCTTCATGGTATTATTTAAGATACATGGATCCTAAAAACGACGGTACTTTCGCTTCTCGCGAGGCTACTGATTATTGGAATCAGGTCGATTTATACATTGGAGGAACTGAACACGCTACGGGGCATTTATTGTACTCTAGATTTTGGTGTAAAGTATTATATGATTTAGGACATATCGGTTTCGAAGAGCCTTTTAAGAAGTTGATTAACCAAGGAATGATTTTGGGAACATCAAGTTTTGCCTACAGAATTAACGGAACTAACAAATTCGTCTCCAAAGGGTTAAAAGGTAATTACGAAACAACTGCAGTTCATGTTGATGTAAATATGGTTTCGAAAAATGTTTTGGATACAGATGCCTTTAAAGCTTGGAGAACTGATTTTACTAACGCGGAGTTTGAATTAGAAGACGGGAAATACATTTGTGGTGAAGAAGTTGAAAAGATGTCAAAATCCAAATTCAACGTTGTTAGCCCAGATAATATAGTTAAAGAACACGGAGCTGACGTATTAAGATTATACGAAATGTTTTTAGGACCATTAGAGCAAGCTAAACCTTGGAGCACAAAAGGAATAGACGGTGTTAGTAGGTTTATTAGAAAATTCTGGAACTTATTTCACGATGATGAAAGTGTTTTCTATGTTACAGATCAAATAGCCTCTAAAGAAGAGCTAAAAATATTGCACACCTTAATTAAAAAGGCACAGGAGGATATCGATAACTTCTCATTTAACACTTCTGTTAGTGCTTTTATGGTTTGTGTAAACGAATTACAAAAATTAAAATGTAATAAGAAAGCTATTTTAAAAGAATTGGCCATTACACTTTCTCCCTACGCTCCTTTTATTACTGAAGAACTTTGGAACAAGCTAGGTGAATCTGGAAGTATTACTGCAGCGACCTTCCCTGCATTTAATGAAGATTACTTAGTTGAAAGTGCACATAAATACCCAGTTTCTTTTAATGGAAAAATGAGGTTTATGCTTGAACTTCCATTAAATTTGGATAAAGCCGAAATTGAAAAACAGGTTTTAGCACATGAAAACAGTCAGAAATGGTTGAACGGGAATGCCCCTAAAAAGGTAATTGTTGTTCCTAAGAAGATTGTGAATATTGTACTTTAAGATAAAAGATAAATTGAAGAAATTAATACGGATCAGTTCGATTTGCTTTGTGATGTTTTATATCATATCAGCACTTTATTACCCTTATTTCTTTAACCCTATTAAACTGTTTTTTTGTGATTTAATGCAGATTAATGTTGGAGACCCATCAAATCTAAGTCCAGGTATTCTTTTCGCAATACTAGCATTACTAAGCATTTCCATCGTTATAACTGCCTTTTTTATTGGATTCTCTAATCAAGCAAATTGGTCAGTGAACAAGAAAATATTCACCAAAATAAGTGGCGGTATCTCAGCTTTTTTTACAGCTCTTATATTTACAAGTCTTCATGATGAATTTATTTTAATCGCTTCAATAATTGGAATTTTACCTCTTACCTTTGTAGCTATAGAGATCTTTAAGAATCGTTCTGACAAAGCTCCTATATTAGGATTAATCTCTTTACTATTTCTCACCTTCTACAACCTGACTTTTTATTTAAATATTTTTGACTTTTTCTGGCCTATAATGCAGAAAACATCCATTATTTTGTGTTTGATATGGATAAATTTTTTGACTTTCAAAAAAAGCAATTTTAATCTGCCTTAATGTCTTAAAAATAGAATCATGAAGGGAATTATCTTTTTTACTAGAGTTTATACAGGCTGTATAAGAAAATCTAATTAAAAATTACTGAACCAAAATAAGAGTCTTGAATTATCAATTTTAAAACTCTTTTAAAAAGTAAGAATCATTGTTCATGCGTTTTAAACATTCACTTTAATACTTTAAGCACTTATGCAGAATACTTTTTATTTACACTAACCTGATAGATAATCTTCACTAATTAACATCGTTAAAAGCAATTCTATTTTTTCTCGAAAACTAGAGTGATTTTATTAAAATCAGCAGCAGCATTAATTACTGTTCTGAATTCTTCGTATCGCTTTATAGGAATGTTAATTTCATTGTAATACTCTACACAAGTAACCGTAAGTTTATTACCGTTTAATTCATACTCACTTGTAAACCCCATCGTTTTGTCACCATCTTTCGATGATGAAAAATCCATTTTTAAATCTTCAAGATTGGTGATTTTATATCCGTCTGGAATTTCAATATTAATTACCCTTTTATATCCATGATTGTAAGTGTTAGCAACATCAAACTGGCGAGCAGTATCTTGATACATTTCAACTTGAGTACCTATTACTAATCCTATTTTAAAAAGGAATTTTTTCCCGGCCTTTTCAATTAAAGAACTTGATTCTGCATCTCCTTCATAAACAAATGGCTTTTCGAGCATATATCCTTCCATTTCTTCGCTGCTTGAAGTTTTATTAGTTATTTCTGCGTCTTCAGCAAAAGACTTTAGGTAAGCCTCTAATAACTCATCTCTTTGCTCTTCTGTAGATTGCTCCAAATATGGTCTAATATTGTTAGCACTATAACCATTAGCCTCGTGCTTAATATGCGCTTGAACTTTTTCGAATTCCTCATCAAAATTAATGTCAAGTACAACATTATCGAAATTATCCCTACTTGTTGTTCCGCCAATTACTCTAACCTCAGGATAAAATGAGGTAATACCACCCGCTTTTAGTGGTTTTAGGAATAAACCTTTATTGTAAGTAAAACCACTTGGGATTAAACCAAATCGCATAAAGTCATTAGATGGTATTAAATATTTATCAAATTTTGGAAAATAGAATAAATATGTTTCTAAAAAACTATAAGACTCAAAGTCTTCATCAAAATCTTTCTCAAAACGATTACAAGTAAGAACAACCTCGTGACTGATATTTAATTGATCAAAAATTCTAGCGTAAATCCTCATCGAATGTTGGGAGCTATATACCTTATGCTTTATTGATTGGTACATATAAAAAGATGATACATTTCCGCGTTTGAAGTTCTTTTTTAAGTAGTGCTCAATTGCAATTATTTGATCTTGTTTAGATTCTATTTTATCCCATTTCTCTTTTTTTATTAATTTCTTAATTGCTTTGTCTTCTTTTTTTACTTCATTTTCAACATTTCCACTATAAATCAAGCGAGAAAACTTCTTTACTGCTTTTGCATAACTGTAAATGTTTCTTTTTCCAGAACTAACCAATTCAAATAGTTTAAACTCAACTCGTTGAGAAAGAGCCTCATCCTGAGAATAGTCTTCTTCTTTAAACTTTTCCACATTATTTAAATGCAGCACGTATCTATTTACTTCTCCTTCAGCAGAAGTATCGATTACCATTTCTTTAAGGCCATTGTAAGACTTTGTTTTTAAAACAAAATCCTCTGGAACGACCAATTCATAATGATAATCTCTTTTTGGATAGTCTTCTTGTACAGAAACAGAATAACAAAAATCATCATACGATCCCGGCTCTCTAATTGTGTAAGTAACCTCTATCTCACTGCCCACTTCTATTCCCTCTAAAGCAAAAATTGTAAAAGGTCCGTAATTCTCATAATTATCTACTTCCTTTTTGTTACTATCATCAAACTCAATAACCTTTCCATCTTTTAATATTGCTCTTGCTTTTAAGTCCGAAACAATTCGACCTCCAGACATAGAAATATAAACCTTATTATATTCTTCAACAGCTTTATCATTATTTAGTCTTAAACGTTTATAATGTAAAGTTTCACGCATAAACACCTTATCATACGAAGCTCCTGTTGATGGATGCACGTAGTCGCTGTAATCGTATGTGCAAACATTTAATTGCGAAATAAATACAGCATCACATTTATTTTCTTCATCTGTTAGGTCTGTTAATGTCGGACTTTCTTCCCAAAAGTCTTCATTATACGTTTCCGCAACTCCTTCAATTTGAGCTGATAAAAACAAAACATAACTAAATAAGGTAATTGTTAATATTGACTTTAATCTCATTTTATAATTGTTTTTTCTTAATTACTATTACTTCTTTATAAGCATTTTTAAGTTCCTTTATCATTGTATTCCATGCTTCAAATTGATCTTCTTCTATTAAAAGTGTATCAATATAAATACTTTTAGTAAGTACAATGTTGTTTCCTATTTTCTCATATTTAAACGTAAATCCAAAATATTCTCCTTTATATTCTGAACTATCAGGAATATAGGTAACATCTGACCCTAAAGGAATTTCAAACACCACCTCGTATTGTAAGTCAACCTTATGGTCAAACTGTCTTGCAACCCCGTTTCTCTCTTCAATGTCTAGTTTATTTCCTTTATAATCTCTATCGAGATTCAAATTAATATACGTCTCATCTTCAACAGTTTTACTATAGTCCTCAAGATTAAACTTGTAGGCAATAGTTAGAGTTGTGTCTCGATTTTTTAATCCAATAAAACTAGACTCATCAACTCTAAATTTATTACTCCCCTTTTCTAAATACGATTCAATGTATTCTCTTTGATCATCAGAGTTACTCATATTGGAGAGTTTATAAACGTAATTAAGCTTTTTATAACCTGCTGCCACAATTTTCCCAGTTCCAACAAGTTTTGAACCAACAAGTTTCATTGAAACAATATCTGTTTCTCTATTCATTTCTTTATTTACAACTGGAACCCTGTATACTTCATATTTCCCATCACCTTTTGAGATAAGAGCTTGTTTACCCTGAATAAATTCAGTTGGATATCCATAAGGTGTGTAAGTTCCAACCGCATCTAATATAACTACCTCATTTTTCTCGTTTCTATAGGAAGCTATCATATGATTATCTACTACTGGCGTAGCTATGTCAGTATAATCATAAGGCAAATCATTACTACCTATCCATGTAATGTTCGCCTCAACTTCAGCATACTTCATCATATCCGTAATGATACTTGCCATATCCTTACAATCACCATACCTTTTGCGGCAAACACTAGATGCAGACCTTGGGATGAACCCCCCCATACCATCTTCAAAAGCAACATATTTTATATTATCTTGAACCCAATTAAAAATTGTTCTTGCTTTTTCATCCTTACTCTCAATACCCTGGATTAAATCAATTGTAATAGCCTTTAAAGTAGAATCCTCTTCAGTATTTACATCTTTAATCAAAGAATAATACCAATTATACAAACCATCTAAATTTGGAAGGACATTAATTGTTGTGTCTTTCAATCTCATTTCGCCTATATAAGCGACCAAGTGAGGTGTGTAATACCTTAAATTTGGTGCTCCAGGATAATACTCATACGCGTCTTGATTTTCAACCTTCCAAGTAAGTGTGGTATTACCACCCTTCTTCACTTTAGTATGTGTTACCTCAATATTCTCGGTATTAAAAAGCTTATAATGAACATCTACGTTGGATGGAAAAGTAATGCTATATTCAGACTTTAGTGAAGGGATGTAGCTTAACAAAAAGGTACTTCCTAAAAACTGAGGCTTTTTAATAATCTCGCGATAAGATAGATTTATTTTAGTTCCTGGCTCATCACCTTCAAACTGAAATGCTATTTGTTTACTATCGTGAAAAAAATAACTTCCATTATAAACGTCTTCTGTTTCAAAAGTTTTAACTTTTGATTTTTTCAGCTTAGTTGGATCTTCTCCTTTAGCTATATATGAAACAGCTTTTATATTTTTTATTTCTGAGAATTCTGAGAATTGAATACTTTGATTTCCGTAACCTCTAGCCTTATCATCTAAGTATAAAATCTCCCAATTAACATCATTATAAATCTCAAATTCATTCCCTTTTGTTTTAATTACAACATGTTCTTTTTCAGAAAGGTAAACAGCATGATCATCCTTGTACTTTTCCTTGAGCTCTGCTAAGGAAGGGGATTCTTGTCCAGCAATTAAACCTAAATTAAAAATTATAAAACAAACAGATAATGAATTCTTAAAATTGACTTTCATAAATATTTAAACAATTAAAAACATAACAGCAACTAAAATTAGTTGACTTTTATTACAACATCATCCTTATAAGTTAATGTGTAAAGTAATTTGCCTTTGTCATCGTAATATTTACAAATACCATCTCTTACTCCTTCATTATACTTTTCTTCCATTAAAAGCTTCCCATTCTTATTGTATTTTTTAAGTACACCATTCTTTCTGTTATACTTATAATTACACTCAAATCTTAAGGTACCATCTGCATAATAAGCTTTGTAATTTCCATGCTTTTTGTCATGTAAGTAAGATGCCTCCACCCAAGGATTACCGTTACTATGCATTCTTTTATAAGCACCTTCATATAAGCCACCCTTTTCTTTGTATTGAGAAGCTAGTTTTCCGTTATTGTAGTAAGTCTTAATGTTCCCGTTCCCATTTATCACCTTAGGTTCAGTAAGCTTACTATCTTTTTTATAATTATAGCTTACACATTGTCCTCCATTATAAATACGGTTAATCGCAACCTCGCCAAAAGCATCATGATTGGCATATTCTCCATGAGTAAAACCTCCATCTGTAGGAGCTATACAATTCATTGCCCCAGAAGAATGCATATATTTAGAGGTAATGCTTTCTCCGTTTTTGTCATAATATTCTATTTCTTTAACCTCACCAGTAATATAATATCTTACTAAAGAATCTTTCACTAAATCGTTTTCATAAACAACTCTTGTTTTAAGCTTTCCATTATGATGATAAACTTTCCACTCTCCTTGCTTATTTCCATAAACATAACGTCCTACCTCTTTAACCGTTCCATTAGGATAGAATGATTTAAAATCCCCATGACTCTCTCCATGGTTTTTATTAACTGTTTCTAAAACTTGTCCATTAGGAAAGTAAAATTGTTTTTGACCATGATGCTCACCCCCGTCTAATTTTGATTTTAAGAAATTATGACCTCCAACGCTATTAAATATGTACTCTCCTTTACCTTGAGGGGTTTTAATACTACAAACTTCTTTTCCGTCCTTATCGAAAACCTGAGTACGATATAAGATTCCTCCATTATAAAAGTAATTTGCTCTTTTTTCTCCCGTAATTGAATACATTGTCATGTGCCCGATGTTTACACCATCACTGTAGTAAAGTTCCTTTTTAAGGATGCCATTAGGATGATAATATTTCCAAGGACCTATTGCATATCCTTCAAAATAATGACCTTCAGCATATAAATTTCCATTATCAAAATAAGACTTATACTCACCATGAAGACTACCATCTTTATAATATTTCTCTTCATCAATTCCTCCCCAAGAGAAGTACTCTTTGTATTCGCCTTGAAGGGTTCCTTTTCGGTAATTCCGTTCTTCTTTTATATTTCCGTTTTTAAAATAAACCGTATAAGGACCATGAAAATTATTTCCTTTTTTTGTACCATCAACATACTTATAGCCAAATCGATCATTCAATGTATATCCCTTTTTTCCTTTAGAAATTAATTCCCCATCAGGACTGTAGTTGTAATACTTTTTAAGTTTACCATTTTTGAAAACGTGCTCCCAAAGAATTCTGTTGTTTTCAATATAATCTTTATCAACCCCATTTAAAATACCATTTAAGTACTCTTTGTGAAGAATAGTATCTCCTTCTGAAGTGAATTTCACGTAATCACCATGTAGACTTCCTGCTTTATATCCATATTTAAAAGCTATATTTCCATCATAGTAATAATCAACCCATCGTCCGTTTCTTTTACCACTTTTATATTGCCCTTTTGTCATTACAGAACCGTTCAAATAATACTCTTTATAGGCCCCAACTGGCTTTCCTTTTGAATACGATTTCACCTTAACTGTATCTCCTGAGGCACTTACAACTACTAGTTTACCTTCTCTTTCACCCTCCTTTACATTGAATGTAGTTGCTAACTTTCCGTTCTCATAAAACTCTTGAACAGTACCGTTAACTTTGTTGTCTTTAAACATCTTTATCCATTGAAGAATTCCCTCATCAGTGTAAATTTTCACCTCACCCTCTAATTTATTGTCCTTAAATACTCCGTCATAAGTTGCTGTACCATCAGCTCTTGTGAAATACGCGAAACCATTTAATTTACCGTCTTCATAAACTCCAGATTCTTTAACATAACCGTCTTCTGCGTACCAAGTATTTTGCCCTGTTAATTTACCTTCATCATTATACTCTGTTTCGGCCCTAACCTGACCTGAAGCATAAAAAAACGTCCACTTACCTATTCTTTTATCTTCATCATTTCTCTGACCAACCGCAGATAAAATACCTCTATTGTCAAGCCTGTAATCTCTTTCATAAATCTTGTCATTTACTTTGAACTTGTGACTATTCAATTGATCTTGCCAATACTTTTCTTGAAACTTCTCAAAAGCCTCTATTTTACGTTTATGTGTACTCACTAGCTTTTGGACATAAGGATCTTGAACTAATCCTAAAAAATATAAAATGTACCCTTTTTCCAATCCTTTCTTCTTTACTTCATTGAAAAACCTACCGTAGTAATCCATAGTGAAGTCAGAATTATCTTCTTTGTAACTGAATTGATTAAACATTAAATCAGTAACAACATTTGACGTGTATCGAATAGGCATATCAGCCTTATACTCGTTTTTCAGAGCTAGTCCCGACACGATTAAATTATTCAACTTTTTGTAAGGTTTAACATCTTCTTGTTCTCTTGAAATCTCATAATTTCCCTGCATAACATCAGCCATTCCCTCGAATGAAGCGTTTAATACGGGAGAACTTCTGTTAACAATAATTGCCATTTGAAAACCAAAGATTGCCTGAGTTTCAGCTCCTTCTTCAGCATGAATTTGAGCTAACGAATAATGAGAAGATGAGTGCTGCGGGCGAACCTTTAAAATATCTTGAAGCATTTTCTTTGCTTCTTCATACTTTCCTTGGTCTTTTAACATCAAAGCTTTTAAATAATTATATCTAAAGTATAGAGGGTACTCCTTAAGTCCTTTTGTAATTAATTCTTGTGCCTCATCGTACTTTCGTAAATCCGTTAAAGCCTTGATTTTATAATAATAAGCCTCTGATTTATACAATGAATGGTTTTCAATTACCTCATCACAAGACTTAATTGTTTTCTTATAAAATTTCGCTGTATATTCAGCGATTAACTTATTTAATATTACCACATCATAAAGAGTGTCACTCTTATGCACCCTTCCAAAATAATCAAAAGCTGCTGTATATTCCTCTTGAGATAAATGCTCATAGGCCTTCATATAGTTCTCACCGGAAGTAGTAAAAGTATAATCTTCTTGGCCCGAAACTAATTGAGCGACAATAACTGATAATAAAGTAAAAATCTTCTTCATAGCTTATAAATATTGGGGCTAATTTAGTTCGAATAGTTTAAAAAACAGCTATAATTATTGTTTTTAAACCAAAAAAAATGTTAAGAAATCCCTTAAAATGAGAAAATGTTAAATTTTAAAATGTCACATTCCAAAAGTCATAGCGCTAAACGCATCCTCAAAATGAGTTATATTTGATTCTTTCTCGTTTAAAATAATGGAAACGATGTCAAACCTTGAATAAACCTCAAGTTGTAGGTTTTCAAGATAAACGTTTGCCAGCCTGATTAAATCCATCTCCTTCTGGTTGTTTACAGATTCCTCGGGAGAACCATATTCATCCGACGATCTTGTTTTTACTTCAACAAAAACTAGCTCATCTTCATGTTCTGCAATGATATCAATTTCTAAATGACTCATTCTCCAATTAGTATGATGAATAATATAATTTTTACTTTTTAGGTATTGAACTGCTATTTTCTCACCTTCTTGACCAAGCTGATTGTGAAATGCCATCTTAAGCTTTTAACTGATAATTATTACCTGGCAGAGATTTTATTGCGCCTGCAAGCTCCAAATTAAATAACAAACCTGAAACACCTTGAACTGGTTTATTTAAAACAATTGCAATTTGCTCTTTACTTGAAATACCTTTATTCTGAATAAGTTCAAGTATCTTTTTTTCCTCATTATTAAATTGATTAAAAAGATTTGGTACGTTTTTACAGTTTACTAAGGAAGCACCAATCCAGTTCATCGATTTTAAAACATCTTTTCCCGATTCAATCATTGCTGCCTGATTTGATTTAATTAACGCGTTACAGCCTGCAGAATATAAATCAATACATCTTCCAGGAATAGCAAAAACATCCCTATTATAAGAATTGGCAATTCGAGCTGTAATTAATGCGCCACCTTTAAAAGCTGCTTCAACTAAAATTGTTGCATCGGCCATTCCGGCAACGATTCTATTTCTCTTGGGGAAATTTTCTCTTTCAGGATTTGTACCACTCATAAACTCTGTTAAAAGACCTCCGTTGTCCAACATTTTTTTTGCTATTCCTCTATTTTTTTGAGGATATATTTTATCTAGTCCATGCGCTAGAACAGCTACTGTGGGGACATTGTATTCAATAGAGAATTTATGAGCGTAAGAATCTATTCCATAAGCAAGACCACTTACAACAAGAATGTTTTGATTTTGAAAATCTTCAACAATTTTACGCGTCAAATCTTCTCCATAACCTGTTGCTTTTCTAGTCCCCACAATGGAAACTATTTTAGCCTTATTTACAACAGGTGTTCCTTTGAAATATAAAATAAACGGACCATCATTACACTCTTTTAACTTTTCAGGATAATTTTCATCATCATAACACCAAACTGCTATATCATGCTTTTTAGTAAAAATCAGCTCTTGTTCTGCCCTAGTTAAAGCTTCCTGTTTTACTTTTTTATCACAAAGAGTTCTTAATAATACTTGTCCTACACCAGGTATTTCTCCTATTTCAGTTTTGGATGCCTCAAATAAACGCTGAGCTCCTTTAAAATATTCAGTAAGGAGCTTAGCAAATAAGTCTCCTATTCCAGGCAATTGGATTAGGGCAATTCGATGCAATAACTCTTGATTCATTAAAAAGTCTTTCACGGCCTAAACTAAGAACCAAAAATTAGTGTTACTCACCAAAACAAAAAAAGCCATCTCAAATGAGGTGGCTTTTTTTGTTTTGGTGAAAATATTACATTTTAGATTCTATTTATCTCCTTTAAGAGCATTCCAACCCTGAGCTTCAAGGGGATGAGAAGAACCGTCTTTAGCGGTTAATATTTTACCTTCTGATGGGTCAACAAAATGGCCTATCACTGTAAACATTGGGTGATTTTTTATTTTCTCATAATCAGCTAAATCAATAGCAAACACCAACTCATAGTCTTCTCCCCCATTTAGGGCACACATGGTTGGATCTAAGTGGTTGTCTCTGGCTCTATCAAAGGTTTGTTGATCAATTGGTAATTTATCTTCATAAATAGAAACCCCTACATTTGAAGACCTACATAAGTGTAAAACTTCCGACGAAAGACCATCTGAAATGTCCATCATTGCTGTTGGTTTCACCTCTAAAGTTTCGAATTCTCTTATAATATCAAGTCTTGCCTCTGGCTTTAGTTGGCGCTCTAAAATATAATCACATTCAGAAAGATCTGGCTGTACATCGGGGCTTTCTGAATAAATGTTTTTTTCACGCTCTAAAATCTGAAGCCCCATGTAAGCACCTCCTAAATCACCTGAAACAACCAATAAGTTTGACTCCTTGGCGCCATCTCTATAAACAATTTTACCATCTTTACCCTCTCCGATTGCAGTAATACTAATGGTTAAACCCGAAGTAGAGGATGTTGTATCGCCACCAATTAAATCAACATTATATAACTCACACGCTAAATGAATACCTTCATAAACCTCCTCAATAGCTTCTAAGGAAAACCTATTCGAAATAGATAAAGAAACGGTAATCTGACGAGGGACTGAATTCATAGCAATAATATCAGAAATATTAACCATGACAGCTTTATAACCTAAATGCTTTAATGGTACATAGCTTAAATCAAAATGAACTCCTTCAACTAGTAAATCGGTTGATATTACTGTTTGAGAATCATTATCATATTTAATCACGGCTGCGTCATCACCAATACCTGTTAAAGTAGAAGCGTTTCTAATTTGAACCTTCTTTTTTATTAAATCAATTAACCCAAATTCTCCTAAATCAGATAACTCTGTTCTATTTTCATCCTCCATTTTTCTTTTGCATCTTTTGTCCTGCCTTACTTGATTCTCGGTAAGAAGGAATATGTTTCTTTAAAAATTTATAAGCCTCGCAACTTTTCTTTAATTCGTTCTCAACCTTAATAAATAAGCTCCCGCCTATTCCCTGCTTGTCAAGATCATCCTCTCTTCTTTGCTCGGTTTTGTAATTCTTTTTAATTGCTTCTGAGTTTTGAGCTATTGCTTTCGAAAAACAATCAATTTTAACCGCATGAGGAGTTGATTTAACTCTAACTGTATCGATAGTATTTAAACAGGCACACGCAGAGTCAGCGACCTGTTCTTCGATTGTTTGTTGAGCTTTGGAAACCGATATAATCCCACAAAGAAATAATAAAATTAAACCTAATTTGTTCATATTAATGAATTGAAAGTTTGAACTATTCCAAATTTAAAACTTTTCAAAGTTAAGTTATAATTTTTTTGTCAGTCGATAATACATGGTAAATTTGACAAATGATAAACATTAAGAATATCATTCTTGATTTAGGAGGGGTTTTAATCAACCTTGATTACAACAAAACCAACGAAGCTTTATCGAAACTTGGATATGCAAATGGGTTCACAAAAGCTAAACAGATTAATCTTTTTGACAAATTAGAAGAAGGTAAGGTTTCCGAATTAGATTTTCTGAAAGAATTTAACACCCTTGCCGGTGCAAACCATGAAAATAAAACTATAATAGATGCATGGAATGCCATTTTACTTGATTTCCCATATGAAAGGCTAGCTCTTTTAAAAGAATTAAATGAAAATTACCGTGTCTTTTTATTTAGTAATACAAACACTATTCATATTAAAGAGGTTAATGCTGAACTCAAAAAACAATACAGCATTGATAATTTAAATGGTTATTTCGAAAAAGTTTATTTATCTCATGAATTAGGAATAAGAAAGCCTAAAATAGAGGGTTTTAAGCATATTGTTGATACTAATAATCTTACATTAAAAGAAACATTATTTATTGATGATAGCCCACAACACATAGAAGGCGCTAAAAAAGCTGGTCTTGAGGCCGAATGGTTAGACTTAAACAAAGAAGATATTCACGAAATGTTAACTCGATTATCTTTAATTTAGACAAATGAATTCTGTTGTAATTGTAGCTGGAGGGAAAGGATTAAGAATGGGAAGTGATATCCCAAAACAATTTCTGATTTTAAAATCAGAACCTGTTTTGATGCATGCCATTCGTGCTTTTTACAATTGGGATAACAATTGTGAAATCGTTTTAGTACTTCCTGCAAGTCAGCAGTCCTATTGGCAAATGCTAGTTAGTGAATATGAATTTGATATTCCTTTAAAAATAACAACAGGTGGGAAAACAAGATTCCACTCTGTAAAAAATGGGCTTAAACAAACAACAGGTAACTTAATAGCAATTCACGATGGCGTTAGACCATTAGTTAGTGAACAAACAATCATAAAATGTTTTAATGTTGCTGAATTACATGGAAATGCGATCCCTTGTATTTCAATAAACGATTCTTTACGTGTTGTTAAGAAAAATCAAAATCAAATAGCCGATCGTTCAAAATATTTTAGAATTCAAACCCCTCAAGTTTTTCAAAGACCTATAATTTTAAAGGGATTCGACCAAGAATTCTCTAAAGGATTTACTGATGATGCTTCAGTTATTGAAAAGATAGGAGAAATTATTCAACTTGTAGAAGGTAATGAAGAGAATATAAAAATCACCAGACCAACGGATTTGAAAATTGCAGAGGTATTCTTGAGTGATCTTTATACTGTTTAAACTTTTAATCATAAAAAAGCCCTAACTTTTCGCTAGGGCCTCAAATATGTAAAAACGCTTAAGTTAAGCCTCTATATTCTGTTTAACTAAATACTCAGCAATTTGAACAGCGTTTAATGCTGCACCTTTTCTAATTTGATCAGATACACTCCAAAAAGTAATTCCGTTTGGATTGGCTAAATCTTCTCTAATTCGACCAACATACACGTCGTCTTTACCTGCTAAATCGTAAGGCATAGGATACCCTAAACCGGGTAAATCGTCAATAACGGTTACACCTTCGGTTGCTTCAGAAGCCGCCCTGAATTCAGCAGGGGTAACAGGAGATTCTGTTTCACACCATATTGCTTCAGAATGAGCCCTCATTACCGGAACTCTAACACAAGTAGCTGAAACTTCAATATCCGAAGACATGATTTTTTTAGTCTCATGGTACATTTTCATTTCCTCTTTAGTGTATCCGTTATCTTGGAATACATCAATATGAGGAATCACGTTGAATAATAACTGGTGTGAAAAAGCCTCAACAGTTAAATCTTTATTTTCAACAAACTGTCTTACCTGCTCTTCCAATTCCGCCATTCCTGAAGCTCCCGCTCCTGAAGCTGACTGATACGAAGAAACATGTACTCTTTTAATATGCGACAACCCTTCTAATGCTTTAATAGCAACTACCATTTGAATAGTAGTACAATTAGGATTAGCAATTATATTTCTTGGTCGGTTATTAGCAGCCTCTGCATTTACTTCTGGAACCACTAACGGAACATCATCGTCCATTCTGAAAGCACTTGAGTTATCAATCATGATAGCCCCGTGTTTAGTAATAGTATCTGCGTACTCCTTAGAAATCCCTCCTCCAGCAGAAGTTAAGGCGATATCGATGTCCTTAAAATCATCATTATGTTTAAGCTCCTTAACAACTAGCGTTTTTCCATTAAAGTCATATTCTTTTCCGGCGCTTCTCGCCGATCCGAATAAAACTAATTCATCCATACCTTTCAAAGGTCTTTCAGAAAGGATGCTTAGGAACTCTTGTCCTACTGCACCACTTGCTCCTACTATTGCTACTTTCATGTCAATTAAAATATAAAAATTGAAGACTAAAAATAATGCTTTTTATTCTGATTAACATGGTTTTAACCAAATTTTCATAAAATCAAAAAATTTAAAGCAATAAAAACTTCTTCTTTATTTTATGTGTAATGTTAATTTATACTTTACCTAGATGAAGTTTTTATTTTTAAGACCAAATAAATTATCGGTAAAGAGGGTTTTAATACTGACTATTCCTTATTTTAAAACGGCAAGAAGCTATGTTTGGAAGTCTTTTTTTTGTTCCATATTTCTTATCAAGTTCAACCCGTCTATTTCTCAAAATATTAACCAATATGATTTACTAATTACAGAATTAATGAGCGACCCCAATCCTACAGTGGGGCTAACTGATGATGAATATTTAGAAATTTATAATAATAGTAACGTTCCAATTCAGTTAGGAATCATAAAAATCACAATTGGTAACAGCAGCTTTCAACCAGACAGTTTTGACCTAATGCCTTACTCATTTAAAGTTTTCATGGACTCTGAAATTCCTACTCTGAAAAATAGTGGCGACTCTATTATTATAAATTATGGTGACCAAATTATTCATAAAGTAAATTATTCTCCTTCAATGCACGAGTCAAACTTTAAAAAAAATGGCGGATGGAGTTTAGAGCTCATCGATTTTTCTAAGCCCTGCCTAAACCACAAAAACTGGACATCTTCCCAAAACACCAATGGCGGAACTCCAGGTATGGAAAATAGTTCACAAGGTGTGATAAACCCAACAGATATTGAGATACTTTCTTACTTTCCTAAAAACGATACTCAACTAACTGTAACTTTTAATATGCCAATAAGTTTTGTTGGTACAGAAAACGATTACATTATTTCAAATAATAAGGCTACAATAAAAATTCCTTTTATGGACTCTAGCTCTAGTGATTCTATTTTCATAAATTCGGTCTCAACTTGTTACCCAAGTAACTTCGAAAGTTGCTATCTAAAATTCGGAAGGCCTCAATCACCCGATTCTGGTCATATATTGATAACCGAGATTCTTTTTAATCCTGATTCGGAAGGAAGTGATTTTATTGAAATCTATAACAGCACAACGCACCCTGTTGATCTCTCAAAACTATCTTTTGCAAAAATTAATAATAACAATGAATTAGAGCAAGCTTATTCGATATGCGAGACTCCTCAACTAATACTTCCCAATGATTATATGGTTGTCTGTCCAAATAAGGAATGGATAAAACTAACTTTTCCAAAATCAAAAAATATTATTGAATCAAAAATTCCAAGTATGAATAATGACGAAGGACATATTTGTATTGTAAATAAGTCTGGGTTAATTCTAGATAAACTTTCATATCAAGAAAGTTGGCATTATGAAGAATTAAACGATACCGAAAATATAAGTCTTGAAAAAATCGACTTACTGGGTTTAAACAATTCGTCAAATTGGACTTCCGCAGCAACCTCAGAGAACTACGCAACGCCTGGATATCAAAATTCAAACTTTTATGTTAGAAACTTAAGGCACAAAAACTTTAGCATACCTTATAAAATTGTTACGCCAAACTCAGACGGTTACCATGACCAATTAATTATAGAATATAACTTCAAGAATGTTAGCTGGAGCGGACAAATTAGTGTTTTAGAATATTCAGGAGTTGTAATTCACAATATAACTAATAATAAATTATTTGGAAAAAACGGTTCTTTAATATGGGATGGAAAACTAAGTGGCGGAAATAAGATACAACCAGGAATTTATGTTTTATTTATGAACGCTTACAATTTTGAAAAACAGGAAAGAATAAAACAAAAAATAACATTTTATATCAATGGGTTGATAAAATAAATAATTTCATGTTTTGTTTTAGATTTTTATTTGAAAAAAGAGGTCTTTATTGGGCAATATAAAAAGGATTTAAATCAACAAAAGTCTTTATTTCATAAGAGTTGCTTTTTCCGTTTTTTCGGTTTGCTCTAAAAATTAAAAACCACTGAATTTCCATATCCTCTTCATTAAAGGAACCTGGTATTTTTGATGATTTAACCTGATTATTAAAGGTGTTTTCCTTCTTTACATCCTTTATTCTTAAATACTTGGTTCTACCAATAACTTTTTCATGAATTGTTGTTGTGGTTCCTCTTCTATCTTTTACGTACTCTCTTGCCTCGTAATAAAAATCTAACGATTCTATTCTTTGCCAATTTGTGCCAAATTCAATCTTTACCCGGTGGTAATTGTTTTCTTTTTGCCTTGAAGAAATTTTAAGCGTTTTATAAATGTGGAATCCTGATTTAAAGTATGCTTGAATTCCTAAACCTCCAGAAGAAATTACAACTAAAATAAGAAGCATATAATAACCGCTAATAAGAGCTAAAATTAATAACCCTATTGGTATTGCGTACAACAAATAGTTTTGTGAAGTATTTTCCACAACATCTATTTCCTGAGGTACGTAGTTATATTTATTAGGCAAAACCGTAAACCTCATTTTTTTGTCATACTCGGCTTCTGGACTAAACGCTTTTAAAACAGAAAAGTCTTTTACGTAGTCTTTTCGAACAGACTTTTTAGACCGACTAGCTAAATCAACATCCGTTTCTACGTACCAGGAAAATTGAATGTTTGACCCTTTGTATGTGATCATTTTATCGGGGCAAAAACTAAACTCGTAATTCAATATTTCACCAGCTAACCAACAATCTTTACCACTTAGTTTTTCCCTATGAATTACTATTGGATCATACTCAACAACACCCCTAACTTCGCAATAAACCTTGACAGTCAAAAAGTTAATTTCAACATCTTTTAAAATTTCTAATTTCAACTTACACTTAACATTCGTTCCATATCTGAAATTATTATCTGCAGACGATAGGCTTCCTTTTATATTTATAAACTTTCCTGGTGCTTTTGCCATTCTATATATAATAGTATAGTTCTTTTATTACTTCGCGTGGATTCCCTGAATGCTTTTCACAAACTACTGTAATTGATTCATCAGAAAAAGCCTCTCCAAAATCAGTCATTTTTAAGTTTTGAATTTCAAACTTTTTAGAAACAATCTCTTTTAATTCTTCAAATTTCTTTCTCCCAAGTTTTAGTTTTTCTTTTTTACCTCTTCCTAGTTGCTCAAATCCATATGTATCCATATGAGCAGAATAAATAATTGTTTTCTCTGATTTCCAGATTTTAATTCGGTTTTTAATACTCAGATTATAAACCCGATCAAAAATTAATATTGATTCAGGAAAACCAGTTAAATCAACTTTTTCATTTTTTTTAAAACTGTGATATTTACTGTCTTCTAATTGATATTCAAGATTTTGAAGTAGAGTTGTTTTCCCTGTTCCTTTTTTGCCCTCAATGCAATACAGGCTAGCCTTTTCACTTCTAATTTGAACTAAAAAATTAAGCGTTTTTTTACCCCAAACATAAGATGCTCCCTTCTCAAAAGGAGTCAAGTTACCTAAAGGGTTAAAATCTAAATGTTGCTTTTTCAATTCGTATTAGTCTCTTTTAAAACTTTAAATTAAATATATTCCACAAACTAAAAAAGGTTAAGCTTTGCTTAACCTTTTTTAAAATACATATTGTTTCCTTTTAAGCTTTTAAAGCGGTAATTTTTTCTGGATTTTCATTTAACCTTTGTAAGGTTTCTGATTTACCTAATATCTCAGCAATATCAAACAGAGAAGGTCCTCCGCCCATACCCGTAATCGAAAGTCTAAGCGCTATCATTGCTATCCCAAAACCTAATTCTTTTTCTTCTAAATAGCTTTTAAAAGCTGCTTCCAAAATTTCTGCTTTAAACTCTATTACTACTTCGAAAACATTAACTAAATCTGACACTATTTGAGCCGATTGATCCTTCCATTTTTTCTTAACTGCTTTAGGGTCAAACTCTGTTGGAGGTTCAAAAAAGTACTTAGCAGCTAAGTAAATGTCTTTTGTAAAAACTACTCTTTCTTTCATTTGAGCAGCAACTGCTGATAAATCAACTGAAGTTGCAACACCTCTTTGTGCTAAATCCGCCCCTAACTCACTAGCTAAATCCTCATCGGTTTTTTGCCATAAGTATTGCTGGTTAAACCACTTTGCTTTGTCTGGATCAAACTTAGCGCCTGATTTTCCAACCTTACTAATATCAAAAGCTTCAACTAATTCTTCTAGACTGAAAATTTCTTGCTCCGTTCCAGGATTCCAACCCAATAAAGCCATAATATTTAAAAAAGCACCAGGGAAATAACCCTCCTCTCTGTAGCCTGTTGAAACATCTCCAGTTTTTGGGTCTTTCCATTCTAGTGGGAATACAGGGAAACCTCCTGCATCTCCATCCCTTTTACTTAATTTCCCTTTTCCTGTTGGTTTAAGCAAAAGTGGTAAATGAGCAAATTTTGGTGACTCCCAACCAAATGCATTATATAAAGCAACATGCAACGGAGCAGATGGTAGCCACTCTTCCCCTCTAATTACATGAGATATTTTCATTAAATAATCATCAACAACATTGGCTAAATGATATGTTGGCATCCCGTCACTTTTAAAAATGATTTTATCATCTAATTCTAACGAATTAAAAGAAACATTCCCCCTAACCATATCGTCAACAACAATATTTTGCTCTGGCTCCATTTTAAACCTAACGGTATAAGGAGCTCCTTCATCAAATAACTTTTGTGTTTCTTCCTCAGAAAGAACAAGGGAGTTCCTCATTGAATTTCTTGAAGCATAATCATATTTAAACGTTTGCTTATTTGATTCAGCTTCAGACCTCTTTGCGTTTAATTCATTTGGCGTATCAAATGCATAGTATGCATTTCCTTCATTTATTAATTGATCAGAATATTTAACGTAAATATCCTTTCTTTCCGATTGTTTATATGGACCGTAATCTCCACCTTTATGCACTCCTTCATCAAAATCAAATCCACACCATTTTACACTTTCTACTATGTAATCTTCGGCTCCTTCAACAAATCTTGCTTGATCTGTATCTTCGATTCTTAAAATTACATCTCCACCTAATTTTTTGGCAAATAAGTAGTTATATAAAGCTGTTCTAATTCCACCAACATGTTGAGGACCTGTTGGACTTGGTGCATAGCGAACTCTTACTTTTGACATCTCTTAAATTTTATAGTGCAAATATAACTCAATAGGCTTATTTTGCCGAAAATTCCTTTTATTTAAATGATTATTTAAATTTGAATGAGAGAAGAGCCTAAAACGCAATACTATTGTCTGTTTTTCGTTTTTCTTTATTAGCTTTCAAAACATGAAAAAAATACTTTCTGCAATATTAATTGTTTTTAGTTCTGCTATTAACGCTCAAGACAGTAATATCCCTGCTGACTTCAACGGAATCAGTTCGGAGTTATTCGCAACCTATCAATTTAACCATCAGCCGGGGAACGGTCTTCTAATACCCTTTTATGGGTTTGGCGCCTATCCAAGGTATAACTTTTTGGCACAAAACGACTATTTAAGCTTAGCAATTGGAACACCACTTAATGGTGGCTTTGATTTTGCTGCTTCTACAGCTGGTTCTATGATTCAATATTTCATTGATTTGCCAACAGAACTAACCTTAAACTTCGGAGAAAGAGCTACGACAAGTGCGGATTATTATTTTGGTGGCTACATTGGTGGAGGTTTTGGTTATAACTACGCAGTTTATTCAGACTCATTTGGTTTTAAAGCTAAATCAAGTTCGTTTGGGCCAATGGTCAGCGCTGGAATTAGATATAAATACATGGGTCGGCCGCTCGGAATTAGAGCAAGTTACATGATTGGGTATTTAAACAATTTCAAACCGGACCCATGTAATTGTATTGAATATGAAAACGGAACAATACCAAAAGTTTTAAACTTAAGCATTGCTTACGGTGTCAGATAATTCAAAAAACATATACAAAAACAAAATTCAAAAAAAACTTCTAGTTTTTACGAAAAAGTACTATTTGAAAGAACTTTTTAGGGGGTCGATAATAAACTTATGCCTTGGTGTTTCTCTTATTCTCATTTTCGCATTAGCAGAATACTTTATGAGGTTTAGTTCATCTTCAAGGCTTTTTCTATTGTTATCTTATAGCTCAATTTTAATTTTATCAATAGGAAATTTTATCGTGTGGCCTTTACTCAAACTTTTAGGGGTTTTAAAATCAATTTCAAATGAAAAAGCATCAGAGATAATAGGAAATCACTTCCCAGAAGTTCAAGACCAACTTAAGAACCTTCTTGAGCTTCAAAATGATAAAAGCCAAAATGAATTAGTTATAGCGAGTATTAATCAAAAAGCTAAAAACATAGCTCCTTTTGAGTTCAAAGAAGCTATCTCTTTTAAGGAGGTTTTTAAATTTGCCCGATGGGCAGCTCTGCCATTATTTTTCGTTATACTAATTACAAGCTGGAACGCTGAAATTATATCAAATAGTGCCAAAAGAATAGTTCAATATGATAAAGTGTTCACTCCTGAAAATCCATTTAAATTTAAAATTAACAACAATCTATCCGTAATTCGACACGATAATTTTATTCTAGAAATAAAATTTACCAGCAATAAAGTTCCAAATGATGTTTATTTGATAGTTGGAAATAATAAGTTTCGTTTGGTTAAAAAAAACAAATCAAATTTTGTTTACAAGTTCCGAAATATCCAAAAGGATGTTGACTTCAAATTAAAAACCGGTAAATATTACAGTTCTAATTATAAGCTCTTGTTAATTGAAAAACCAATAATTAATAATTTATCCATAAATCTTAACTACCCCGAATACACTCTAAAAAATAATAACCTAGTGAGAAACAGCGGAGATGTTACTGTTCCTGAAGGGACCGAAGTTATCTGGACAATTGAGTCTGATTTTGTTAAAAAAATTCATTTTAAAATAGATGACAAAGTAACATTAATTCCAGCTTTAAATGATAAGAATATTTTTCAAAAAGCAATTTATGAAAATTGCAAATACAGTATAAACCCAGAAGGTGAAAATGAAATTTTTGGAGAGCAAATGGACTACAGAATTATTGTAGTTAAAGATGCATACCCGCAAATTAAATTAAAAAGGTTTCAAGATTCAATTAATCCACTAATGTTGTTTCATTCTGGCATAGTTGCGGACGATTATGGACTTAAAAAACTCACATTTAATTTTCATAATAAGGACACATCAGGAGTAGTTTTAATCTCTATTCCCAAAGGAAACTTTCAGTATCAATTTAATCATGGATTAAACATTAGAGATTTTGGCTTTACCATTGGAGACGAATTTTCCTACTATTTTGAAATTTTTGATAATGATGGAATTAACGGCTCAAAATCTTCAAAAAGCAATACGGAAACATTTAAGGTTCCAACAGAAAAAGACATTATGATTTTACTGTCAAAAAACAATGAATCAATAAAAGACCAAATCAATAAAAATATAGAAGAGGCAAAGGAACTTCAAAAAGAATTTGACAAAATAAAAAAAATGGTGCTCAACAAACCAAAAATGGATTGGCAAGATAAGACACGTCTTAATCAATTTTTAAGTCATCAGCGACAATTTGAAAACAGACTCGAAAAACTACAATTTGAACAACAAAAAAATAATTTCCAAAAAGATCAATTATCCCCACAGGAAGAGGGTTTATTAATGAAACAAGAACAAATAAATAAATTATTTGAACAATTAATGGATGATGAAACAAAAAAACTTTATGAAGAGCTTGAGAAGCTCATGAATGATTTTAAAGAGGAAAAAGCAAAAGAAACACTTGAGAAAATTAACATGAGCAATGAAGAGCTCGAAAAGGAATTAGACAGGACTCTTGAAATGTTCAAACAAATGGAGTTTGACGAAAAACTTGAAAAAACCATTAATAAATTAAATGAACTTAGCAAAGAACAGGGCACTTTATCTGAAGAAACAAAAAAAGATAAAAAATCAACTGACGAAGCATTACAAAAAAAGCAAAAAAAAATCAATGCTAAATTCGAAGATTTTCAAAATAATATAAAAGATTTAAAAAAAACAAACGAAAATCTTGAAAACAAACGAAAATTAAAAAACACACAAGAAGACGAGAAAAATATTAAAGAAGAACAACAAAAAAGCATAGAACAACTAGAAAAAAGAAATAAAAAGAAGGCAGCAAATAATCAAAAGAAGGCAGCTGATGAAATGAATAATCTTGCACAAAGTATGCAAAAAATGCAAAAACAAAATCAAGAAGAACAGGAAATGGAAGACATTAATAGTCTTAGGCAAATACTTGAAAATCTTATTTCTCTTTCCGTTGAGCAAGAAGACCTGATGCAAATCCTCAAAAAAACAAACAGGTATGACCCTCTTTTTCCAAAATTAGCAACGAAACAAGGCGACTTAAGGGAAAGCGCAAAAATTATTGAAGATTCACTTTTATCTTTATCAAAGCGTCAAATAATGCTTCAAACAATAATTAATAAAGAAATAACCGATATTAAATATAACATGGATAAATCAATTGATTTATTGCGTGAAAGACAAAATTTTGAATCAGCAGTTAAACAACAATATGTCATGACTTCAGCAAACAACCTTGCTTTACTACTAGATGAATCACTTCAGCAAATGCAGCAACAAATGAAAAATAGTAAACCAGGTTCTGGGTCGTGCAAAAAGCCTGGTGGATCTAGTCCAAAATCTGGAATGGCTGATATTAAAAAAATGCAACAACAGCTATCAGAACAAATAAAAAAAATGATGAAAGAAATGCAAGGTGGAAAAAAACCTGGAAAGAAAGGCGAAAACGGTCAAGGCGGAATAGCCAAGTCACTTGCAAAAATGTCTGCTGAACAAAACGCAATAAAAGAACAGCTTAAGAAGTTAAATAATCAACAAAAAAAACAAGGAAAAGGTGGCCTTGGTGAAATTAAAGAGCTACTAAAACAAATGGAGGAAAACGAATATGACATCTTAAATAAAAACATTACGAGAGAAACTATTATGCGACAAGAGCAAATAATGAGTAAACTTTTAAAAGCTGATAATTCTATCAGAGAAAGAGAATTAGAAGAAAAAAGAAAATCAAAAAAAGGAAAAAGCAATTTTTCACGTAACCCTGGGGATTTCACTCCGTATAAAATTTTTGAATCAAAGGAAATAGAATCGCTAAGAACAATTCCTTCATCCTTTAATTTGTTTTATAAACGTAGAATAAGCGAATATTTTAATACTTTTAAAGAATAACCTGATTTAAAATGGGACAAAAATTATCTTTTCCTTCAAAAGCTGAAAATTTAAACCAAGTGGAGGTTTTGATAAACAGCGTATGCAAAGAATTTGAAGTAAATGAAGATTACTACGGTAACATTTTAATTGCTTTAACAGAAGCGGTTAATAATGCCATTCACCATGGTAATAAGTCAAATCCAAATAAAGAAGTAAGAATAAGTTTTGATGGCAGCGAAACTCAATTAAAATTTACAATAGAAGACGATGGTCCTGGTTTTAATTACGAAAACCTACCTGACCCAACAGATCCTAAAAACATTGAGAAACCTCATGGCAGAGGGGTATTCTTAATGAGAAACTTAGCAGACAATCTTGATTTTGAAGACGAAGGAGCAACTGTTCTAATGAGTTTTAACCTTAACGATGAATTGCTAGAACAAGTACAGAAAGAAAAAGAAGAAGAAGTTTAATGGATATTAAAAGTGAAGACCAGATTGATTTTCACAGCGAGGACATATCATTTGAATTATTTAAAAAGCCGGCTATTATTAGTTGGCTTTCTTATTCTATAATCAATGAAAAAAAGGCTCCTGGAGAAATTTCTTATATATTTTGTTCAGATGAATTTTTACATAAAATGAACAATGAACATTTAAATCATGACACATTAACTGATATTATCACCTTTGATTATTGTGAACATAATCTTATTTGTGGTGATATATTTATAAGCATAGATCGAATAAAAGAAAATGCAAAACATTTTAGCGTTTCCTTCGAAAATGAACTACATCGTGTTATGATTCACGGCATAATGCACCTCTGCGGCTACAATGACAAAGCGCCTGAGGACCAAAAAGTTATGAGCATTAAAGAAGATTTTTACCTAAATTTACGCAACTTTTAAGTTTTTAATTCAATTCAAATGGGGTTTTTTAAAGAATATGAGGTTGTTGTTGTTGGAGCAGGCCATGCAGGATGCGAGGCCGCATATGCTGCTGCTAAAATGGGAAGTAAAGTACTTCTTATTACTTTAAACATGAATAATATAGCTCAAATGAGCTGCAATCCTGCTGTTGGTGGTATTGCAAAAGGACAAATAGTAAGAGAAATAGATGCTCTAGGTGGAATGATGGGTATTGTAACTGATGAAACCATGATTCAATCTAAGATGTTAAACAGAAGTAAAGGGCCTGCAATGTGGAGTCCTCGAGCTCAATCCGATAGGATGATGTTCGCTGAGTCTTGGCGTTTAAAATTGGAACAAAATCCAAACGTTGATTTTTGGCAAGATATGGTTACGGATGTTTTAGTAAAAGAAGATAAAATAACAAGCGTCAAAACTCAATTAGGGCTTGAATTTGGAGCCAAAGCTGTTGTTTTGACAAATGGTACGTTTTTAAACGGATTGATCCATATAGGAGATAAAAACTTTGGAGGAGGTCGGGCAGCCGAAAGAGCTTCTGTTGGTTTAACAAATTCACTTGAAAAATTAGGATTTGAAAGTGGTAGAATGAAAACAGGAACGCCGCCTAGGGTTGACGCAAGATCACTGGACTTCTCTAAAATGGAAGAACAGCCTGGTGATCCTGATGCACCAACGTTTTCATACACTGAGACAAAACGTTTAAAAAAACAAAAAAGTTGTTGGTTAACTTACACAAACCAAGAAGTTCACGATATTTTAAAAACTGGTTTTGACAAATCTCCTATGTTTTCCGGGCGTATTAAGGGATTAGGACCGAGGTATTGCCCTTCAATAGAAGACAAAATCGAACGTTTCTCCCAAAGAGATCGTCATCAAATATTTGTTGAGCCAGAAGGGTGGAACACTGTCGAATGTTATATAAACGGTTTTTCGACCTCACTACCAGAAGATGTTCAGCAAGCTGCACTACAAAAAATTATTGGATTTAAAAATGCTAAAATGTTTCGTCCAGGATATGCAATAGAATATGATTTCTTTCCGCCCACTCAGTTAAAACACACCTTAGAAACAAAACAAATTGAAAATTTATACTTTGCTGGTCAAATTAACGGAACCACGGGCTATGAAGAAGCTGGAGCTCAAGGAATTATGGCAGGAATCAATGCACATAGAAAAATTAATGAATCTGGAAAAGAATTTATTCTAGGTAGAGACCAAGCATACATAGGAGTTTTAATAGACGACCTTATAACTAAAGGAACAGAAGAGCCTTATAGAATGTTTACGTCAAGGGCAGAATATCGAATACTATTAAGGCAAGATAATGCCGACGATAGATTAACTCCTATGGGTTATGATATAGGTTTAGCTGATGAATCAAGGTTAATTAAAGTAAAAGAAAAAAAGAAAAATGTACAAGATATTCTATTAAAGTTTAAAGAAACCAGTATTCAACCTAATTTGATAAACCCAGTTTTAAAAGAAAAGAAAAGTTCTGAAATCAAACAAAAAGTAAAAGCTTATGGAATAGCTTTAAGGCCCCAATTAAACATCAATGACTTAAGAATTGATCCATTCATTGAAAAAATATTAGAAAAGCATTCTAAAGAAGTAATTGAGCAAGCTGAAATATTAATGAAATATGATGGCTATATTTCTAAAGAGCAAGATATGGCTAATAAACTTAAAAAAATTGACACAATAAAAATCAAATCTAATTTTAATTACGCTTCAATTAAAACACTTTCAGCTGAAGCAATTCAAAAGTTATCAAATGTACAACCAACTAACCTTGGGCAAGCAAGTAGAATCTCTGGAGTTAGTCCATCTGACATATCTAATTTAATGATCTTTTTAGAAAAGAATTAAAAAGTGTTCCACGTGGAACATTATATTATAAATAAAAAAGTGTTCCACGTGGAACAAAAACATGGGTAACTATTTAAAAATTCAACAAAAAATTCTGGAACAAATTAAAGCTAAAACACGTGGAAAACTAGTAGACACTTTAATAGAAACGCTATCTATAAGTTCTGATAGCGCATA
>MDSY01130651.1_pt1 | contig 27724 bp, 25 predicted proteins | sample 811131 | NCBI WGS metagenome assembly MDSY01 (sample SAMN05326643, study PRJNA326480) | marine metagenome | isolation source: seawater | place: Atlantic Ocean: South West | collected 2010
AGGTGTTATACTCATATTATAATATATGTAAATAAAGATTTATTCATTAAAAATTCAATTAATTAAGAGTTTTTGATGCTTCTTAGTAGTTTTTGTATCGCTAATCTTTTTTACCTAAATATTTGTTATTTTTATAAAAAAATAAACCATAATAAATTCTAAGATATACAAAAATATTAATGGATATAAGTAGTATTTGTAACTGTGAGTTCTTTATATCAATCAATGACAATGAAAATATAGAAAAATTATATAATAAAATAGATATAGAAGTTAAATTGTTAATATTGATTTTTTTTAAAATCAATTTTTTTTTTAAAAAATGAAATAATAATTGATGAAAGTGGTTATTATCAGGGTTTAATGGAGATCTCCTGAAAGTAAATTTTCTTATTATTGAAAATAAATTTTCAAAGCAAGGATACCAAAGAAGCAAAACTATAAAATATGGTGATATAAATTGATTCAATTCATAAGTTTTAATCAACAAATATCCTAAAACAAAACTCAAACTATATGCACCGCTATCACCCATAAATAGCTTATTTCTAAAATTAAAGACTAATAATATAAATAATATTATTGCCAGATTTAAAATATGTTTTTTATTTATTAAAATATCTAAATTTGCAAAGTTACTTAGATAAAAAATTATTAAAAGAATCAGAATGAAATAACCAAGCAAGAGTCCATTAAGTCCATCAATAAAATTAGAGCCATTTATTAATACTAATAGACAAAAAATTGAAAAAGCAAAACTAACGTAGATGTTAGATAATAATATATCTAACAATATAAATCTTGTTGGAAAAATTTTAATCTCAAAAATTATTACAAATGTAGTAATTAATAAAAATTGTATTAAAAATCTAAATTTTGGAGATTTAACCAAATCTAGATCTGAAACAATGCCTGTTAGAAAAATAAAAAAGATAAATAATGAAAGTAATGGGGAAAATTTGAAAAAAATAATTGTAACAAAGAAAGTAAAAAAAAATCCCCCAGATAAAGGTATTTTTTTAAAACCTGAGTATTTTTGATGTATTTGACCAGTATAGTTAGGTAAAAAATTATTATTTAAAAATATATTATTTACCAAATAGATAAAGACTAAATAAAAAATAGACAGAATTAAATCATTCATATTATTTTTTTAGATATTTTAAACATAATACTAAAAGAAAATACAAAGATTTAAATAGATTAAATTTCATATAAACGTAATAAACTCTAAATCCATCAATTATTTTTTGTAGCACTGGTGCAGAAAGAGAGTTATCTAATTTCATCCATAAGGTAAGGTTTCTCTCTAAAGCTCCAATCTTAAAACCTTTTTTTAAAATTAAAAGCCATAAAACAAAATCTTCTTTAGTTTTTAAATTAGAGAACTGACATGTTGAGCCTATAATTTTTTTTTCTAATATCACAGTTGATAGCCCAATATCACATGATGGTAAAAGTTCTTTGTAATGGTCAAAATCTTTCGCTTTCATCGTTTTAATAAATTGATTTTTCTTGTTAACTATATCGTATGAAGTGTGTGAAATTTTAAATTTATTTTCTAACATAAAATCAATTTGTAATTTTAGTTTATTTTTTTTCCATTTATCATCTGCATCAATAAAGGCAATAAATTTACCTTTAGCTGCACTTATTCCTTTATTTCTAGACTGTCCCGCTCCTAAAGATTTTTTATTAATTATTACACGAATTCTTTTATCAATATCTTTAAGTTTCATTATATAATTTAAATCGTCTTGATTTTCATCATCATAGATTATTATTATCTCTATATTTTTATAAGTTTGTTTAATAATAGAATTCATAGTTTTTTTAATAAATTCTCTTTTTTTAAAATAGGGTATTATTATACTTATTAAATTCATCTAAATAAAGAATTCCAAAATATCAAAAATTTATTTTTTTTTTTAAAAAAGTTAACTTTATAACTTCAGTACAGGTTGTTTTTTTATTTACTTTGGAAAAAAAATTATTTACAAAATAATAATTGTCTCTATCAAATTTACCTAGCTTGTTTTGAAAAAAATGCTTTAACGCAAAATATTTTTGCAATACTCTGGAAGAATGTTTTAAATCATATATCAATAAAATTGATAATAAAAATTTAATAATAGCTGCAGCATAACCAAAAAATTTGTCAAATTTTGTGCCAATTTTTTTTACCAACAACAACCTGTATTTATAATTGTAATATACATTTTTGCCCCAATTAGTTCCAACTGTTGATGAAATATCATGAAAAATTTTTTCGTTTAAATCTACTTTTAGTGAGTCTTTATTTTTTTTTAACCTAAAAGATAACTCAACATCTTCTTCACCATAAAAAAAATCTGGATCAGAGAATCCAGACTGTTTCAATCTTTCAGATCTCATTATTGATGCACATCCTGCTATGGCATCAGTACTTATCAGTCCTTTAAATTTTTTACTATCCAGTTGTCCCTTAGTAGTATTAAAAGACGCAAAGTTTTTTTGTAATTTAAGTTTATTTCCTATCTTAATACCTCTCCACCAAACATAATCTGGTTTTTTATAAAACATAATTTTGGGACTAATAGACAAAATTTTTTTGTTTTTTTTCAATCTTTTCATCAAATTTGCAATTATTAGATTTGGTAAAATCATATCATTATCAATTCTGGCAACAAATTTGAAATTATGATCTAAGCAAAACTTATAACCTGGATTATGTCCTAATCCACATCCATAGTTTTGTTTGTTTTTGATATAGAAGCAAATTTTGTTTTTAAAATAAAATTTTTTATTATTATTATCTATTAAAAATGTCTTTTTTTTATTTTTTTTTAGCCAATTAATAATATTTTTTCTATATTTAAGATCGGAATTATTATCTACGAGTATAATATTAAATTTTTGTTTTTTTTGACTAAAAAGTGACTTAAGGCAAGCAATAGTTTTGTCACTATTATTCCAAAACAAAACAACAATTGCTAATTCATTTTTATTTTTATTCATTAATAGAATTTAATATTAGATTGGCCCTTTTCTTTAAGGAAAAAGTTTTACTTAATAAATAATTATTCTTAGCCATAAAATATTCCTTGTTTGGTTGTTTAGATAATTTTAGTATCTCCATTTTCCAGGAAAATACATTTTTATAGTTACTGATGAAGATTGCATTTTGTTTTTCTTTTAATATTTCCTTTAATACTTCAAAATTTGAACAAATTATTACTTTTCCTACACTTAAATAATCAAATAATTTTAATGGCGATGTATATTTTGTTATATCACTTACATCGCCAGCGGCTGTTATAGATGAAACATATGGCATTAATAAAATATCCATTTTATTTAATATTTTTGATACATTTTTGTATGCAATATAATCACTGATTTTTAAATTTTTAGTGCTCAATTTATTATTTTTTAATTTACTTAAATCTCCATAAATAAAATAATTGTTGTTACTATCAATTTTGGAAAGGTTTATAATTAAATCAAAACCCCTTGATTTATATAACGAGCCAAAATATCCAATATTTAATTTTTTTTTATTAAATCTAAATTTGAAATTCTCTCTAATAGATGATCCGCTTGGTAAGATTAATATTTTTTTATCAATAGTATAATTATTTTTTATATATTCATTTTTAACTCCATGGGTTATCGCTATTATCTTTTTTACATGTTTAGATTTTAGAAATTTAAAGTTTTTAACTAGAAATTTAACTATCCTAGACTCTGTCTCAAGATCATGGTGTATCTCCATAATTATTTTTTTTTTTAAAATAACTAACAAAAAACATGTAAAAAAATTTCTTGTTATATAAATTTCTGGCTTAAATTTAATACTCTGAAATATTGAAATTAATGAAAATAGATAATAATTAAAACTTAAAGGAAATTTTTTGAAAAATTTAATTCTTTTAAAATGAAATTTACTTTTAACATTATAAAAATTAAATAAATTTGAATTAATTTTTTTTACATTAGTGGTAATTAGCAATACTTCGTGATTTAGATCGGAAAGTGCCTCACACATTTTTACAATAGCAATAGAACTTGCATTAGATGAGGGAATAGCAGAATTTGATAAATAACAAATTCTCATTTTTATCTATTTTGTTCCAGGTATTAGTTCTAAAATTTTTTTAATCTTAATTAAATCTTTATCCACCTCAAATGATCTTCCATTTTTCAAAATTGACTCCGCAACTTTATACATTGCTGGATATGCTGCTCTCAGCATTTGATTGGCATAAATCACTAAGTTAAAACCATTTTTTGCCAGTTCATCTTCTGTGACTGAATTATAGGTTGAAGGAACAGAGACAAGAGGAATAGATTTGTGATTTTTTCTAAATATCTTTGAAAATTCAAAAATTTCATCTGGTGTATCTTTTCTGCTATGAATCATTATCCCATCAACACCAGCGTCTACATATGTATTGGCTCTTTCCATTGCGTCTTTAATTCCCTTTTCTAAAATTAAACTTTCTATTCTTGCAATAACCATAAAATTTTCACTTATTCTTGATGCTCTACCAGCTTTAATTTTTTCAGCAAAATACTCTTTGGTTTCTTGTTCTTGTTTTACTTCGTTGCCAAATAAAGAATTTTTTTTAAGCCCTTTTTTGTCTTCAATTATTACCGCTGAAATACCTAATCTTTCCATGCTTCTTACATTGAGTTCGAAATGCTCTATTTTTCCTCCGGTATCAGCATCCATAATCAGAGGTTTTGTAGTTACATCAAAAATATTGTTGATGTTGCTTAGTCTATTATTTATTTCTAAAGCCTCTATGTCCGGTTTACCCTGGGATGTTGAATCTGTTAAAGAACTCGACCAAAAACCATCAAACTGTTCAAGTTTTCCTTTTTGGTTAACAGTCAAATTTTCTAATATTAGAGCTGATAGAGGATTATGGGCTTCCATAATTCTAGTAATATCTTTTGCATTTAAAAGTCTTTTAAGTGTAGCTTTTCTTATGTCTGGAGTTGTGCCTATAATTTTTTCTTTTAATGATAATTCTGTTGAAGATACATCTTTTGTATATTCAATTTCTATTAATTTTCCACCATAGCTTTCTAGCGCTTTGATTGCTAAATTTCTATATGGTGCCAGTGGACCTTCTAGCCAATCTGTTCCATGCACCATAAAATCTGGTTTATATTTTAATATTGTTGGTGCGTAATCCCATTCTGATTGTTCAAATACCTCGGTAACTCCCTTTATATTTTCAATAATTTTTTTTCTATTTTCCCAGTTTAAGTATGGAAGTCTTTTATGACCTGCCACAGCTCTATCATTTAGAAGTCCCACTATAACATCACCATGTTTTCTTGCTTCACTAATAATATTTACATGACCATGATGAAATACATCTGCTGACATTCCTATATAAACTTTTTTCATATTTTTATAATTTTACCCCTTTCAATATTAAATAAATTTTTTTTTTAATCTTATTTTTCATATCTCTTAAAAAAGTAATTCTTTTATTCTTAAAATTACTTGAATTATATATCTCTTTGTCAGAAGTCCTTAATGGCTTCTTCCAGTTCCCATATGCAAAAGTTAAATATTGTTCTGGTTCATGTGGACATTTAAATTTTCTTCCAAAAAAATTTATTGTTGAAAAACTGTTTAAAAATTTTGATGGTACAGAAAATTCTCTTCTCCAGTAAGTATCCTTTATTCTAGAATAATTCCATGAAAAAACTGTATATCCAGTTACTTCTTCTGGATATTTTCCAATAAAATCAATTTTTGAGTCGTTTTCTTTTTTAGTAATATTCAATATTTTAAAACCTGCTTTTTTTAATGATTCTGCCAAAGGTTCAATTTGATTTAAAAATTCTTTAGAAAAAACACTTATTTCAATATCCCAATCCCATTTTATCAAATCTTTATCTCTAATTGCCCCAAGTAAAATTCCTGTCTGTAAAAAATAATTGATGTTCAAATTATCTAAAATATCACAGATTTTTAAAAATTCATGTTTTCTTACTGATAACTCCTCTGGTGTTCTATCTCTAACTTTTAAATCCATAAAATATTATATATCCATTAATAAAATAGATTTAATATCCTTCCTGTTAATTTTGATAGGACAATTGCTTAATCTTTGTTCATTAACACCACTTAATATTTTAGAGTAATCCCTTGAAATATTTATACCTAACTTTTTATAATCTCCCTCTAGTGATCCTTCTTTTTTTAAATTTTTTAAAAGTAAATCAAACTCATAGATATTTTTAACTTTTAGAGCTCTGAAAATTCTATGAAATCTTTTTTTTAAATCAAATGGGGCTATTGACTTATTAAAATTCAGGTAATGTAAGACCATAAACTGATTGATTGTTAAAGAAACAGCATGACCATGATCAATTCCATAATGAACACTAAATGGGTAAGATGTAGCGTGAGGACCATTGGTTTTGGCAATTGAAATTGCTTTGCCAGACAGATTAGCAGCTAGACCCATTCTAAAAGTGTTTTCTGTATTTGGTTTTTTTATAAAATTTATATAGTTTGGAATTGAAAGCCTTAATGAGTTTTCAGAGAATTCAAGACTTTTACTATTTGACTTAACGGAAATCATTGACTCTAGAGCCTGAGCTATTGCATCAAAACCTGTTGATGCTTTTAATTTTTTACCTCCTGAAATTACCAGTTGGGGAATAACAAAATAATAATCAGGCTTGACTAAACTATGTTCAACTGAATATTTAACTTTTTTTATATATAGCACTGCAAAAGGAGTGACCTCTGCCCCCGAACCAGCAGTTGTTGGAATTGCAATTAATGTTGCTTGTTTTTTTTTAAAATCATACTTTGAGCTTAATACTTTCTTTTCTATATTATCCTCATTAAAGAATACATTAGCTATTTTTGCATAATCAAGAACACATCCACCCCCTAATGCAATAATTAAATCAGGTTTTAATTTATTAATATGTTTTATTAAATATTTTAACTCTAAAATATCAGGATAATTTTTCTTTTTAAAAAAAAAATTTATCTTTTTTAAATCAATAATTTTTTTTAAAAATTTATCTGCGCCTGACTTATAAAAGGAATTATATCCTGTAATTAATAAGATTTTATTAAATCTTTTATTTAGGATTAAATTTTTAAAATTATTGATATCATTTTGTGAAAGTAAATTAATCATAGTTAGTACCACCTTCTATTTTCACTAAGCACTCTCAAAATATTTTTTTTACCGAGTTGAGATAGCTGAAGCAAATTATCACCACTTATGTTACCTGGGACTCTAAGTATTAGTAATTTTGAATTTTTACTCACGAGTGAAAAATTAGTAAATGGTTTAAGGTAGAATGTATCGTCTTTTTCTAACTTATAAATTTTTGAGTTATACTCTAAATTTAAGTCATCACTTAAGACATATGCATATTGATGACAATAATTTTCAATTTTAAGTTTATTATTTCTTAAGACTTCAATTTGAATAGATTTTGCTTCTGGAACAAATTTAGAGGATGCAAGCTCTTTTATACAAAAAAAATTTTTATTTTCAGGGAAAAACCACGTATCTGATTTTGAATTTTTTTTAATTGAAACTTTTTTTTCTTTATCAAAACCTATTACATCTCTTAAATTAACTTTAAAAACAGATGAATAGTCATCATATTCTTTTGATTTTTTAGTCCTTTTTTTAATCTCTTTATTTGTCAAAAATAAATTATTTTTGTATCTCTCATATAAACCTTTTTTTTGTTCAGATAAATTATCGACATTAATCAAAATTTTATTTGCATTATTCTTCCCTATTAATGACAAAGAGTCTTGTACTTGCGGTGTCACCTTATCAAGATATGTTAAAGCAATTATAAAGTTTTTCTTGTCATCTCTACTAGCAAATGAATGTGGAACGTATGGACTAATATACATTGAGTCACCTGTGTTCATTACACTTACTTTTTTATCTCCTTTTTCATCAAGATAGTAAAAGTTAATCTTTCCTATAAAATAAGTGAATTGGTGAAGCAAATGTCCTTTATTCCATACCACGTTTTTATTTTTTGGCTTATTGTTATTTACTTTGCAGATTGTTCTAATCCACTCTGGTCTAAATGGTGCAAATTTATCCATAACAGTATCTCTATACTCATAATAATTTTTACCATTTCTTTTCATTATTCTAGCTGTTCTAATAGACTGCCTTTTTTTAAAAATTTTTAATTCTGGCGATTCTTTTGAAAAAAATTTATGATTTATTAAATTATCTATTTGAACAGGCCAAATTTTCATTATTTTGACAACAGTTTTAATATCAAGATTGATTTCACATCTTAAAATCTTGTTAATTTTATTAAGACTTATACCAAGTTCTCTAGCTGCATCCTCAGGCCTTCTTTTTAAATCATTTAAAATTTGCCGAAATCTGACAGATGAAAAAAGGTTTTTATCCATATCTTATTGTTTGAAAAAATTTTGTGCTTTTACTAAATCCTCTGTAGTGTCAATTTCCATCCATCTTGAACGAATTTTAACACATTTAATGTCGATTTTATTATCTATCAAAAATTTCATAAAATCTGTTAAATATGCTTTATCAAAATTTTTAGAGTTGTAGAATTTTTTTCCTTTAAATTTTTTTTTTGCAATTTGATAGTATTTTTTAAATAAATCACATCCAATATTATTGAGTCTAATCATTCCAATAAATTCAGAATTTGTTTTTGCTAAAGGTAGATTTTTACCTATTTTTGTGAGAATATTTTTACTGTTAAAATAGGCTTTTTCTGCTTCTGTGTGAGGATGATGAGTTCTTCCAACATAGTTCTTTTTCCAATCCGTATCTACCACTATTGAAATAGGCCAGTTTGTATTCAAAATTTTTTTTACTACTATTTTATCAAATATAATATCCGAGTATGAGATTATACAATCATTGTTAATCACTTTTTTGGCACAAAAAAGAGATTGTAATATATTATTTTTTTTATAATTTAAGTTATTAAAGTATTGTATTTTTTTTAGTTTAAATTTTTCTTTTTTATAGCCTACGATAATATTAATGTTTTTTATTTTCAAAGAATAATAATTCTTTATTTGAGATCCTATAATTGTTCTTTTTCCAACATTTAGTAAACTTTTTGGCAGCTCATGTGTAAATGGTCTTAGTCTTACACCTTTTCCTGCTGCTATAATGATTGCTTTAATATTTTTTTTAATCATTGTTCATAAACATTTCTTTAATCTTAATAAATTTTTTTGGTCTCAGAAGTCCAGGTATGCTTCCTTCTATTATTTCAACATTTAAAAAAGTTTTTTTTTTGTCTTTAAAAAAAATTTAATTTTTTTATTAATATCATTTTTTCTTTTTATTTCTAAAAATTCTTCAAATCCTATTGCTTTAGATAAAAATTTCAAATTAACTTTGTCAATTAGAGTTTTTTGTGACCCAACAGATTCGTGTGAGTAATTATTTAACAAAATATATTTGAAATTTTTTCCTGAAATTGCTCCACAATTTACCAAAGAACCCAGGTGCATTAACAACGAACCATCTCCATCTAATATTATAACTTTATTTTTTAGATTTTTAGAAACACCTAGTGCTACATTAGAAGCATGGCCCATTCCCCCAACCATATAGAAATCTTTTCCTTTTTTTAATTTTTTATTTAATCTAATTTGATATAATTCTCTAGAGGTATACCCAGTTGTTGAGATTATCTTATCTCTTTTTCCAATATTATGAAGTAGATTTTCTAAAAATAAAATTCTTTTAATCTCTGATTTATTATTAGTTATTTTTTTTGGTTTTAAAACTTTCTCAAATTTATTGTTTTTTATTAAAATTGCGACAGGTTTATTATTTTTTTTTGCATAATTTATTAAATTTTTAATTTTAGATAAATCTTTATCTTGATTAATTATAATAAATTTTATTCCCAAAAGTTTAAGAAAATTTTTTGTAACTTCACCTTGCACCTGGTGTTGTGGTTCATCATTAGAGTTTGGAGCACCTCTCCACCCAATTAATAATAATAATGGTATGGAATAAACTTTTTTATGAGCTATAGAAATTAATGGATTTACAGCGTTACCTAAGCCTGAATTTTGTAAATATACTAAAGGGATTTCTTTTGTAGACAAATAATGACCTATCCCATAGGCAACAGCACTTCCTTCGTTATTAGATATAAAATTTTTTTTTTTGGGAATTATGGATAAAAGATGTTTAAGTACGCTATCAGGCACACCGACGTATTGCTTAATTCCAATATTTTTGATGGTTTTATAAAACTTTTTTGGATTTATCATTTAATTAAATTTAACTTAAATAATTTTGGTCCTATTAATTCAAAATTAACGTTTTCTAAAGAACTATCTGCATCTTTTAGCTTATTAATAATATTGATTATTTTCACTTTATTTAGAGGTGGAAATTTTTCATTAAAATAAGGCTTAATAAATATATTTTTAAATAATCTTAATTTATTAATCATCTTTATAATAATTAAATTATTTTTTTTAGACAGTCCTTTGTTTTCTAATTTAGACCATTCGTTGTTAATATTTTTAGCAAAATCTTCTTTTTTGAAATTATTAAACCTATAGATGAATTGATCAAAATGTTCTTGATTGAATTTTTCATTTATCTCACTATCGTAAATTTTTTCTATGATGTTTCCTAACTCAATTTCATTTTTTGCTGTGTGTCCAAATTTATTTGGGAAATCATTAAATTCTGATTTATTACTCATAGGTTCATAAGAAATTATTTTTTTATTTCTTGCGTATGCTTCAACACCTGCTGTGCAGCCATTATGTATAATTATGTCACTATTTTCTATCCAATCTGAATGTGTTAGATCTTTAGAAATTTCTAAGTTGCTTTTATCCTTAAAAAAATTATTCCAATTTTCAATACTTTCTGTTGGGTGGGGTCTAATCAAAAAATTTAAATTAGGAAATCTTTTAGTAATATAATCTATAGCTGAAACAAATTTAAATAAAAGTTGCAAATTAAAATTTTGAATTTTGACAAAGTCTTCCTTATATTCTTCATTGTCAAAATAATTATTTTCAATATGAAACTTAAAAATCTGGGATAATCTTTTAGTTGAAACGCCAATACCAAAATTAGCTGAAATTAAAATATATTTCTTCTTTTTAATATTTGGTAAAGAAAATAAATTTTTGTATTTTTTATTCCACAAATTTATTCTAGGGTTTCCAGTAATGGTAAACTTTTTTTTATGTTCAGGAAATATCCTCAATAATGCTTCAAAGTCATATTGCCCCCAACAAAATATCTTATCTGTTAAAGAAATTGTCTTTTCAGAAAATCTTGATTTTAAAAAAATATCTAAATTATCTCTTATCAAACCACCCTCTTCATCTATTGATGTTGTGATAGACTTATTAGCTTTATAATCTTCAAGTTGTTTGATCCTTAATTCAGTCGGAGTAATACTTTTTTCAAGAATTATACCTGGATTTAACTTTTTATATTGAACTAATTTTAATAATTCATCGTCTCCTATTAATACCTGATGTCCTTTTGCGGCTGCATACAAACCTAATATGAGCCTGCTAAGCAGCTCTCTAGTTTCTATTTCTAATTTAATATAAATATTCACTTTAAATTATTTCATTCTTTCTTTTTGACTTTTTTTAAGCTCTGTTTTTAAATAATCATACTCTTTCATTTTTCTTTTCATAAAGCTGAGAGTTAATTTAACTTTAGTGCTAAAACCTTCTGGTGTTAGAATGTAAGCATATTTGAGTTTGTTCTTACTTTTTTTAAAATTCTTAATTTTAATCAGTCCTTTTTTTTTTAACTCGAGAATACAAAAATTTAATTTTCCTAGACTAATTCCAATAAATTTAGCCATTTCTCTTTGCGTAACATCTGATTTCTTATCAATTTCAATCAATATTTTTAGATGGTCCTGATTGTTTGATAATTTTTTTTTTACGTTCATTTAATGAACATTAATATCGTTCAAATTATGAACAGTCAAGATTTAAAGATATAATGGGCTGATTATTTATAAATAAACCTAATATTTAATCTGATATATTTTTCTAAAATTTTTAATGTTTTGATGGTTTTTGATTTAATTATTAAATGTCCAAGTCTATCTGAAAAATCGTAATTATATCTTTTAAATTTTTTGATTTTGTCAAAATAAAGCATTTTACTTATTATATATTTTTTTAAATTATTTTTGAAATTAATTAATTTTATTTTTTTTGATTCAGTTGGTATTAAAAATAAAATTTTGTAAATCTCTAAAAAATTTTTTTTTTTAATTTTATAATTTAAATTATTATTTATCAAATCTATGTAAAAGCTAATTAGATCAACTTTAGTCGCTTGTTTAATTAGTATTGGTATAAACCCCCCAGCCAGTCTTGGATTAACTTCAATAATTTCTACATAACCTTTATTCGTTATCTTAAACTCAATGTGTAAAAACATTTTATTTAGTTTAAATCTTTGAAATTCATTAAGAATTTTATTTTTTATGTTAATAATTTTTGGACTGTACTTTGGCCTGATTAAATGGGCTGACTCAACAAAATGATCTTCATCATTAATACTTTTTTCAATCAATTGATCAAAAATAATTTTTCCTTTTATAAATAAAACTTCCAAAGAGTATTCTTTACCACTAACAAATTCTTCAAGAAGAACCTTGATTTTATGACTTAAAAGGTAGTTTACTTTTAATATTAAATCTTTCTGATTCTTAATCTTATGAACACCTATGCTACCAGTTCCAGAATTTGGTTTAATTATACATGGAAACTTTATGTTTTTTATTTTTTGTTTTTTATTTTGAATAATAAAATTTTTTCTTCTAGAAAGCTTGTATTTCTTTAACATTTCAAGACATTTATGCTTATCTTTAAAAACTTTTAATAATTCTAAATTTTCATAATTTATCTTAAATTTATTATTAAGTTTATTTGAGGTAATTATAAACTGATCTGAAGTTGAGAGTATAAAAGTTATTTTATTTTTTTTTAATATAAGATTAATTTTTTTTTCTAATTTTTTTTGATTTTGAGTATCAATTATTTCATAATATTTTTTTTTTAACCAAGGATATTTTAATTTTGATTTTATTAAAAATTTAAAATTTATTTTTTTTTTTATGCAGCATTTATAAAAATACTCTCCTGTCCCACTTGTATTACTTTCTATAAAAATAATCATTTATTTTTTTAAAATCATTTTATTCCAATTTATATAACTAAATTTTTTTATGTCTTGACTTACAGATATTTTTTTCTGAGGCTTATTTATTTTATTGTTGAATAATTTATTTTTAATTAGCCACTTCATGTTGTACATAGTCTTGAAATATCTTTCACCGGTTTCAGGAAAAATTGCCAATATTCTTTTATTTTTATATTTATTGTTTAAATAATTTGAAACTAAATGAACGGCTCCAATACATGGACTCGAATTAAATCCTTTTTGTTTAAAAAGATTAAATCCAACTGTATATGCTTCGGAATCTTTTACCCAAAAAATTTTTGAGAATAGTTTATATTTAACATTTTGAGGATAAATGCTACTCCCTGGACCTCTTAGATATCTTTTGCCTAAAGAATTTCCAAAAATAACGCTGTTAACAGAGTCTACTCCAACTAGTTTAATTTTTGGGTTATATTTCTTAATTAATTCATAAAATCCTGCTGATGATCCACCCGAACCAACCGCACAAACTAACATATCTATCCTTTTTAAATTTATTTTTTTAGAAAGAAAAGTTTTTAAAACTTTATAAGAATTTATGTTATCTGGATTGTTGTATTGTTCCGGCCAGAAATTTTTTTTATGTTTTAACAATTGTGCATTTAATACTTTAAGCCGTAGTGATTGGATATTTTTTGTTTTTGAATTACCTACAATAATTACTTTTGTATTCAAAACCTTTAGTTTGTTATGTAAATCATCATCTATACCTCGATCGCCAATAATAACTAATTTTAATTTTAAAAAATTACATATCAGAGCTAATCCATAAGCAAAATTACCTGAGGAGCTTTCAATAACAACTGTATTTTTTTTAATTTTTTTATTAATCATGTTCTTGATAATTATGTAAAAAGCAGGAACTATCTTCATTGACGTAAATTGTAAGAAAAAATAATTTTTATTAAATTTACCAATGTTAGGAAATAAATAACTTTTCAAATAATTTGGTAAATTTTTAAACATAAAGATATTTTACAATTTTTGTTTTAAAAGTTTTAGATAAAATTTTTAAAGTCTCGAAATCTAGATTATCTTTAAATTTCTTTGCATTTCTTTTATTATATCTATAAACAAATCCGACCATTGTCCCTGAATGCGCGCCTACCATAAAATCATTTGAGAGCTTTTTCTCAAAATTTAATATTTTTTTAAAATTTTTTTTTGGGTAATACTTTTGATTAATAATTAGTGACTTTTTTGAGATTTTTCCTAAAGTTTCTTGATTATAGATTTTCATATTTCTTAATTTATTAAGGGAATTTGAAAAAAAACTTAATTCTTGTTTAGTATAATCTATATCTTTCATTTTTGAAGTATTTATACCCTTACCATAAGGATCTGTGTCAAAACCATATATTATTAATTTTGGGAATCTAAAATTAAATTTTTTTTTAACAATCCCTTCCTTAGTGGAAAATAGACAGTTTTCTTTAATAAGTATTGGATCTGTTGGTTCAATAGAGGCACAAATTCTTAACGCCTCTTCATTTGAAATTTTGATTTTGAAAACATTTTTAATTAACAAAATTAAACTTATCAATGTTGAAGTCGAGCTTCCTAGTCCTCTGCATTTTGGTAAATTACTGATAATATCAATTTGTCCCACAATATTCTTATAAGGGTGTTTTTCAGCTATAATTTTCAATAATGATTTTGCCTTTTTATACTTAATGGGTCTTAAGATAAGTTTCTTATTATTTTTAAATTTACTAAAACATACTGCATCCGAAAATAAAAAATTATCTTCAAAGTAACTTTTTTGGACATACTTTTTTTTCTTTTCAGAATCCATTGACATCGGAAATGAGAGGGCACATTTATATTTTGAAATACTTGTAAATACACCTTGAATAATTTCTCCGAAATGAGTGAATTTTACGTTAAATTGTGATTTTTCTCTTAGCATTAATTCAATTTAAGAATTATTTAAATCTTTAAATCCTGTACCAGTCAAAAGAAGTAAAATTTTTTTATTTTTTAAATTATTTTTTTTAATTAAATTTTTAAGTATTGAAAAAGTCGATGCACTAGCAGCACAACAATTTATTCCAAACTTTGTAAGTAAGTATTTTTTTGAACTAATTATATCTGTGTCTTTGGCGAGTGCCATTTCACCATTAATCTTTTTTAAATATTTATAGGCGATATATCCATCTAATGGGTAATCAACATTTATTGAGTCACAAACTGAATTAGCTCTATATTTTTTGGGCTCCAAAATTTTATTACTAAACTGATTATAAAAAGATGGACTTGAGGCTGATTGTACCCCTATTACTTTAGGAATTTTTTTTAAAAAATTTAATTTATTCAACTCTAAAAATCCTTTTATACACCCACTTAATATATTTCCGTCTCCTACAGGTAAAATAAAATAATCAAAATTTTTTTTAAATTTTGATAGCAATTCATAAGCAAATATTTTTTTTCCATCTCTAGTAATTGGATTTATACCTGTGCACCTGTTGTAAGTTTTTTTTTCCTTTGAATATTTAAGACATTTTTTAACGACTTCGCTATATGGTAATTTAAATTCGTATATTTTACATCCTAAGTTTTTAAGATATTTTTTTTTTTCAATTGATGAAAAGCTTGGAATAAATACACTACATTTAAGGTCAAACATATTACAAAAGATTGCAGTTGAAATTGCAGCATTACCTGAGCTAGCAACAGATATTTCTTTATATTTTTTTTCTTTTGCATCTAAACAGGCTATCAATGAAGCTCTATCTTTAAAAGATCCACTAAAATTATAGTAATCCTCTATAAAATATATTTTGTTTTTAAGGCTTAGATTCAATCTTTTAAAAGTTTTAATATATATCTGAGGCAAAATAAAATCATATGCTTTTTTTAATGGAAGCACCTCTTTTAAAAATTTAATATTATTTGAACTAAAAAAGTTAATAACTTTTTTTTTATCTTTAATATTATAATCTAAGTCTTCTTTTCCAAATATCATGATTAAATTTTATACTTTGTAATAATTTTATTATCTATATTTTTAATCATACTTAACGAATTACCAAGAGATCTTTTAAGTAGTTTTTGATCATTTTTTTTTAGTTTAAAAAATTTTGGTTTATTCTCTTGAATATATTTTGCATGCTTTTTAGAAAAATTAGTTAAATATTTTTCATCTTTCTTTTTATCTAAAATAAATAATATTATCTTTTTTAATGTTTTTTCAGGATTTAAAACTAAATCTTCATAATTATAATAAAAAAAATTTTTATCTTTAATTTTTTTTTTTACTAAAAAAAATTTTTTATACCATTGATTTAGCATTACTCCATAAGTTTGGTAACTTTTTTTTTTATCTAAATCCCATTTAATTAATTTCTTATCTTTTAACATTAATTCATACATTCTAAAAAAGGGATAATTTCTCATAGAAATTGCTGTTTCAAGAGGATTTCTTAAATTTAATATAATTTTAGCATCCGGATAAAAATTTATTATCTTATCTATGTGATGTAAAGCGCCCCCTGTTCTTTCAACATATATTTTTTTTTTAGTTTTTTTTAAAAAAAAATTAAAAAAATCAATTAAATGATCGGATTTTTTTTTTTTGAATTTTTTTAGAATTAAATTTATTTTTTAATTGATTAAATGTAGCTTTAACATTATTAAAAACAAAAGGGATTGTGTAACAGTTCAAACACGAAACATTTTTATCTTTTTTCGGCAAATATAGTAATTCTTTAGTCTTTTTCTTTCTCCAAAAATAAATTCTTGATAATGATGTCCTTCTGGAAATCAGATCAAAAAAAAATTTTTGAGTAACTAAAGTATTTTTTTCTAAAAATTTATTATTACCTACGGGCTCTATTAAATCTGAAATTATACAAATATCTTTATGTTTATTTAATATCTTTGAAATTAATGTTGAGCCGGTTCTTCCTGAAGATATTATGAATATTGGTTTTTGAATTTTCTTTTTATTTAATTTCATCTAAATTTAAAATTTTGTTACAATATGGAAATATAGTCTGCCTGTGTGAAACGATAATAATTGATATTTCATTTTTGAAATTATTTATCAACTTTAAAATTATTTCTTCATTTTTTATATCTAAAGCACTTGTAGCTTCATCTAAAATCATTATCTGTGGCGATATATATAATGCTCTGGCAATTCCCAATCTTTGTTTTTGCCCTCCTGATATTTTCACGCCATTATCTCCAACTTTTGAATTTATTCCTTCTGGCAAATTTTCTATCATTTCACTCAAACCAATTGATGAAATAATTTTTTCAATTTTTTCTATATCTATTTGGTTTTCTGGTATACCAAAAGCAATATTTTTTTTGATGGATTCATCTAGTAAATATGTTTCTTGAGGAACATAACCAATTTTACTTTGCCAGTATCTAGTAAAATTTCCAATATCATCTTTTCCATCTATCAAAATTTTTCCTGATTTAGGACTGCTTATGCCCATTAATAAGTCAACAAGAGTACTTTTTCCAGAACCACTTTCACCTATTATGCCTAAAACTTTGTTTTTTTCTATTTCATAACTAAAGTTTTCAAAAACATTTTGTTTTGAATCTCCATAGGAAAAATAAATATTTTTGATAATAATATTATTCTTAAAGTTAATCCTATTAATTTTTGTATCATTATTTTTTATTTGTATAAGATTTAAATTTTTATTAATTTCATTCATTTCTTTTTCCAAATCTAATACCGCAGGTTTAGCAAATCTAAAATTTTGCGTCGTATTCAATATTCTTGTTAGAGATGGTAATAATTTATATGCAGCAGCTACAAAAAGCCCAATGATTGGTATTAAAGAACTAAAATTTTCATTAATGTTTGTGGCAATAATGGTAATCAGACAAATCGTTAATATTGAAAAAAATTCAATCCAGATTCTGGGAAGTTTATTGAAAATATCCTGAGAGGTTTTTGCCATAATTTCTTTACTGCTAATATCTAAATAATTGTTTGAAAATATTTTCTCTTTATTAAATATTCTAATTAATTTAAAAATTCTGAAAGTTTCAATTAAATGCTTATTTATTAATTGTAGGTTTTTATTTCTTATTTCGCCAAATTTTAAATTATATTTTTTAGTAATTTTCTGAGCAACAAATCCTACAAAACTAAAAAATAATATAGCCAGTATTGTCATTTTAAATTGAAGAATCAATAACATGGATATGACAAAACCTAACATCATGACTTCAGACGCTATCTGAATATAGCTTACTAATATTTTTGAGGTAAATTCATGCGTGGACATGTGAATATTTCGCAATAAGGTTCCTGAGTTCTTATTGACTAAAAAATTCCAGGGAGAATTTATATAATCTAAATATAATTTATTTGTAAATCGTATATGAATGTTTGATATATCTCGAGCCTGTTTCCAAGCTGTTAATGTGAGAAATGATGCTTTTAATAAATTGGCAATAACTAATATAACTATAATTAATATAACAAACTGATTTTTACTTTCTATATTAAATCTTAATTTTATTAAATTAACAATTTCATTATTATAAAAAAAATTATTATCAATTATGATTGTGAGAAGTGGAAGAATTAGTCCTATACCAATCATTTCTAAAAATGAGGATATTGTTATGAGCATAAAAATAAGAAATAAATTAAATTTTTCTTTTTGATTTAAAATCCTTAATGTAGTAATCAACAAATTCATTTTTTATTACAAGCTTTTCTTAAAAAAATTTCTAAATTTACAAAATTACATGCAAGATAAAGAGGGGTGTCACCTTTTTTGATATCTTTTATCTTTTTAATAATTATTTTTTTTAAACCATCATTTTTTATTTTTTCAATTATCATTGAATTTTCAATATCTAAAAATTGATGATAGTTTTCTTTAAATTTTTCAGAACACAAAATTCCTTGTGAATAGAAATTGTATTCCGACTTCTTCTTTGGTTTGATTAATCTTTTAATTAATCTAAATGGCATAAATAGAACATGTAAAAAAATATTCTTAAACCGATAAGTTTTAGGAATAAAATCCCTATAATAATCTAATTTAAGCTCATTCTTGAAATATCTAAAATATAATCCTTTTGGAAAAAAAATTTCTCTAACCCCTATATTTAATTTTAATAAAAAATTACTTAATGATGAAATAAATGCTGGTTCAATTATACTGCAACCTTTAACTTCTTTATCAATTACAAATTTATTATTAAAAACTCCCCTATTATGACTGATGAGTCTTGCGTATTGCTGAAGCTTTTTTACCTCTATTTTAATATTGTTATTGATTTTTTCATAATCAGATATTTCTAAAAATTGTTTTAAATAAAGTTCTGAAAAATAATCAATATATCTTTTATAGAATAAAGGTGAAATTAATTTGATGTCATCATCTATTACAGGCAATGAAAAGTCTACACCATTTATTGAAAGATAAAATAAATACTCTTTTTGATTTTTTGGGAAATTTCCTTTTATTGAAAATATTTTTTCAAAAATAAAAGAGAGGAATGGTAACGACAAAAGACTTATAAAAAATCTTGTATTAATAAATCTTATTAAAAAAGCTTTTTTTAAATCTAAACTGAATCTTACAAAAGGTAACATTCCAAAAACAGGAAAGACACATGGAAAAATTTGATAATTTTGACCCATACAAGCTCCACCAAATTTTATCAAATCATTTTTTCTAAATAGATCAGTACACTGAGTATTATCCAAAGGGTACATCCCTAAATTTTTTTCCATTGATTCATTATCCAGTAATTCATATTCATCCCACCACAATTTCTCAGATTTTTTATAATCACCAAAAATAAACTTTATGGGTAAATTAATTATTTTAAGTAATGAATTGGCTATATCTTTTATCCAATCATCTTTTGTATGATGTAATGCTGTAATATCAATATTCTTGTTTTTACATGCGATAGTAACAACTGTTGAGTCAATACCCCCTGACAAATCTGAATATACTTTTGTACCTTTGCTATTTTTATAATAAAAATTAATTGTTTCTTCTAAATAATACTTAAAATCAGAGTCTAAATCTTTAAAACTTCTTTTATCGGTGCAATAATCATTTATGTTTGCGATACATTCTGTTGATAAATTCAAATTTTTTTCTACTTTTAAGCTATACGATGTAGGCAATCTTTTGACCCCATTAATTACTGAATGAAATGAATTTCGTTTATTATAATGCTTAAAAAGATAATCAACTAACTCATAATCAATAAAATCATTTTTTATTAATTTTTTTGATACATCAATTTCATCAGTACTAATGTATAGTATATTTTCTTCAATTCCATAAAATAACCCGGGACTTTCGTTGGAATTGAAAATATCGATATCTCCATTTTTTTTTTTTAAAATGAATTGACAACTTCCAATTGTGTCTCTTATATTTTCTTTTAAATAATTGATGTCATTTAAATGTTTTTTTAAAATTTCAATACTTTCATTTTTTGTCAAAAATTTTTTATTTTGAAATAAAGATAGAAAATTTCCGTATATAATTAGTTTATTTTCGACTGAATTTAATTCAATATAATTATCAGAATTGTTAATTATCTCGTTCTCTTGATTTATTTTTATATACATTACAATCTAAAAATATCTTCTACACTTTCCAAATTTTTCCTTTTAATAAATGTAAAATAAAATAGATTGGCAACAATCTTGTTATACTTGGAGTAAGTTTCCTCAGAATGAGATTGATTCCAAATTTTTTCCTTAGCTTTTGGTAAATTTTGTAGTGGTAATGAGCTAAATGATTTTTCTGATATATTTGATATCCATTCTGTTAAAAATTTACTCAATCCGGTTCCGACTGTAAATTGTTCTTTGGGTCTCCAAGCAATTTCGTTGGGAATAAATTTTTCAGACATTTTTCTTAAAATATACTTCAATTTTTTATCTTTGTTTTTATGTGATGTATTTATATTTGCAGCATATTCAAAAAATACATGATCCAACAATGGAACTCTAGCTTCAATACTGTGTGCCATAGTAATTTTATCTAACCTCTTAAGCTGTAGTCTATACAAACCTCCTAGATAATGTCTTTGGTATTCTTGAATTAACGATTTTTTATCTTCTTTAGAAAAAAAACCTGGATATCCTCCAAACAACTCATCAGCACCCTCCCCACACATAATTACTTTGTTATGTTTCTTTACTTCATCCATCAAAAGATAGGTCGCTAAAGATGACTCAAATATCCTAGGTTCTGAAACTTCCAAGGATTTCATAACTTTTGGAATGGTTGAGTGTATTTTGTTAAAATCTAAATATACATTTCTCTGATTAGAATTAAAAACTTTTTTTGATGTTAAGTCAGTTGCATCAAATTCATTTAAACCTTTTTCACGATTTCCAAATGTAAAGCTATTAAATTTTTTATTATAATTTTTTTTAAAAAAATACCCTACAATGTTTGAGTCTACACCCCCTGATAACATCAGTCCAACAGGCACGTCTGATCTTGAATGAATATTGCAACTTCTATCTAAAATTTTTTCTAAATTTTCTATTACACTTTCTTCATCTTCATTGCTTTCTTCTAAACTGAAATTCCAATATTTTTTATTTAAAATATTGATTTCTTTGTCATAACTAATAACGCTATATGTGCCAGGCTCCTGTTCCATAATTTCATTTACATGGGTTTGCATATTCATCCAAAAATAATTATGAGGAAACATCTTTTTTGTATTTGAAGTTGGGTTAATTTCTTTATTTTCTAAAATAGCTTTTATTTCTGAAGCAAATATAAACTTTTGAGAATCTCTATAATAGTATAGTGGTTTGATTCCAAGCCGATCTCTAGCAATAAAAATTAACGATTTTTTTGAATCGTAGATTGCAAAAGAAAACATTCCTCGTAATTTTTTTAGACAATCAAAAGAATATAGTTCATATAATTTTAAAATACATTCTACATCGCTGTTGGTTTTAAAGGTAACCTTATCCTTTAATTCTTCTCTTATCTCAGGTGAATTATAAATTTCACCATTACAAACTAAATAAATATCCCCTTTATCATTTGAAATTGGTTGATCTCCATTATCCACATCAACTATTGATAACCGCTTCATTCCTATGGAAAATCTTCCATCTTTTATAAAACCACTTGAGTCTGGACCCCTGTGATGAATTGAATTCAGAGAGTCTTCAATAAAACTAGCTTGACTAACATTAATACTTCCAACAATTCCACACATAATTAATTTATTTTTTTAATCTCTTTTTCGAGCTGTTTTAATATCTTTTTTATTTTAGTTGAGTTATGAACTTTGGGATCTTGTGGTCCCATACCATATTTATTTTCACTTATTAAAATTTTTTTAATATCATTAATGTTTTTTTCCCAAAAAAAGCCTGGTAAATTATTTCGATTTTCACTTAAAATTTTTTGAAAAGATTGATTTTTATCTATTTGATTAAAGATTTTACTATTTAAATTTCGAAAATTCAAATTTTTTTTAGTCTTTATTAAATAATTTTGTAGATATGTATAGAAAAGACTTTCATATTTTTCATGAAAAATATCTATTTTATTAAATGATAAATTTTGAATTATATAACTAATCAAATTAATAAATTCAAAATATTCATTAAAATATGTATTTATCGACTTAAGAGTTGATTTAACCTCAAATGAATTAGAGTTTATAGATTTTTTTATACTATTAATAATTAAAGAACCATAATTACAAAGTTTATTAGAAATTGAAAGAGCATATTCAATTAAAAAAATATTTTTTTTATGTGGAAAAAAAGAACTTTTCCCATAAAATTTTTTTTCAAATTTTATTATCTTATTATTTTCATTATGTAATAATTGAAAGTCTTGCAATATTCTTGTCCACTTTAAAACAAACAAATTTAAATCATTAACAAGAGATAGTTGGTATTCATATTCTGAAACTGATCTATGAGAGTTTAATTGTAATGTTTTGAAATTAAGTTTTTTTGAAATTGATTTATAATCAATATTAATTGAAGATCCGCTTAATCCACATGCACCCAACGGACACTCATTTATAAAATTCTGATCATTTAATATTTTTTTTTGGTATTCAACAAAAGATAAGATATTGCTATTAAAATAGTGTTTAGGAGTTAAAAAAGATGCAAATTGATTTTGAGTATAAAATGGGAAAAGTGTAGTGTCTGAAGAAAATTTTTTATTTATATCATAAAGCAAACTTAATTGTTTTTGTAAAATTGCATAAATTTTTTTTTTTAATATTAGTTTTGAAATAGTTGCCTCAAGGTCATTTCTAGACCTTCCAATATGAATTTTACCGGATATATTTTGGCCTATTCTTTTCTTTAAAAAATTTTCGTATTCAAAATAATAACCTCTTTTATAGCTTGTCTTTAGCAACACTCTATATTTACTTGATTTTAAAAAAAGCGAAGCTTTTAATATTTTATCTATTTCTTTTTTAGAAAAATAATTTTTTTTGTATAGCTCTTTGCAGTAGACAATGTTGATAAAGTCTAATTCTTGAAAATAACTTTTTAAAGACTCTTTATCTAGCTTATAAACTTGTTTTAATATTTGATTAATTTTCATTAATTTGTTTATGTTCAAAATATGAACACTAATAACGTTAATTTCATAATCAGTCAAGTTTCAAAAACCAATTATGTTCAAAATATGAACAATACTAACGTTTATTAAAAGAATGAGTATTATTGTTTTTTATTCGTTGATATTTTAAAGATTAAAATATAATAATTTTATTTATGTACCACGCAATAGTTCAAGCAAGAATGGGGTCGAAAAGATTACCTGGTAAATCTTTAATGGAATATAATAATATAACCCCTCTAGAAGTTTTAATTAAAAGAATTAAAAAAATAAAAAATATCAAATTAATAATAATCGCAACTACAAAGTTAAAAAAAGATGATATTTTTTTAAAATATGCCAAAAGTCTCAATGTCAAGTTATATAGAGGGAGCAATATTAATGTGTTAGAAAGGTATTATGCGGCAGCAAAATTTTATAATTCTAAAAATATAATTAGACTAACTGCAGATTGTCCTTTTATTGACCAACCCACATTAATTAAAATGATAAAATTATTTAATACAAATAAATATGATTATATATCAAATACTTATCCATTGCCTTGTACGTTTCCAGATGGATCTGATATAGAAATTTTTAATTTTGAAGCTTTAAAAAAAAATAAACTTGAATCATTTTTACCTTCAGACAAAGAGCATGTAACAAAATATTTTTGGAAATCAAAAAAATTTAAATGTTTCAGATTAGATAATGTAATTGATTTATCAAAATATAGATATACGATTGATATTGTTGAAGATTTTAATTTGTTTAAATCTATAATAAAAAAATATAAAAATTTTTTAAATCTAGATATGAAAAAAATAATAAAATTTATAGATCAGAATCCTAATTTAATAAAATATCAAAAAAAAATTAAAAGAAATTTTGGTTGGGATGAATCTTTGAAAAAAGACAAATTATATTAAAATTAAAATGAATTTAAAAAAAATAGGTTTTGTCAAAATTTTAGAAAGTCCACATAATCATTCTTACAAGTATAAACTGGCAAATACAAATTTAAGAGTAGCAGATAAAAAAGATGTAAAAATTGTTAAGGAAATTTTAAATTTTTTTTTAGATATAAATAAGAACTACCAAACATATAGTGGGGAATGGGAATATTTGAATAAAACTAAAAGACAAAATTATCTAAAAGCATTATTAAAAGCTGATATAAAAAAACTTGTGTCAATTTTTTCTAATTTATTTAGAAACGATATAAGCTATGGAATAGTTACCCCATCTTACAATGATATAATTAATAAAGAGAAATTTAAATCTCAAATTTTACAGGATATTGATACGGCAATTGAATTTTCAAATTTAAAATATTTGAAACAAATAAGTTTAAATAAGAATATTGGAAATCCTTTTGGTATTGACATAAAAAATAGAATTGTAATGCCAGACACCCCAAGGCATTCTTACTTTGCTAGTAAAATAAAAAATTATGCAAAAAATAAAAATAATTTTAAATTTCTAGAAATTGGTGGTGGTTATGGTGGACTTGCTAGAATTTTATTTAATTTTAATAAAAAAATTACATATTTTTCAATTGATCTTTTGGAAGGGTGTTTTATCCAGTATTATTTTTTAAAAAAATGTGGCTTTAAAGTAAATTTAGTAAAAAAAGTTGAAGATATAAGACAAAAACAAATTAATTTAATTGTATTTGATAAAGAATTAAAAATACTTAAAAAAATTGGGAAATGTGATTTTGTTTTTAATTCAAGATCTTTTTCTGAAATGGATAAAAATATTCTCAATAAGTATATAAATGTTATTAATAATTTTATAAAACCAAACTATATTTATCATGAAAATTCAAATTTTTTATTATTTCCAAAAAGCAAAAGGCATATTGAAATATTAGGTAAAGATTTTAAATTTAGTAAAAAAAAATATAATTTAGAATATTTTAATATATCTCCATTTTCCGGTGGATCTGGTAGATACAGGGAATTTTTTTATAAAAAAATATGAAATTAAATAATAAATTTTTATTGGAAAAAGTAAAAAAAATTACCCCTGGTGGTAATGGACTTCTTTCAAAACTTTCATGAGAACATATTTTAAAGAATTAAATGAAAAAATTAATTTTATTAAAAAAAAAAATAGATTAATAAAAAAGAAAACTGCTTTTATAATATCCAATACAGCAAAGTTTAAAAATGTGCCATTTTTTATTACACCCATTCGTGAAACTAAAAATTTTCACTATTTTGGCATAACTCTATTTAACGATATAGTTGCCAAAAAGATATGTAAAATTATTGATGGGAAATTTGATACAATTTTTGTAGACTCGGAAAAAAAATCATTAAATTTAAGAAAAAAAAATCATCTTACAAATATTGAAAGGGTAGTTAAAGAAAATATAAGAAAATCATATCTTAAATTTTATAAAGCAAATGATCTAACAGTTGATGCTGCAGAAAATTTTTTAGAGCTTCAATTTAAAAATGAAATAAGAAACTTGGGAGGCAAGAAAATATTGATCATTGGTGTGGGAAATATTGGATTTAAACTAAGCCTAAGGCTTGTTGAGAGAGGTGCAAATGTGGAAATATATAGAAGAGACACAAAAAAATTAAATAAAATATGTGAATTAATTAATTTTATTAAACCTGCAGGCAATATATCCAGTGTAAAACCTTTTAAGCTTTCTGAAAAAAAATTAAAGGGTTTTGATATTATAATTTGTTGCGCTAAGGGAATAAATATAATCAAATTGAAAAAAATTAGCGACTTAAATAAAAAAGTTGTTCTTTTGGATGTTGGAAAAGGAATGTTCGATAAAAATACTTTAAATAATTTAATTAAAAATAATTTAAAAGTCTTTAGATTAGATGTTTCATCTTCTCTTGATATGGAAATAGAAAATAGTGAAATTTTTAAACTAATTGAAAAAAAAAAATATAATGCTCGAAAAGTAGGTGGTTTTACATTGGTTAGTAGTGGCCTATTGGGTCAAGAAAAAGATATAATTGTAGATGATGTTTACAATCCGAAGATGATTTTTGGAATTTGCGATGGAAAAGGTGATTTTGTTAACTCAACTAAAAAAAAAAAAAACTATGTGACAAAATCATTATATAAAGTTTTAAAAAAAGAAATAAATTTTATTTAAATGAAGTATAAAAAAAAAGTCATTATTTTGGGCTCAGGGCCAACTGGTTTAATAACAGCTTGGAGGTTATTAAAGAAGGGTTTAAGTGTTACAATAATTGAAAAAAATTCTGATTCAGGGGGATTGTGCCGATCCTGGAACCATAAGGGATTTATCTTAGATACGGGTCCACACATTTTTCATACACCTGATGTAGAGTTAAAAAAATTTTGGAAAGCTAATTTCAATGATTTATTAGTTGAGGGAAAATTTTATTGTAAAAATGTACAAGGTGAAAATTTTGATAAATTTTATGATTACCCATTTTCAATAGAGGCCCTAAATAATTTTGATATAAAAACAAAAAAAAAAATTAAAAACCAACTTTTAAAATGTAAAAATTTAGAAAAAAGATTTAAGGCAAAAAATTATAAAGAATATATCGACGCTTTAGTAGGCCCTACTTTAAGGAAAATGTTTTATGAAAAATATCCGAAAAAAATATGGGGTGTAGATACTTCAAAAATGACTCCTGATTGGGCGCCTAACAGAATAAAATTTAGAAAAAAGATTTTACCTTTTTATCATGAGGAATATGCTGCGGTAGGGAAGTATGGTACGGGATGTGTTTATGATAGAATAAGAGACAATATTATTAAACTAGGTGGAATATTCAAATTTAATGAATCGGTTATAGGCTTTAAACATAAAGATAAAAAAATATTAGAAATTACTACAACAAAAAAAAAATATAAAATTGAAGAAAATGAAATAGTAATCTCTACTCTTCCAATTAATATTACAGCAAA